>Ga0209415_10006542_pt1 | contig 20657 bp, 18 predicted proteins | sample PeaSoiSIISIP2007_FD_187696 | JGI IMG/M metagenome (GOLD analysis project Ga0209415, IMG submission 187696) | Peat soil microbial communities from Weissenstadt, Germany - SII-SIP-2007 (SPAdes) (version 2) | ecosystem: Environmental > Terrestrial > Soil > Wetlands > Peat | place: Germany...
CAGGTCTGGCTTTCCACCACTCTGGGCCGGAGCAGCGGCACCGGGGACACCAAGAGTTCCCTGAACCAGATGTACGGCATCACGTTCGGGCGCATGCCGTGGGTGAAGCTGCGGGCCGATGCTCACTATGCGAAGTTCAACAGTTCGTTCGGCAATGGATCGTACGAAGCGGTGTCGCTCTCGCGGCAGATGAGCGACCGGTTCCGCCTGGAGGCTTTGATCGGACAGCAGAACTTTGCATCGGCAATAACGGCCAACGCTCGCAGCCGATTCCTCACGGGCACGGTTGAAACGACGCTCGGGCCTCACTACTACTTGCAAAGCAGTTTCACCACCAACCGAGGAGATATGAGCTACGACCAGCTCATGTTCTCCATCGGCTACCGCTTCGATTCCAAGAGGAGGGGCGAATGAATCACGAGGAGCGATTGATGGGCTACTCAAAAAAGATCGCGCGATTCGGACTTAACGCCTCGCTCCCGGCTCTGGGACTGTTCTTTTTAGTGGGTCTTGGATTTGCCGGCACCACGTCTGCATCTCCCGACGCGGAAAGGCTGAACGATCTGCTCACCCGCACCGCCAATCACACGGCCGTCTTCCTCGATCAATTCTCCGACGTGAAGTGCACGGAGCAAGTGCGGCAGGAAAAGTTGGGCAAAGATAACAAAGTCGAACTCAAAGAAGATTCCACCTATGACTATCTGGTCATCCTGACCAATGCTGGGGGCGAGTTGAATCTTTCCGAATCCCGTATTCCCTTGCGGGAGGCGAAGCGGGACCGCAAGAACACCTCCATGCTGCTGAGCAACGGCTTCGCCACGCTATTCCTGGTATTTCATCCGTATTACGCGGAGGCTTTCAAGTTCGCTCTGGTGGGAGAAGAAGTGGTTGGCGGGCGGACGCTGCAGAAAGTCAGTTTCATCCATGTGCCCGGCATGAAATCCCCAGCCGCATTGGCGCTGCGCGGCCGGGAGTATCCCTTGGAACTCACAGGCATGGCGTGGATCGACCCGCAGTCCGGCTCCATCGCAAAAATTGAAGCCGGAATCGCGGATACTCTGCAGGACGTCGGTCTGAAGGCGCTGAACTCAGAAATAGATTTTGCTCCAGTGCCCTTCTCCGATTCAAGGGATGTGTACTGGTTTCCGACGCTGGCCCGGGTAGAGGTCGAAACCCCCCGGCAGCACTGGCGTAACTTGCACCAATTCACGGCATACAGGAAATTCACAGTCAGCACTGAGGAACAGGTCACCAAGAAATGAGCGCAAACGCTACAGCTACCGCCCGAGTTGTACCTGGAGCGACGACCGTGCCCGACGCGGAGAGAGGCCACCGGTTGCGCCTCTATGCCCTCTACGCCTTCGCCGTTGCGACCAACCTTGCCATCTTTATTTATGGCTTCGATTACTACAAGCTGTCCTCGCTCGACCGCCCCTTTTCGCCCAAGCATCACATGCTGCGGCCGAGCGGACCGATCGGCCTTTACCTGGGCTTTGCGGGTGTGGCGTTATTCGTCGGAATCTTCCTCTACCCAATCCGCAAGCACTGGGCCTGGCTGGCCACGAAAGGCAGCACGCGGCACTGGCTCGATATTCATGTGCTCATGGGGTTGACCGCGCCGTTCATCGTCGCATTTCACTCGACCCTGAAATTCAAGGGCATCGCGGGCATGGCGTTCTGGATCATGTTCGCGGTCTCGGCCAGCGGAGTCGTCGGACGCTACTTATATGCGCAGATTCCCCGCAAGATGAGCACGGCTGAATTGTCGATGAAGGAATTGCAGGAGTTGCAGGAGGGCCTGGCGCAGCAACTGGCGGCGCAGAACCTGCTTCCGCAAGCCGACTTGCGCGCCCTGTTGCGCATGCCGGACGCCAACCGAGTGACCCGCCTGCCCATCGTGGTAGCGCTGGTCTACATGATGATCCTCGACGTGATTCGCGTGTTCCGCGTGGCTCGACTCCGCCGGCATGCGTTGAGCATCGGACAATCCTTCAGGACGCTCGCGGGCTTCCTTCCCACCCGGCATCGTGAGCTCGAAAAGGTGATTCACGCGGCCGCGGAAGAGGCTGCACTTTCCAAGCGCGTGCTGTTTCTCTCGCGCTCGCAGAAGGTTTTCCACCTGTGGCACGTCGTGCACAAGCCCTTCAGTTACGCCTTTGCGGTGCTCGCGATGATTCATATCGGATTGCAATTCTTTTTGGGGTACTTCTAAACGGCATGGAAACTCTCATTACCTACGGGATTGGCGGCGCGATTTGCCTCTTCTTTCTCATGATTTATCTCAAGAGCCTCAAGAAGAAGGAAGCTCGGGCGCGCGAAGCGGCTGAGAAAGGGAAGCTGTTCTCCGAAGGTCCGAAAGCTCAGCATCCCCACATCGATTCCAATTACTGCATCGGCTGCGGAACCTGCACCAGCGTCTGCCCCGAAGGCGACGTACTGGCCATGATTGCCGGCAAGGCCGTCATCGTCAATGGACATAAGTGCATCGGCCACGGTCTGTGTGCGGACGCGTGCCCGGTCGGCGCCATCACCATGGTGATGGCCAGTCCCAGCATGGCGGCCGACATGCCTCACCTCACTCCTGAATATGAGACCACTGTGCCGAATCTGTTCATCGTGGGAGAACTCGGTGGGTTGGCCCTGATCAAGAATGCGGTGAACCAGGGCCGCGACTGCGTGGATACGATTACCGCCCGGCTCAAAGCGAATGGGGCTGTCCGGCCCGGGCCCGCGGTCCATGATCTTCTGGTGATTGGAGCGGGACCGGCGGGAATCAGCGCCTCGTTGCGCGCCATCGAACACAAGCTTAACTACCTTACGATCGAGCGCGACGAAATTGGCGGCACGGTTGCGAAATATCCCCGGCAGAAGCTGGTGATGACCAGTCCCGTGGAATTCCCCATGTATGGCAAGTTCAAGAAGCTGCAGCTCTCCAAAGAAAACCTGCTCGCCTTCTGGGATATGATTCTCAACCGCGCCGACTTCAACGTCTCCACGGGCGAGAAGGTGGAGGACGTCAAGCGCAGCGAAGACGGCATCTTCACCGTCGTGACGGCTACCAATCAATATCGCGCGCGAGCTGTCATCCTCGCGCTGGGCAAAGCGGGCGAACCCCGCAAGCTCGGCGTCAAAGGCGAGGAGTTGCCCAAAGTGATGTACCGTCTCATCGAGGCCGATCACTACATCAACAAGAAGATTCTCGTTGTCGGTGGCGGAGACAGCGCGGTCGAAGCCGCCATGGGGCTTGCCAGCCAGACTGGCAACCAGGTGACCGTCTCCTACCGCAGCGAGTGTTTCAGTCGCATTAAAGAGCGCAACGCGAAACGCATGGAAGACTTCATCCGCTCCGGAAAGCTGCGGGTGTTGTTCAACTCGAATCCGGTGGAGTTCAAGCCCGAGTCCGTGGTGGTTGACGTCGGTGGCCACACCCAGGAACTTCCTAACGACTTTGTCTGGATTTTTGCCGGAGGCACTCCACCCAACGCCTTTCTCAAGAAGATTGGGGTCGGCTTTGGAGCGCGCGATTTGACCGTGGAGGCCGGCAAGGAAGCCAGAATCGCCGCGGCCGAGCGGGTTCAACTTGCCCAAGCCGCAGCCCGTTAAGGTCGCCCGACTTCGAAGGTGAAGCGCCTTTGGGGCCTTTCGGCCGGCTGTACCAGGAGGGGTTGCATATTCCCTTCCGCCCTGTTCCCGCCCCTCGTCGGTTTGATGCTTGTCCCTTTTGCCACTATTCAGGGGCAAGAATAAGGCGAATCGCAAACTCTCTGCCAGGTCCCGATTCGGTGCCGCAATCACCCTTGGAGCGCCCCTATTCCTATCGGCCAAATCCCCGTCACTCTGCAAGGCGAGTGATAAATTACAATCCGTTGCTGAAGAGAGGATTCATGGCATACCCGAAAAGCACTTTTGGCAATGTGAGTCTTCGAAGGACAGTATTCGCGCTCACAACGTTGATCCTGATGTTTTCTGTGCGGGTGCATTCCGAGGACAAGAACTCTACGGCCACAACTGCGCCGGTTCAGTCTTTTCTGGGACGTTGGGATTTAACCTTGAAGACTCCGCTTCGCGAATATCCCTCGTGGCTGGAGATAACCCAGGAAGACGGTCAGCTCAGAGCTCGAATGGTGAGCCGTTGGGGACACGCGCGGCCGCTCCCGAAGATCGCGCTCTCGAATGGCCGGGTGACATTCGTTTCTCCCAAGGAGGAGGAAGACAGGAAAGACGACATGGTCTTCGAGGGCAAGCTGTCCGGGAAGGAGCTGGTGGGGACAACGACCGGGCCGGATGGAACTCCGTGGCAATGGACGGGCAAGAGAGCGCCATCCTTGATGAAGAAGGTGAGCGTCGCTCCGAAGTGGGGGAAACCGGTGCAGTTGTTCAACGGCAAAGACCTGAGCGGGTGGACGGCGAGCGATCCGAAAGCAACGCCGGCATGGAAGGTCGAAAACGGAACGCTGGTAAGTCCGGGACACGGCCCTGAACTGATCAGCGACGCCAAGTTTGAAGACTTCAAACTGCACGTCGAATTCAATTGCGCGCGGGGATCGAATAGCGGCGTCTACCTACGTGGTCGATATGAGCTTCAGATTGAAGACGATCCGGAGCCAGAAGGGCCGACGATGCGCACCGGAGGCGTGTATGGCTTCTTGGCCCCGTCGCCCGAACAGCCGCGCAGACCAGGAGAGTGGCAGACCTACGACATCACGCTTCTAGGACGAGTGGTCACGGTTGTGCAAAATGGTCAGACCATTATTGACAAGCAGGAAATTCCGGGCATCACAGGCGGAGCTTTGGATAGTCACGAAGCATTGCCCGGACCGATCTATCTGCAGGGTAGCGAGGAAGGCCACGTGGCTTTTCGAAATATAACGATTACGCCAGCGCAGTGACCTTTTTCGCTTCACCCAACTTGCGTTGATACCTGCTGTTGAGTTCGTCGACTAGGGCTTTGCTCGCACCAGCTGCATGTAGTCACTCAGCGTCACGAAGCGGTAGCCTCGCGCTTTGAGATTGGTGATCAATTCCGGCATGATCGCCGTTGTCGTCGACAACTCATGGAAGGCGAGAATGTGCGTGTACACTCCGTGCCTTTCCCGCTGTTCCACCTGCTTCAACACTGCGTCTTCTAAAGAAGGCTTGGGGCACTCGCCTGCATTTCGGGTGCACAAATAGTCGAGTGAGTTCACGTCGCGCAGCGCAACGGGGGTCTGCTGCGAGATGGTCAGCAGGTGATAGCCCTGCCGCTCCAGATCGCGGCGGGCGTCATCGGGAATGATCCAGTCTGGAGGACGGAGGTAGTGCGGCTGTGTGCCGCTGACCGCCTTGATCGCTTCCGCACCCCGATTCACGTCGCCGAGGACCCACTGCTCTCCGCGTTTTCGCTCTGCGCCGCGCAGTTCGATATGGCTATAGGTGTGGTCTTCCAGTTCGTGGCCGCGCCGCACCAATTGCTCGGCCGCGTCAAGGCACGTGATTCCGATATTCTCTTCGTAACGCCGTTCTCCCCAGGTCTTCGGGGAAAGTCGCCATCCCACGACAAAAAACGTCGCCTTGACGCCATTTTCGTCGAGCACGTTCATCAAACCCTGGCCAGGGTGATTGCCCTTGGTGCCAAACAAAACATAGGGTCGCGGGCCATCATCAAAGGTAAGTGCGATGAGCTTATCGGTGGAAAAAGCAGCCCCGGCATTCAGAAACAGCAGCGCGGCTACAGCAAACACTTTGTAGGATGACATCCCTTCTCCAACGATGATCTTCGTCATCGCTTCTTCAATTATTGGGGCCGACTCTCCCGGTTGCTAATTACTTTCGTGGGTGGCCAGTCGGACAACCGGCCCGCGCGAGCAGCCCGAGGAATGTCGTAGACTTTGGGTATGGCTGTGACGGTAGAAATGCACAACACCGCCGATGCCGGGTCGCGGCGGGATGTAATCGCGATGATTGAGCACGTCCTCTCGGACCGGCTCGGAGACTGGCGGGTGGTCATCATTGGCTCGCAAGCCAACGACTGCTGGGAAATGAAGATTACAGGCCCCAACGCGTTCGAGCGCTCCTATACGCTTGAAGGCGCGCTCGGACAGCATGAGCCCGGCACAGTAGCCTCGATTATTGCGAAGATGTTACCGAGTCGAGGGTGATCTGGGGAGCACTCCGATCCGGAGAGGCTGACTCAAGTGGAAATGCGACGAGCGCCGATTCCAGTCAAGTCTGGAGAGCCGCTACCCGCACGGACGGGAACAAACCTCGTGGTGTCTCCGACCGATCGATGTAGTTCTGGAACGCGGGCCAAACTGGGAAGCCGGACCGGTGGCCGCCGAAAGTTTGATCACTCCCGCATACCAAAGAGGTCGTAGGCATCCAAGCGGTCCATCTTCTGCGTACCGTTGATCTTCGCCGTCCCAAGGATCTCGGCCGCCCATGGCAGCTCTCGATGGAATTCAGGGCCATACGTCACAACGTACCCGATGTAGCGGCTCACATCACTCTCGCCTACAATTCCGTACTGCGCGCTGTCGCCAATTCCCCGTCGGATCAAGTCGGAAAGTCGCTCGTCGCTCAATTGGGAAACGTGACTGGCATAGGCGCGGCGTAGGTATGCCACGATTCGAGTCTCGAAGCGGCGCTGCCGCGCCTGCCCCAGAACTTTCATCTGCTCTGCGCGAATCGTCAACATCGTCTTATCGTTTGGAGAGCGGTACCGGCTGGAGAGAATCCAGGAGCTTGTCCCAAACCGCTTCCAATTCTGCCCTCTGAGTGCCGGTCGCGGTTCCGGCGACATCGATTTTCGGACGCGAGGCATCCCCTGCAGTGCCCGCGTAATGCCAGTTAAACCGAAGCGTCTCGGGTTGGCCGGGGACTGCCAGGACGATACGGATTTCATGGCCCATCAGCCCAGCCACCGCGCGCTTCTTATCCCTCAGTACCTGCATTTTCCCGCCGTACGACTTGGCGAATACATTGGCTTCCTCCAAGGGGGACGATTCGTCGTCCGGTCGATCGACGGTCGCGGTTTCAATACTCGTCTCGATCCCCGGCAGAGTCTGGTGCTTTAACGTGATGCTCACGCTCTCCCGCTGGGCCGGCTCAATGGTGATCGCGCCATACCCGATGCAGAAACCGGACGATGTTTGGTGAGGTGCATAGGAGTCTAGTATGTCCCGCACCAGCTTTTCCGCCAGGCTTTCCTTCCCAGTTTCGGACCGGCGAACCAGCTTGAACAGATGGTCACTCATCGGCCTTACGGCTTCCAGGACAATCGACGACGGGACCCTGGGATTATTTCCGTACCAGACGGCGTGAGCCCCAGGGGCCAAGTCAAAAGTGCGGCGGACTGCCTCCCCGCCCGACAGCGCCCGGATCGCACTCAGGCGCTGCTTCCAGGATTCCTCAGCCCCGTCGGGAGGCAGCACATCGGTACTGACCTCCGTCCGATAGATGCTCTGCGTGCGCCCGGAGACAACCATGGTCTCAGGCTCCTCAAATTGAAACCGACCGATGCATTGCATTCTCATTGGAGAATCCGAGGCCGCTTTCTTCTGTTGCGCGTCCATTCCTCTCCCGGTGTCTTTGCCCGAGCTGTCATTGGAACACCCGGGCACCGTCGCAAGCACCGTCGCAAGAACGAGCGCCGTTTGCCAGATACGCATCGCTACGCGGGCGCTGAGCTGGATGACTGAGCCGGGAAGTCGCCCGCCGCCCCTCCCCGCTTCTCGTAGTATCGCAGCTTGCACATGGTGATGACCGCCTGAATTGCCCAGTCTTGAACCGCCGCGTTCTCATAAGCCGGTTGATGGTCCACTCCTACTGCCATATCTCCCGGAGAAGGTCTCCCCTTGGCATCGAGCGCCGTTGCGGACGACACCGGCACAGTACCATCCCCATCTCCCGTACCATCGCTCCGGCGCTGTGGATCCTGCAGCACGGCAATCTTCTTTTTTCCAGCGCTGTCAGTGAAGTATCCGCGAAATCCCTGATTGGGATACGAAGTTCGCTTGAACCACATGCTTTCGATGTGAAGTTCAACGACATCTGCTGTATTGCGGCCAGTTCCGTGCAAGCAAATCGTATGAGGATGGCACTGAAGGTTCAGTTTGTCATGAAACGCCTCCGCAATTTTCAGCGTCCTCAAATACGTGTCCCACGGCAAGCTGCCCGAAGCGGCGTCGAAAACATCGTGGTCATTCCCGCCCTTCGGCGGCCGATTCTCGGGATTCAGCAGGTCCTCGTCGACCAGTCCCCAGTATGTATTGTCGCTAGGGGCCAGTTCTTCATCGAGTTGCTCGACCTCTGCCTTTACCCTGTAAATCTCGTCATATGGATTGTCTGTGGGTGCCTGAAAAATCACCGAGTTCCCGTCCAATATCCTCAACCAGGCTTTCTGCATGGTATTCGTCAAATGGTTCTTGTTGGGCAGCAGAGCGAGACCACCGGGAATATTCCCCAGGATGCAGGTCACGTTTGGCCCCGACTTCCCCAACGCGCTCTGCTCCAGACCAATAATTCCACCTTCGAATCCGGCCTTCATGCGCCAGTACGCCGCCGGGGCCCCAGTGATCGGCTGTACGCCATGAATGATTCCCAAAATCGACCCTTGCGCGCCGCATAGCTCGCTGGCGGCGCGGGAAACGATTCCCCCCATCGAGTGAGTGATCACTATCACCTTCTCGCACCGGCCCGTTACATTCTTGCTTTCCTGGATAAAGTCCTTGATTTTCTGGGCGATCCATCGTCCGGCATTCTCCGGGTCGTCCGACCAGTTGTAACCGATGGCGTAGACGGGGAAGTCGAACAGCTTGGCAAGAGGTCCCCAATCGTAATTCTTGAGCCGATTCAGAAATTGCAGATAGGCCGAGCCTTTCTTGCCCTCGCCTTCATATCCCATGACCCCCGCAAACCCATCTCGATAGGGATTGGTATTGGCGACTTCCAGAAAGCCCGGATCAAAGTCCTCTTCGGGTGGGCCGACGATCATGCGCCGGCGTCGCTCCGGGCCCCGAAACAGAAAATTGCGCAACATAAACATTGCGTCGCCCGGATCCCAGCGAAGATTTGGGAGTCCATCGGACCCATCGCCCGTGCCGTCTGTCCCTGCAAGCCGCATGCGGCTTCCCATAATTCCCGGGACAAACACCAGCGGGATCGCTTCCCGTTGAACTTGGAGCAGATGCTCCACGCCCCGGGCACCCTCCGGCGGAGGAAACGTCTCCAAGTCGGACTGGAGCTTATCGACTTCCCACCAATCAACGGTTCGTTTCTGAGGCATTCAGATCAACCTTAGGCGTCATCAGCAACTGTGCTCCGCCATCCGACGCTTCGTGCTTCAGCGCCAGCACATTGGATAATACCCCGCCAATTTCGGCGAGCAGAAAAACTTTCCCTTCACCCGCAGCCAGCTCTCCGGACAACGATTTCGGATCGAGATCGAAGCCACCTGCAAAGTCTCTCGGCAGAACGACGCTGCGGGCCGCTAACTCACGAGAGCGATAGTTCAAGGCAAACAAGGTGAGAAAGCGAGCTCCGGTAAGTGCCCTTGGAGAAGCCACGCCGTACAACCGCCGGTCAGCGCCGAAGGTAAGCGAAATTCCGTGGCCCGACACCTTTTCTGAGGGCGGAGCCCAGTGCACAACAACAGATTCAGGCGAGGTGTGGGCTTCGAGCGAGGAGGAGGCCTTTCCAGGCACACTCGCCCGGACGACACGCGAAGTCAGATCGTCCAGCCAGAGAAAAACATTGTAGACACCGGCTCGAGACGGCAGGCCAAGCTGGGCGCGCAAGTCCACGTTGAACCAATCCTCTGCATCTTGAACGCGGGCCACTCCTTTCGGCGGCGGCCCCGGATAGGGATTCATAACATCACGGAGTGGGACTGCGTCCACGCTTTCCGCCGCGGCGTGGTACGACTTGCCAGTATCCACATCGATAGCGATCACCTCCACCGCACCTGGTATGCGCCCGCCGTAAATATCCACATATCGGGCGGGAAGGCGTGCTGCCCCCAGCAGGGCCAGGGTCGTGCTCTCTTCAGCCCGCCCGGGCACCAGCTTGAACCACAAGCCAAAGCCGGTGGACGGCATTGGTGGCGAACCGGGTTCTCTGCCTCTCCACACAGGACGCTTCACAATGATCTCGCTCCCGGGGGCCTGCAGCATCATCCCCGCCATCAGGGCGAGCGAAGTCAGGATGCGCCACATCACGCTACCTCGAAGGTGACGACGGCAGAGCGTTGCCTGCCAGCACAGAGTGTCAGAAAGGCCCGGCGTGGCGGCTCCTTGGCGTCGAGCCATCCTGGTCCGCGGAACACAGATCGCGGGTCAAAGCTGAAGCGTTCGACTGCTGCGACACTCGAAGTGCTCACCGATTTCACCTCGCGGCTGCGGAAGTCCAAGCCCAACAAGGCGAATATACCGGACGTTGAGCCCAACATCCGAGAACCCTCCAATTTCAGCTCTGGCGATCCGTCGGGCGGGCCCGCACCCACGTTGCGTTCCAACATAGTAGGCCAAGGTAGTGTCGCGGTGAGGTTGGCTCGCTCTCCCGGGAGTTCCACAATTCGGGGTTGAGACACCATCTCGTCGAGCCACAGGAAAACCGAGTACGCTGCGCCCTGCGGCGGTAGTCCCAGATGAGAAACCAGATCTACGGCGAAGTAAACTTCAGCGGACTCGACTGGCGCCACCCCCTTAGGTGGGGGCTGTGGATTTGGATTCATGGCCAGCGGGAGCGGCACCGGTTTTCCTCGCTCCCCATTTCTGCTGTAGACCACCCCCCTTTCCACGTCCACGGCAACAATTTGAATCGCACCCGCGAGCCTGCCACCGTAGATGTCGGCGTACTTTCCGGCAACCCGCGCCGACATGTACACCGCCGCCGAGGACCTGCCTTCATTCACCGCCGGATACACCGCCAGAATCAGGGCGTAGCCGTCATCCGGCAGGGCCGGACTAAGATCCTGCGGCCCGTAAACGGGGTTGGCGAGCGTCGGAGTTGGATTCGCACTCATCGAGTTAGTACCCCGCGTTCCCGGAAATCGGAAGTGACTGCAGATTGCGTCCCCTCAAGCCATCCGCGCAATCCGGGCAGAAATCGACTGCACCGGAATTCGCTTCGTACATAATGCAATGATTGGAAAGCGCGCTGCAGTGACTTCCGGCCTTGTTGTACTGGTTGGCATTGGCCGTGCCGTCCGGCAAAGTCGCCGGCGCGAGCCCCATCGCATGCCCAGGCTCGTGCAACATGGTATTGAGCGTAGATTTTTGGATCATGTCCGGGGAAGCGCGGTGAGTTCGCTCCCGCCAGCGGATCCCGATGATCGTAGCCGGACCGGTGCGCACCTGCAGACCCGATCCTTCGGTCCAATTCGTAAACGTGAGTTTGACTTGGATGGCCTTGGTTGAATCCACCGGAAGTCCGGCCCAACTGACCGCGATGGCAAAAGCATCGTTTCCGGAAGACGGATCGCCCGTCTCCGTCAGTGTGAGATTCGCAGCCGGAATAGAACCATTCTGAGTGCCCTGCTGGTAGGTCGCGGAGCCAAACCATGCCGATGCCTGCAACAGATAGGTCGCTGCCGAGAGACTGATCGTATCGTTCCCGTTTCCGCAGCTGAAGGTTTGGGTGAGCGGCGCTGGATCCCAGGCAATCGTATCGATCAGCACCAGATGGTAGTACCGCGGGGCGCCAGATCCATTGCGGATTTTGGTGGCCCAGGCCTCTACGTCGTTCTCACCCAGCATCCGAACATGGCCCGGCTCATTGTCGCTGCCTGTCGCCACGGCATCGACGAAGGCGGCGTTCAGCTTGTCCGTCATGCCGGCGATATCCGCGCGGTCGGAGTACGTCCCGGCGTCCGGGCGCTTCATGCAATCCAGTTCATAGGAGACTCGCCGCCAGACCGTATACTCGCCTGCGGCCAATCCTCCCTTGTAGCCTGCATCGTCCGTCGCGAACACTTTGAAGTTGTCTCCACCGTACTGCGAGGGAATGAACTGGACGATGCTGGTCCAGCCGTCCGCTCCCGTAGTGGACGGGAGTTGGGCCTTGCCCGCTGTATTGAAGCCTGCCTGCAGCGATGTGGGCAAGCCACTTCGGTTGCCAGCATCTGGAGTGAAATACCAGTAGATATTTTGGCCGGACAGTGAGTTGCTGGCCCCGGATGCCCATTCGACTCGCGCCCGCAGCCGGATCGAGCGGCCAAACTCGGGATGGCCTTTTCCCGCCGGAACATTAATATACTGCTTGCGCGTGGCGACGCTCTCGTTGTTGTCTGAGCCGTCGGACGCGGCCACCACCTCGGCCACTTCAGCCAGACGGATTTTGTCCTGTGACGGGGCGACCACGCTGCCAGCAGCGGCGGCCGTCCGGGGTGCGACTGCCGGCCACGTATCGGCCGGTCCTAGATTTTTTTCGATTACCTTATAAAAACGCGTGAAATGAATTGCGCACACGCCTGCCGGAATGTTGGCGTGCTCGCTCGAGCCGTCTCCATCCAGGGCCCCAGTCTCAGTGCCATTGGTTAGCTCAATGGTGCACGCTTCCGACGGATAAGGATCGCCTTTGCCGTCTGGCTTCCACCATTTTGGGCGGGCCTGAGCGTCGGGAAGTCGAACCAACCGGATCCTGATCCATTGAGGAGTGGTGCAGGGTACAACCGTGCTCCCGACCGGATCGTTTCCCGACGGCGGCTGGGCGGCATCATCGTCATCATCATCATCAGATTCCGGGGGTGAATCGTCGTCCGAATCGTCGTCATCCGAGGAAGTATCAGCGTTCTTCTCGTCTAGAGCGGCCTGATACAAGTCGCACCACTCTTCGCGAAGATCCGCCTGCTTGGGATCTGTGGAGGAGAGTTTGAGGTGATTGCCCTGCGCGTCGAATAGAGGATTGGGACGAGGATCATTCTCGTGTGCGGCATATATCTGCTCGTCGGCCGCAGCCACAGCGTCCTTGTCGAGTGGTCTCTGAATCTTCGCCACTTTTCCCGCCTGCTTGGGCTCGCACTTGGCTCTCCAGCTCTTTCACAGACCATCGAAATCCGTTGAAAGGCGCCAGCTTCCGGGGATGATACCACACAAGTCTCTCCGCACCAGGTGGACACTGGATTTGAAGAGAAACTGCCTCCTGCACCCACGATCGTCGTTGAAGCGTTGCTGTGAAACCGGTCGCGAAACCTCGAGGCATGCCGAGAAGACCCGAATCGCCGCGCAGTTCCTCAACTCTGAGGAATGGGGGGGCTTGCAGCCCTCTGCTGAAGAATCTCCTGTATCCTCCGCACCAGTTCGTCAATGTAGAAGGGTTTCTGGATCCACCTCAGTTCACCGTTCGAGTTCGCAATCGCGTTCAACTTGTCGTCGGCGTAGCCTGACATATACAGCACATCGATGTCGTGCCGCACTTTTGTCAGGCACTTGGCCAATTCCGGGCCGCTCATCTGCGGCATGATCACATCCGTGATCAGCACGCTAATCGGCCCGTTGTGTTGCTCGGCCACTTCCAGAGCCTCCACCCCATTGGAGGCAACCAGCACCTGGTAGCCCCGGGCTTGCAGTCCCTCGCGCAACAAGTCTTGAAAGGCACGTTCGTCTTCCACCACCAGGAGAGTCGCCGTTCCGGTCGCGAGCGTCTTGATCCTCTCGGGCGGCGGAGGGGCATCCTCCACTAGTGGATCGACCTGCGGGAAATAGACTCGGAAGACGCTCCCCTTCTCCAGTTCGCTGTCGGCAAACACGTACCCGCCGCTCTGCTTCACGATGCCATACACCGTGGCCAATCCCAACCCCGTGCCTCGGCCTTCTGCCTTGGTAGTGAAGAACGGTTCAAAGACGCGATTCCGCGTCTCCGAGTCCATACCCGTGCCGGTGTCCGCCACCGATAACATCACGTATTGTCCCGGCGGAACGGCCACCCCGTAAAAATCGGTAACGTCTTCGAAACTGACATTCGCGGTATGGATCGTCAGTTCGCCGCCCGTGGGCATGGCATCGCGCGCGTTGACCGCCAGGTTCATAATGACCTGCACCACCTGGGTTGGGTCCGCCTTCGTCCTGCCCAGCGCCGGATCGAGCACAATCTTCTGTTCGATATCTTCTCCTAGCAGGCGCTGCAGCATCTTTTGCGTTTCAGTCACCAGAGCGTTCAGGTTCAGGGTTCTGGGCTCGAGCACTTGCCGTCGACTGAAGGCAAGCATTTGCGAGGTCAGCGAAGCGGCCCGCACCCCAGCCTTTTTGATCGTTTCCAGGCGGGTACGCACCTCCGCTTCGGAACTCAAATCGGCCGAAACGAGTTCGCTGTAGCCAATGATCACGCCGAGCAGGTTGTTGAAATCGTGAGCGATGCTGCCTGCCAATTGTCCCAGCGCTTCCATCTTTTGGGAGTGACGCAATTGTTCTTCCAGGAGCCTCCGGGCGGTCACATCCTCGGCGATGATCTCGAGGACGTCGCCCCCCTGTTCTGGGTTCGACAACCGCCGTCCACTCGCCCGCACCACCACGGGCTTGCCGTCACGGCGCTTCCAGGTGAATTCGACCGCGCTGAAAAAATCCGCGCGTGTGGGCTGAGGCCGAAAACTGTTCACGTCTCCCTCGGGATACAGATCGCGCGAAACGCTCAGCGCAAGCACCTCCACCTCTGACCTGTACCCGAGCAATCTCACCAGCGCGGGATTGGCATGCAGAAACCGGTCCTGCTGAACGCTGATCGTCCCGATCCCGTAGGGAGCGTTCTCGACAAACGACCGCAGTTCCGCCTCCGATCGACGAACCGCTTCTTCCACCTTCTTGCTTTCCGTCAGGTCAATCCCCACCGCCGCCAGGTAGGGCCTGCCTTCCAGTTCTACTCGCACGGCGGTGAAATAGTACGGGGCGATCTTGTCATCGGGAATCAGCATGTCCAGTTCCAGGCGAACTGATCCACGGTCAAAACACTCGTCGATCGCCCGTTGTGCGGCCTCCTTATGTTTGTCCGCCACATTCCCCAACCGAGCAACCTTCCCCGGTCCATAACGAACCAGCTTCTCCGCGTTCTGATTCCAGCGAAGATTCTTGCCCGTCCGGTCTTGCAGAAGGAAAACTCCAGGCAGGCTTTCAATCACCGCGTCGGCCAGAGCCTTCTCCTGTCGAAGCGCCTTCTCCGCCCGCCTCCGTTGTCGCATGTTGAACAAGAGAGCCAGAATGAGGAACGTCTCCAAAATGCAAATGGAGACCACCGCGACGATTACGTAACGGTAGCGTTCCCAGGCCGACGGTTCGCGAAACAGTTCCACCGTTGTCGGAGGCAATCGCTGCTCGCTGATATGCCAGCGCTGTAGCTGGCGCCAGTCCACCGTGTCGTGTGCCGAATTGTCGAAGGCAATCGGAATGCTGGCCGCTTCCTCGCCGTCCAGAACACGGGCGGCCATCCTGGCCATTTGTCTCCCCGCATTCCCCGGATCCGTCATTCGGCCGCCAACCACCCCGTGCCCGAGATAGCTTAAGTAAGTTGCATACACTGGAGCATCTGCCGCGCGAGCGATTAGATCGAGCGCTTCTTCCTGAAGAAAAAACTGACCGCTGGCATCTTCAAAAAAGAAAGTGCTCAGAATGACCGTGTGGGGCGGCAACGCCGCAACCCGCTTTAGAAGCTGATTCATCGTCAGGCCCGTCAGGTATGTGATCTCGACGGTCTGACGATAAGGCGCGAAATCGTGTTTGAGCTGATCGGTCCAGTATTGATCTACGGTGGAATCGCCAAGCACTACGGCAACCTGCCGCGTATCTGGTTGAAGCCGCAAGGCCAGCTCCAAGGTTCGAGCTGGGTCGTCTGTACTGGCAACTCCGGTGATGTCCCGTCCCACCGTCCCCACCGTGATACGCTGCTGCAATTCGTCCAGTCTTCTGGCGTTGAACAGGGCCACAACCGGAGTTCCGGGGAAGAGTTCCTTTCCAGCCCCCAGCAGAAACTGCACCGCGGAGTAAGACACGGGTACGATCAGGTCGGGCTGGTGCTCCGAGAATTCCAGCTTCAACAACTTCACCAGATTCGCGGCGTGCGCAGCACTGGGAAACCTAACCAGGTCAAGGTATTCGGTGTAGAACTCTACGCGGTCTCGAGCGTCTGCTCTCAATTCCGACCGCAGGGCGCGATCGAATCCGGTGTAAATCCCTTCATTGTTGTCGAAGGAATAGAGCAGCAGAACTCTTTTCGGCGGATTGCCCGCGTCTTGAGCGCGCCCCAAACTGCCAACCAGGAAAGCAACCGAAACAGCGCAAAGAAATGCGAATCGCGTGGAGGCCGAACTGCGCCGGCAACGAGGCAGGAGCGAATTCACTAAAACCACCTGCTCTTTCGCGAGTCGAAACCCGCAATACCGCCAGTCCGACCGAGCTCCGGCCAGGGTTTCAGAGCAGTTCCTGGGGGTCACAGGATATTACCATTTCCCTAATTCTCTACATATTTTGTTGATCGCGTTTCGGCGCAATCTCAAGGACCCCCTTAGTACAGACTCCTGCCCGTATAATGTTGACGCGTCGAAGTACCGAATATGCCAGCTACGTTGAGCCGCAGGATTCTTCTGGTGGAGGACGACGAGGAACTGCGTTACGCATATGCCGCTCATCTGACCGCCAATGGCTTTCTGGTGGAAGAAGCCGGGGATCTTGCGTCGGCGCATAAAAGTTTCGTAGCGACGCGGCCCGACGTCGCCGTTCTCGATTTTCGCCTGCCCAGTGGCAACGCCCTCGACCTTCTCCCCAAATTCAAGGAACTCGAACCGTCAGTCCCCATCATTGTCTTGACCGGTTTCGGATCCATGGAGTTGGGCGTGTCGCTCATAAAGAGCGGCGCCGAGCAATGTCTTGCCAAGCCTGTCGAAGCCACCGCTCTTCTCATGATCGTGCACAAATTGCTGGAGAACTCGCGCAATCAGCAGAAGACGTTGGCCAACAATACCCGCCGCCGCCGCGTCGTGCTCGATCCCTTCCTCGGGGAAAGCCCTGTGATCCGGCGTCTGGCCGAAGCGGCTGCCAAGGTGGCGAACAGCGCAAGTCCCGTGCTCATTCAAGGCGAGACCGGGTGCGGCAAGGGAGTCCTCGCTACCTGGCTTCACGAAAACGGGCCCCGCGCCGAGGAACCCTTCATCGACCTTAATTGTGCCGGACTGACCCGCGAATTCCTCGAGTCGGAGTTGTTTGGTCATGAAAAAGGCGCGTTCACCGGAGCCCTTAACGCCAAGCCTGGCCTGCTGGAAGTCGGTCATCGCGGCACTGTTTTCCTCGATGAGATTGGAGACATCGATCCCAATGTCCAGCCCAAGCTGTTAAAGGTCATTGAGGAAAAAAGATTCCGCCGCATGGGGGACGTGCGCGATCGCTTTATCGACGTGCGCTTGATCGCTGCCACCCACCAGGATCTGCGCCACTTGATCGAGACCAAGGTGTTCCGCAGCGATCTTTACTTCCGCATCAGTACCGTGCCCCTGGCGATTCCCCCCCTGCGCGAGCGCCAGGATGACATTCCTGCGATTGCTCACTCTCTGCTGCTCCGTATCTGTTCCGACATGGCGCGTCCTCCCGCCCAGATCTCCCCCAAAGCTGTGGAGCGGATGCGGTCTTATTACTGGCCCGGGAATATTCGCGAGCTTCGTAATGTCCTCGAACGAGCTCTGCTGTTTACCGATCGCCAGGTCCTGGAACCGGGTGACCTGTCCTTCGAGCCGGGCCACGAGCATCGTGGGAACGCCTACCAGGCGGACTGGACTCTGGAGGATCTGGAACGTTTCCACATCTCCATGGCCTTCGCCGGTGAAAATCAGAATGTCGAAAAGACCGCCAAACGCCTGGGAATTGCCAAGAGCACGCTCTATCAGAAACTCAAGGCCTTGCACCTGATCTGAACCGTCGTGCTTGTTCCTTCTCCGTCGCCCTCCCACCGTTCGATTTCCGAACACACTTTCTGGAATTCAGACGCGCCCCACTCTGAAGCCCGCGAGGTCCTCCGCATTATTGTTCGCGCAACTCACTCGCTTTCAGTGCTATACATCCTGCGCTCCTGTCCCGTGCGATTGGCCCTTCGGTTGCCATTGCACTCTAGGGATCGAGTACCGATCCCTGGCTCTCCCCCAACACCTTGTTCAGTAAAGAGGTCCAAGCATGTCGAAGAAAGTCTTACTGGTGGACGATTCGACCACCACGCTGATGATGGAAGAGATGATTCTGAAACAGCGCACCGCTTACGAGTGCGTCACCGCCAAGGACGGTCTGGACGCGATTTCGCGCGCCGTGGTCGAGGCGCCCGATCTCGTCCTGATGGATGTGGTAATGCCCCGCATGAATGGCTTCGAGGCCTGCAAACGGATGCGGCTCGAAGGTTCTCTGCGCGAGACCCCCATCATTCTGGTGACCACGCGTGGCGAAGAGGAGTATGTCGAGGCTGGTTTCCAGAGCGGCTGCAATGACTACATCACCAAGCCGATCGACAGCTTTGAACTGGTTACGCTGCTGCACAGCTATCTCGGCGAATAATCGATCTCATAGAAAAGGATATTTCGAGGACGCATGAGCAATATTTCCGACTCACCGGCTGAGCTCGAAAGCCAAAGCTCAACCCAGGACATCGGTTCTCAGGCCAAGGTATACGCCGCGCGTATGCGGCTGCAGAATGCGGTCGATCAGGCCGACGCGCTGGACGCCGTTCGCGAAATTGCCGCGAACCTGATCGGCACAGAAGAGGTTGCCGTGTTCAAGGTCGACAAGAAACGCTCCGAGCTTTGGCTTTACTGGTCGTTTGGCGTCGATCCCAACAAGCACTCCGTTTTGGAAGTGAGCCGTGAGCCCAAGTTGAAGCAAGTACTCGGTGGCAAGGCCGTGTACCGTCTCAGGCTGTCCAATGAAAACCTGCTCTCCACGGACGATCCGGTGAGCGCCCTGGTTCCCATCCTTGTCGATGGTGGAACCTGTGCGGTGATTGTTATGTTTCGGCTGTTTCCCCACAAGCCGGGTATCGAGCCGGTGGATCGGGAAATCTGCGAAGTGTTGTCGAACTGTGCCGGCCGGGCGATTGAACCGTATCACTCACGCTAAGGCCGGAGAAGGATATTGCAGATGAACTTCAAACCGAAGACTCAGAGCTTCAACCCGGCCGTGCTGCCCATGGAATATTTGCCTAGGGTGCTGGACGCTTCCGACGAAGCGCATGCGCGCCACTACCTCATCCCGGGCAAGATCTTCGCAGCCGCGCAACCGTTCGCGATCAGCACCATCGTCGGTTCCGGCGTCGCACTCTGCCTGTGGGATTCCGTGCACAATATCGGCGGCGCCAACCACTTCATTCTGCCTGAAGGGCCCGAGGACAGCGCCAACGCGACCCGCTACGCCAACGTGGCGAATCCGGCACTGTTGCGGCGCATGCTCGATCTGGGCGCTCAAGTCAATTCTCTCGAGGCAAGAATCTTCGGCGGCTCGCTGCCCGGGGTCACGTTCAATAGCGGTGGAGATTGCCTGGGCGAACGCAATGTCCACGCCGTGACTCACTTTCTGAAAATGAACAGCATTCGGCTGGTGCAGAGCGAGATCGGCGGTGTCCACGGGCGAAAGTTGGTCTTTCATACCGATGATGGCCGCGCCTGGTCGGACCAACTCTGATGGCAGCAGCACACCCCAAGACGCATCACTCGCATTCGGTCGGCGGCTCGACACCATCTGCTGTGGCGGGGCCTGCCCCTGGAGAACGCCAGCGCGCCTACCTGCTGCCGGGGCAACTGCTCGTGAGTGCAGACCCCTGTCAGATCCGCACCATACTCGGCTCTTGCGTGGCGATCTGCCTCTGGGATAACCGGCTGCGTGTCGGAGGCATGAATCACTTCCTGCTTCCGGCCTCGAGCGAAGGCCGCCCTGCTTCCTCTCGCTTCGCCGATGTCGCGACCAGAACGCTGCTGGAGATGTTGCACGCGCTGGGCTGCCGCCTCCCGCATCTCCAGGCCAAGATCTTCGGCGGCGCATCCATGTTCCAGAAACAGGATCGGCACGCCCTCAGCCTGGGTGCGAAGAATGTGGCCACAGCACTCGACTTGATGAGGAACGGCGGCATCCCGGTGGTCGTTCAAGAAACCGGTGGGACCCACGGCAGAAAGATCATGCTCAACACCGACGACGGCATCGTCTGGTGCCAGCGCATCGAACCGGAAAGAAAGCAGAGCAATGAATTTTGATCGCGAAAAAGTCGTGGCCGCGTTCCTCGCAGAGTCTGAAGAAGGACTGGAGCGCACCGAGCAGCACTTGATTGCCGCGGAGACCGATCCCGGCAACCTGGAACTGCTCGATGAGATGTTTCGTGTCGCCCATACCATAAAAGGGAACGCTTCCGCTCTGGAATTTCCCGAACTGGCGGGCTTCGCGCACGTCATGGAGGATTTGCTCGAAGCCTTGCGCAGGCACGAGCTGGCCATTTCCCGCGAGGTGATCACGCTGCTGTTGCAGGCAGTCGATGCTCTGCGGGCGCTCGTTCCCGCGGCGGCAGAAGGCAAGGATCGTCTCAGTCCGTCGCATCAAGAACTCAAGAAGGCGATGGCCAACCATGCCTCCGGCATCGAAACCGCGACCGACGCAGCCTCTTTGAGTTCTGACCAAGGTTCCTCCCCCGCGGTGGCCTCCCCCACAGCGGTTCCGGGCTCCGCTCCTCTAGGAGCCCGG
>Ga0209415_10006543_pt1 | contig 20655 bp, 21 predicted proteins | sample PeaSoiSIISIP2007_FD_187696 | JGI IMG/M metagenome (GOLD analysis project Ga0209415, IMG submission 187696) | Peat soil microbial communities from Weissenstadt, Germany - SII-SIP-2007 (SPAdes) (version 2) | ecosystem: Environmental > Terrestrial > Soil > Wetlands > Peat | place: Germany...
CGGCCGAGACCGGTCTGCACTTCGTCAGCGATGAACAGCGCGCCGTGCGTATCGCATAGGTCGCGCACGCCGCGCAGATATCCGTCGGGCGGCACCATGACGCCGCCTTCGCACTGCACCGGCTCGACGATGAATGCCGCCGCGCCAGGGAGCACGCGATCGAGCGCGTCCAGATCGCCGAACGGCACGTGGCAGAACTCAGGCACCAGCGGTTTGAACGAATCCTTGAGCAGGTCGCGGCCGGTGGCGGTGAGGCTGCCCATCGTCTTGCCGTGAAACGCGTTGTGCGTGGCGACGATCATCGTACGCTTGGTCGACAAACGCGCCGTCTTGAGCGCCGCTTCGACCGCTTCGGTGCCGCTGTTCGAGAAGAAACTGATCTGCAGGTCGCCAGGCGCGATGCGCGCGAGCTCTTTGGCCAGCGCAGCGGTCTTGGCGTTGAAGAACACGCGCGACGAGAGCGCCATGTGCTCGAGCTGTGCGCGCACGGCCGCCACGACTTTCGGATGCATGTAGCCCAGCGTGAATACGCCGTAGCCGCCGCAGAAATCGAGATACGACTTGCCGTTCTCGTCGTAGATGCGGACGCCGCGCGACTCGGTCTCCACGGTCGCGCCGGCGAGCTTCATGAAGCGGGCCAGCGGCGGATTGATATAATCCTTATAGGCGGCGTAGACGTCGTCGAAAGTTCCGCTCATCAGCACATGGTTCTGCGGCGCAGCTGCCCCATCCCGCGGGGCAACGCACGGCTCACACGGTTGACGATTTCAGGCGAGTTTGGTGCCGCAGTTCCCGCAGAACTTCGCGCCTGCCGGATTCTCCTGGTGGCAGCTCGGGCACTCGACCGTTTGCACGACCGGTTTGCCGCACTCCGGGCAGAACTTCGAGCCCGCGGGGATCTTGGCCTGACAATTCGGACACGCGATCATCGCGACAGCCGCGCCCGCGGCCGCGGCACTGCCGGCGGCTGCCGTGTTAGCGGCGTTCGCTTGCGCCTGCTGCTGCATCGCAGCGTTGATCATGCCCGGCACGGCGAAACCGAGTCCGGCACCCATGCCGATGCCGGCGGCCGCGCCCGCGGCGCCGCCCGGATTCTGGGCGGCATCCTCGAGCGACTTGGCCGCTTTGAACTGCATGTATTGGTTCATATTGCCCACGACGCCCATGCCGGTGCGCTCGTCGATGACTTTTTGCACGTCGTCCGGCGGCGTGATCGCGTTGATCAGAAAGTCGATCAGCTCGACGCCGTACTGCGCGAAATCGTCCTTGACGCGCGTCTTCGCCGCCGCGTCAAGCGCATCGTAGTATTTGGGCAGGTCGAGCACGCTCTTGACGGTCTCGCCGAGCAGGTTGTTCAGGCGCGACACGATGATGTTGCGGAAGAAATCCTGCAGCGAATCTTGCGTGTAGACGTTCTGCGTGCCGACGATCTTGTTGACGAACAGCTGCGCGTCGTTGACGCGCACGCTGAAGATGCCGTACGCGCGCAGGCGCACCATCGAGAACTCGGCATCGCGGAACACGATCGGCTCAGCCGTGCCCCAGTGCAGGTTCGTGAACACGTTCATGCTCACGAAGTAGACCTGCGATTGGAACGGCGATGTGCCGCCGAACGGGATCGACAAGAACTTCGTCAGGACCGGCATGTTCTGTGTCGACAGCGTGTAGCGACCGGGCGTGAACGTGTCGAGCGCGCGGCCGTCGCGGAAAAACACCGCGGCCTGGCTCTCTTGGACGATCAGCTGGCTGCCCCACTTGATGTCGGTGGAGCCTGCTTCGGGCCAGCGATGCACGATCTGCTGCCCGCTGTCGTCGAAGAATTCGATGACGGAAAGACCGAGTGCCATGACTAGATACCTACCTCGCGCTCACGCCGTTTGAGTACAACGGTTCTACCTAGTAGCGTCGGCAGGTGTTTCAAGGGTCCGGAGTTGTTGTCCCGCGTCCTACGCGAGGATCAGGTGCGAGTCCCCAAACTCATGCCAGAGGTAGCGCGCCGCCAGCGCCGTGCGGTACGCGCGCCGGATGCGCTCGGCTCCCGCGATCGCCTCGAGCATGGCGAGATGCGAGGACAAGGGCTCGTGGAATCCGGTCAGCAAACCGTCGACGACGTCGACGCCGCGTTCGGGTGTGATCACAAGATCCGTCCAACCGCTCGACGCGACCATGCGGCCCTTCTCATCCACCGACGATTCGAGCGCGCGCACGACCGTCGTGCCGACCGCGATGATCCGCCCGCCTCGCCGGTGTGCGCGGCGCACGGCATCTGCGGTCTCGACCGGCACGGCGTAGCGCTCTTCAAACGGCGGTTCGTCGCGCTCGGGGCTCGACACGCCGGCGTGCAGCGTCACATACGCGATCTCGATGTCGCGCTCCCGGAGTTGCGCCAGCAGCTCGTGCGTGAACGGCCTCCCGGCCGAGGGCATCTCCGCGGAGCCCGGCTCGTCGGCATAGACGTTTTGATAGACCTCGAGCGGCCAGCGCGCTGACGCGTGCGCGTAATGGATCGGCTCGCCATGGCGGTGGATGTACGCCACGAATGGTTCGGGCAGATACATGCGCGCGATCCACAGCCGGTGCGACGTGAGATACGGCGTGAGCATCTCCGCCAGCGCTCCGCCCGGGAGGCGCAACCGCTCGTGCGGCGTCACCTCGGCGCGCGCCGGCTCGATGACGAAGAGATCTGCCTGCAATCGCGTGGACACGTGCAGTTCGACCTGCGAACGGTCATCGCGCTGGGCGATGAGCGATGCTGGAATCGTCGCCGAGCGATTGAGCACGACGAGGTCGCCAGCGGTCAAGTAGTCCGGCAACTGCGCGAAGCTGGCATGCAGGTCGCGGCCGTGCGCGGTCGAGACCATCAGTCGCACGTCATCGCGGCCCGCACCGCGCACTTCGGCCGGCTCTTTGGCTTCTAGCTCCGGCGGCACGATGCGTGCAGGCGCCAACTGATCGTCCGGCGCGAGGACCTCAGCGAACGGCATGGGCGAGTTCTTGGGCCTGGTAGCGTCCGGACGCAACGGACTCATCTTCGAGCAGCGAGACGATCGCGGGCGCGACCACGCGCGGATGCGGCAGTTCTGAAAGGTCCACACCCGGCTCGGCGAGCTGGTGCATCGGCGTGTTCATATCTCCAGGATCGACGACCAGCACGCGCACGCCGCTCCCGTCCAGCTCCGCCATGAGCGTGCGCGAGAGATGCTCGAGCGCCGCCTTGCTCGCACCGTAGCCGCCCCAACCTGGGTACGCGTTGACGCCGGCATCGGAGCTGACGTTGAGAATCGTGCCGTGCCCGCGCGTTCGCATTCCCAACGCAACGAGCTGCGCGAGATGCAACGGCGCGGTGACGTTGACGCGCAAGATGCGCTCCATCGCCTGCCAGTCCAGCTCTTCAAGGGCCGGCATCGGGCTTGGGCCCAGCTCGGACGCGTTGTTGATCAGTGCGTCGATGCGACCGAAGCGCTCGATCCCCGCGGCGACGATGCCTTCGGCGTCTTCGCTGACGTCCGCGACGCACTCCACGACGTCGGTGTGCTCGCGCAAGACCGCGGTGGCTTGGCCGAGCGCGGCGGCGCCGCGTGCCGCTACCACGAGACGCGCTCCGCGCCGCGCCAGAAGCAGCGCGGTCTCATATCCCAATCCGCTTGAGGCACCGGTGACCAAGAAAACCGAATCCACGATGTTCATGCATTAAGTATGACGCCGAGCCGCCCTCACGGCACCGTGCGGTCGCGCAGTCAGCTACCTGTACGAAAGTACACCCGGCGACGCGCTCGGTCGAGTGGACGTTTAGAGCAGGCGACGCCTGACGGCGAGTGCTGCGGCCTGCGCGCGATTCTCCGCCTCGAGTTTGGTCATGACGGAGGTGACGTGATACTTCACCGTGCGCTCGGTGATGCGCAGCCGCCCCGCGATCTGTTTGTTCGAGAGGCCGTCTGCCACGAGTCGCAACACGTCGCGCTCCCGCTCGGTCAGCGGCGGGTGCTGCGGTTCACGCACTCGCGCGGCGAGCAGCGCCGCGACCGGCGCCGGCAAGAACGAACCGCCGGCGTGGACCTCGCGGATCGCTGCGGCCACGTCGGACGCCGGCACGCCTTTGAGCAAGTAGCCGCGCGCGCCCTCGCGCACCGCGCCGACGACTTTGTCCTCGTCGGCGAACGCGGTGAAGATGATGACGCCCGCATCGGGTAACGCGCGTATGACTTCGCGCACCGCGGCGACATCGCTCAGCCCAGGCATCTCAAGATCGAGCAGCACGACCTCAGGGCGCCACTCACCCGCGTGTGCGATGAGCTCCTCCGCGGACCCGGCTGCGCCGACGATGGTAAGATCCGATTCGTCGGCGAGCGCCGATACGAGCCCTTCGCGCACGACCGGATGGTCATCGACGAGCGCGATGCGGATCATCCGCGCGATTCCGCCATCGGAAGAGCGACTGTCACCGTCGTACCGCCGGAACGCGCACGCTTCACGCGCAGCGTGCCGCCCACGAGCTGCGATCGTTCTCCCATTCCGATGATGCCCTGGCCGCGCGCCGTCCGCGAACGGCGATAGCCGACGCCGTCGTCGTGGATCGTCAGCTCGACACGCCGGCCGCGCGGCGATAGGCGGATGGCGACCGCGGTCGCGCGCGCGTGCTTGCCGACGTTGGTGAGCGCCTCTTTGGCGATGGCGAGCAATTCGGTCTCGACGTTGGCGGACAGCTCGAGCGGCGCGGCGTCGACCTGCACCTGGATGCCCGTGCGCGACGTGAACGCGCGCGCGAGAGCCGCCAACGCCTGCGGCAGCGGATTCCCGATCGGCGGCGCGCCGCGCAGCGAGCGCATCGAACCCTGGGCTTCGGTGAGTCCCTCGCGCGCCATGTCGAGCGCTCGCGCGAGCTCGAGGCGCGCTCGTTCGCTCGATCCGTCCAGATGCTTGAGCGCGCCTTCCAGCTGAAGGGCGATGGCGGTCAAGCGCTGTGCGAGCGTGTCGTGGATCTCGCGCGCCAGCCGCGTGCGCTCCTCGACGCGCGCCAAACGTGCGCCCTCGGCCGCCAACCGTGCGCGCTCCACGGTCGCGCTTGCCTGCAGCGCGATCGTCGCGAGCAGCCGCAACTCGCCGCTGGAGAGCTTGCGAAATTTCGGCGCGGTGAGATTCATGATGCCGAGCGGCTTGTCGCGAAAATAGAGCGGCACGCTGGCGTGGTAGCGCAGGCCGCCGGTCAGCGCGGTCGACTTGCTCGCCACCGCCGGCGCCAGGCGGCTGCACTCGATGACGTCGACGTTTTTCGCTGACAAAGCGCCGTCTCGAAACGCCTGCGTGCATTGGCACCAGCTGCCCGACATGCGCACCGGCTCGCGCAGGTACGGCGGCAGATCGTGCGACGCCGCCAAGTAGAAGCGCTGTGTGGTCGGGTCGACGAGCCAGATCCAGCCGGCGCGCAGTCCGAGCGCCTGAGTGACGATCGCGAGCACGCGCTCCAGGGCGCGGCCTGCATCGGTCGCCCCGTTGAGCTCGTCGGCGATGGCGTAGAGGATGCGCAGTTCTTTGGCGCGCGCTTGCATCGCGTCAGGTTTGCCCCAAACGGCGTGCGGGACCTACGCGGCCGGCCGCGCGGCGCTTACGTCTGCGGCGCCGTCAGCGGGTCGAACAGATGCTGGCGGGCTTCGAAACGGCGGTCGAATTCGGCGGTGAGCGCATCGAAAGTCTGGAGCGCCTGCGCGAGCTTGGCGGGATCGCCAGCCGCAGCTTCGACGCCGGCGACTGCGGAATCAAATGACGGCAACTCGTTCATGATGCCGGCGTCGTATTGATACAGGCGCGCGAGTTCGGGTTCGCCCAGCTGCACGCGGTCGAACACCGCCGAGTAGCCGTAGTCGGCGAAGCGCATGCGGTCGATGAGCCGCCCCAAACGCCGCTTGCTCTGATCGATGAGCGCCAGACCGTCGAGACTGCCTGAGCGAGAGGCGGCGTCGACGACGGCATCGAGCCGTTCTTGGATGCCGGTCAACCTTTCGCCGATGACGGCGCGCAGTTGCTTGTCGGCGATGCGACGGTCCTCAACAGCTTTGTAGCCCGCAAATCCGGGGATCAAGTGGGCGAGGTTCGCCAACGCTTCGCCGACCGGCGGCAGATGCAATCCGGCGCCGCCGGGCGCGGCAGGCGCGGGCGCCTGCGCCGGCACGGCTGCTGGCGCCGATGGCGGAATCGTCGCTGGAGTCTGAGGCGCGTCCTGGTCAGGCATGAAACGGTGGCTCCTTATCGGCTGTCTCGTGCGGCCGAAGTTCCGCCTAGTATATCGGCATACCCGTCGAAAGGTTTCCTGGATGTCCCGTTTCAGCCGGCGAGCGCTTCCTCACGATCGCCGTCCCCGACAGGCTCGAGTTCGCGCGAGCGCGCCTCCTCGAGTATCGTGCGCACATCGTCGGCCGAGGGGGCATGATTGATGCGCTCGCGCAGCGTCGACGCATCGCGCACGCCTTTGAGATACCAGCCGAGGTGCTTGCGCATCTGCAGCACGCCCGACTTCTCGCCGTAACGCTCGACCATCGCGTCCAGGTGCGCGCGCGCGAAGTCGACGCGCTCGTGCACGCTGGGCGGCGGCGGCGGCGGTTCGCCGCGCATCGCCGCGGCGATCTCCGCGATGAGCCAGGGATCGCCCAGCGTCGCGCGACCCACCATGATCGCGTCGACGCCCGTCTCGCGCAGCCGGCGCATGGCATCGTCCGCGCTCGCGACGTCGCCGTTGCCGATGACGGGCACGTGCAGCGCCTCCTTGAGACGCGCGATGTACGACCAGTCGGCGCTTCCTTTATAGAACTGTTTGCCGTAGCGTCCGTGCAGCGTGAACGCGTCGATGCCCACCGCCTCGGCGCGCTTGGCGATGTCGAGGTGGGTGAAGTTATCCGACTCCCATCCCAACCGCATCTTCACGGTGACAGGCACTTTGAGGACCGCTTTGCGCACTGCAGCGCAGATGCTCACCGCCAGATCCGGATCGCGCAGGATCGCAGCACCGTCGCCGCCCTTGACGATCTTGGGCGCCGGGCAGCCGAAGTTGATGTCGACGATGTCCGCGCCGCATTCTTCGACGAACCGTGCGGCGCGCGCCATGACGTCGGGATCGCTGCCGTGCAGCTGCACCGCGGTCGGGCGCTCTTCCGCGTAGACGTCGATCATCTCGAGGGTGCGGGCATTCATGCGGACGAGCGACTGCGCGGACACGAACTCGCTCACCGTCAAGCCGAGGCCGAATGGCTTGAATAGTCGCCGGAACAGCGCGTTGGTCACGCCGGCCATCGGCGCGAGCGCCAGCGGCGGGAACATCTCGATCGCCCCGATCACGAGGGGTCGCACGGCTGCCATACCGCGTGTGTTCGACTCGCGCGCGCGCGGCGCCTCGACGCGGTAGGGCGACGTCGATCCGCTCCTGAACGTGGTCGCATGGGCACACGACGTAGCGCCGTTTGCTGCACGGCCATCGCGATCGCGTATTTTTGTTTCGTATCCGCGCCGGCGCCGGCCTCGGCCGCGTTGCGCGCGGTCGCGTTCGTCTCGTCAAGCACCGGCTGGATCGGCGGCGACGGCACGATCCTCGCCACCACCGACGGCGGCAAGACGTGGCAGCGCCAATATACCGGACGCGTGCAGATATGGGCGCTGAGTTTCGTCAGTCCTGCCGTTGGCTTTGCGGCGGGCGTCGACCCGATCCCGGGAACGGGCATCTTGTTCGGCACGCGCGACGGCGGGCACACGTGGTCGCAGCTGGCCGAACCGCGCAGTCCGGCGCGTCAGATCAGCTTCGCGAGCGCGCTCGTCGGGTTTGCGATGGCCGGCGGTTCGCCGCTCCAGGCCAGCGGCGCCACCGAGCGCATTCCCCCCTTCTTCGGCGGCAGGTTGGCCGCCACGACCGACGGCGGCAAGACCTGGCACGTGCTCGACGCGCCGATGCTCGTCGATTCGACATGCGCTTCGAACACGCAGCACATGTGGGCGGCGTATCAGGCCGCGGTGCTGCGCTCCGATGACGGCGGCGACTCGTTCTCCAACGTCTTCTCTCCGATGATCGATACGAAACGCATCTGGTACGCGACGATCGGGTGCGCCGGCAGCGACGTGGCGTGGGTGCAGTTCGCCGGCGCCGCGACAGGCGAGCAGCGCGAATACGTCGTGTATCGCACAAGCGACGCCGGAGCGCACTGGCAGCCGGTGCTCGCCAATAAGCGCACATCCGACGCGTACCCGCATCTTGAAGGCTCGCCGCCGGACGGACCGGGTCCGTGGCCTGGGCCGTTCTCGGTGGTCGACGCGAACAGCGCGTTCTTCCTCGGCGCGTGCCCGCAGTGCGGCTCGCGTGGCGCCGTCTCTCTCACGGGCACCAACGATGGCGGCAAGACGTGGCAATCGGTCTCGACCGTTCCCGACGTGACGTTGGCAGGCCCCGTCGCCATGTCGTTCCCCGATTCTCAGCACGGCTGGGTCGTCGGCACATCGGCGGGCAACACGCCGGTCATCGCCGCCAGCGCCGACGGCGGCATCACCTGGACCAAGCAAGTCGCGCGATGAGCGTCGACGTGCTTGCCGTACCCGAACCGGTCGTGCGCGACGTGATCGCGCTGCGTCGCGATTTTCACGCGCATCCGGAGCTCGGTTTCGAGGAAGTACGGACCGCCGGCATTGTGGCGGAACGTCTTGTGGCATTGGGCTACGAGGTGCGCACCGGCATCGGACAGACCGGCGTCGTCGGGATCCTGCGCACCAAGCGGCCTGGCAAGACGATCTTGCTGCGCGCCGACATGGATTGCTTGCCGATCGAGGAGCGCAGCGGCGTCGAGTTCTCCTCGCTAACGGCCGGCAAGATGCACGCGTGCGGTCACGACGGCCACACCGCGATGCTGCTGGGCGCCGCGCAGATGATCATGGAGCGCAGCGATCTGCTCCATGGCACGGTCGTGCTCTGTTTCCAACCCGCTGAGGAAGGCAAAGGCGGCGCACGCGCGATGATCGAGGACGGCGTGCTGGACGATCCGCACGTCGATCGCGTCTACGGCCTTCATCTGACGTCATTGTATCCGACCGGCCAGGTGCTGGTGCGCCCGGGACCGGTGATGGCGTCGAGCGATTCGATCGAGGTGACGATCCGCGGTCGCGGCGGCCATGGCGCGGCACCGCATCAGACCATCGATCCGATCCTCACGTCGGCCTATTTCGTGAGCCAAGTGCAATCGGTGGTCAGCCGCAACGTCGACCCCATCGAGCCCGCGGTGGTCACGGTCGGAGCGATCCATGGCGGCACGATCCACAACGTCATCCCGGACAGCGTCGACCTGCTCGGCACGGTGCGCGCGTTCTCGGAGCCCGAGCGCGAGCAGATGAAACCGCGGATCGAGCGCGTGCTGGCCGGCTGCTGCGGGGCGCAAGGCGCCACGTACGACTACCGCTACATCGATCGCTATCCGGTCACCGTCAATGACGCGGCCGAGGCGGCGTACGTGCGCGAGCTCGCCGAGCGCACGGTCGGCGCCGGCCGGCTCGGACAGCTCTCGCAGACGATGGGCGCCGAAGATTTCTCGTTCATGCTGCAACGGCGGCCGGGCTGCTTTTTCTTCGTCGGGTCGCAGTCCGGCGAACGGACCGCCGTCGCCCATCACAACGCGCGCTTCGCGCTCGACGAGGCCTGTTTGCCTACTGGCGTTCAGATGATGGTCGCGCTCGCGCTCGACGCGCCGCGCCGCTCGTAGGTCACACACCGAGGACGAGCAAGGCGTTTTGTTGCGCGCTGCGAACCAACACGGATGGCACGAGCGCTCTCGACAGGCCTAGACTTCGTCTACCACCCCCCGAGCGGTGGGCGTCCGCACGTCGTGCTCCTGCCGGGGCTCGTCGCCGGCCGCTGGATGTGGGAGCCGACGCTGCAGGCGTTGGCTGCAAACGGTTACGGATACCTCACGCTCGCACAGCCGTTGGCCGGAGAGTACGACTCGGTCGAACCGATCGCGCACGCCGTGATCGACCTCATGGACCGTTGCGGGATCGCATCGGCGGCGATGGTGGGCGGCTCGTTCGGTTCGCGCATCGCGATCGACTGCGCGCTGAATTTTCCCGGGCGTGTCGACATGCTCGCGCTTTCCGGCGCGCCGGGCGCGGTCACGACCGCGAAGCTCGGGGTGGGGTTCCAAGGCAAGGCGACGCGCGCGTTCTGCCTGTTCTTGGTCGACAAGATCTTCTACGACCGCCGCGACGTCGACGAAGCGGAGATCGAAGCGATGATCCACCTCTTCAGAGACACCCGCCGGACGGTCAACGCGATGCGCCTCATGAAAGAGTGCAACGGCTTTGACTATGCGAGCGCGTTGGCGCGCATCGATCCCGCGGTGCTCATGATCTGGGGAGCGCACGATCAGATCAGCCCGTGCGAGATCTGGCAGCGCGATCTCGCGCCCAGCGCGCGCCGCGGCACGTTCTTCCGCATCGAGCGCTGCGGCCACGTGCCGATGATAGAGCGGCCGCGGGTCTTCAACGCGCTGTTGCTCGACCGGCTGCAACCCGCTCTCTCTTAGGTCCGCAGGACTCCGTCCTCGATACGCACGATGCGATCCGCAAAGTCGACGATGCGCGGGTCGTGCGTCACCGTCAGCACGGCTGCGCCGCGCGATTTGGCGAGCGATCTCAGCAGCTCTGTGACGTGATGACCGTTGTCCGCATCCAGCGATGCGGTCGGTTCATCGGCCATGATGAGCGGCGGCGAACCGGCCAGCGCGCGCGCGATCGCGACGCGCTGCTTCTCGCCCGCCGAGAGGTCGTGCGGTTTGCGATCGGGCTTGTCTCCGAGGCCCACTTCGTCGAGCAGCGCAAGCGCCTGCTCGCCGGAGGCGGCCTTGCCCGCGCCCTTGAGCGCTAGCGCGAGCTCGACGTTCTCGCGTGCGGTCAGCGCGCCGAACAGATTGAAGCCCTGGAAGATGAAGCCGACGTTCTGCAGGCGGAAGCGCGCCAGCGCGCGCGAGCGCAGCGAGGTGAGCTGCACGCCGCACGCCATGACGGCGCCTTTTGTCGGCGTAAGGATCCCGCCGAGAATCGACAACAGGGTCGTCTTGCCGGAGCCCGATGGCCCCATGATCAGCAAGAACTCGCCCGGCATGACGTCGAGCGTCACGCCGCGCAGCGCGTGGACGTCCGCGCCGCCATTGTGGTAGGTCATAGACAGATCGCGCGCGGCGACAGCGACCGGCTCGCTCATGCTTTGAACACCATCGCGGGATCGACGCGCAGTGCCCGCTGCACGGCGAAGATGCCTGACGCGACGCACATCGCTGCGATCACCGCCAACGTGAGCAGTGCGCTCGTCGGCGTGATGAGGATGAGGATGCCCTTGTTCGCCTGCGACCAGGCGGCGATGACGAGGCTCAAGGCGATGCCGGGCACGAAGCCGAGCAGCGCCATCAGCAGCGCTTGTTCCGCCACGACGGCGTAGAACAGCGAATCCGGCGCACCCATCGCTCGCAGCGTGCCGTACTCTTTGATATGCTCGACGACCGAAGTATACAAGATCTGACCGGCGACCGTCACGCCGACGACGAGTCCGACCACCGCGATCAATCCGAGGATGAAGCCGATGCCGGTGCGCCCGACCCAGTAGGAATCGGTCTGTTGAGCCATCTCCGCTTGCGTGTATGCACGCGTTCCCGGCACCGCGCTGGTCAAGCGCCCTTTGAGCGCCTCGAGATCGACACCCGGCGCGGCGCGCACGAGGATGTAGCTGATGTCGTCGGCGGGTCCAAGCGTGCCCGGGTCCGGCGTCGGCGTCGGCGCCGGTTTGGCCGTCGCCGCCGGAGCGGGCTTGGGCATCGGGATCAGGCCGACCGCGACGTAGCGCTCGAGCAGCACCGGATCGGGCGAGGGCGGCATCGCCGCGCGCATGCGGGCGGCCAGCGCCGCAGGCGAAGGCGTCGGCGGAGCGACGTACGCGGTCGCGTTGCGCAGCGACGTATAGATGAAGGTCGCAGAGATGATCGGCTGCGTGCCGTGGACCAGCCCCACGATGCGTACGTCGTGTTGGCCGATCTTGCCGGCTCCGCCGACGCCGTCGATATTGAGTGCGCCGACCTTGGCGGCATCGACCAGCGCGGTATCCGGAGCGCTCAGCGAAGCGAGCGTCTGCGCGGGAACGGCACCCGGTGACCAGAGCTCGCCCCGCGGATCGAATCCGAACACGCGGATATACTCGAGCTTGTGGATCGGTCCGCGCCAGACGGACGTTTTGATCAGCAGCGCCTCAGCCGCGCTGACACCCGTGACGCTACGGACCTTGGCGAGCGAATCATACCGCATCGGAAAGGCGAGCTCGAAGTACGGCGTTTCCCGCGCGGCGACCCAGACGTCGGCATGTGATTCTTGGATCGAGAGCACCGCGGACTTGAGGAACCCGAAGTAGACGCCGGTCTCGATCGCGATCAGCCCGACGGCGAACGCAACGCCTGCCTGCGCCACCAAGAAGCGCGGCAAGTCCTCGAAGAGCGTCTTGCGCCCGAGCGGCACCATCGGCACGCGCTGCTCAGCTCTTCAAATACTTGTCGAACCATGCGAGCGTGCGGGTCCACGCGTCGCTGGCGGCCGATGCGACGTACGAGGGGCGCGTGTCGTCGAAGAACGCGTGGCCCGCTTCGTCGTAGATCTTCACATCGTTGGGAACGGTCAGGCGCTGCGCCATCGCGCGCACGTCGTCGGGCAAGATGCTCGTGTCGCGCCCGCCGTAGTTGCCCATAAGGGGCACGCGGACTTTATCCGTGTATGCGAGCGCCATCTCGGTGATCGGACCGTCGTTGCTCTGGCCCCAGCGCACTTTGCCGTAGAACACATCGGCCGCATCGAAGTTCGCATCGTCGACTGCCGCGCGCAACGCGATGGAACCGCCCATGCAAAAGCCCATGACCCCGACCTTCGGCGGCCGCTGCTCTTCTGCGGCCTTCACCCGCGCGCGGATCCACGTAGCGCCCGCAGCGATGTCGCCGTCGACCGTCGCATCCACCAACAGCGCCGCGAGGTCGGAGAATGGCTTGTAATCGGTGGCGCCGTCTCCTGAGGGCACATTCGGGGAACGCGCGTACAGCTCGGGCGCGATCGCGACGTAGCCCGCTTTCGCGAGCCGGCGTGCGGTATCACGCAGCTGCGCGTCGACGCCCCAGATGGCTTGGCAGATCACGACGCCCGGCGTGGCCGGCGTGGCATTCTTCGGATACGCCGCGTATGCCGGGATCGGCTGATCGGGGCGCGGCAGCATCACGCGTGCGGTATTGATGGAGGGATCTCGTTCGGAGACGATCGGCGGATGCGGCTGGCCAAGCGTTTCATCCGCGGCCAGCGCCGTTGCGATGGACGTGCCCGCGGCCGCCGCGCCGGCCGAGAGACCGATGAACGCCTTGCGATTGAGATCGGACGCGGTGGATGTGACGGGATCGATCTGATCGTTCATGGCGATTCCTTCGTGATCACTTCGTGCTCATGCGCCGGGCGAACGCAGCCAGCCCAGCGAGCAATTCGCGCATCTCGGTCTTGACCTGCTCGTCGGTCAGCTCACCGGACGCGTCGAACTTCGTCTGCGCGCGGCCGACGTGCACCATCGGGTCGTCAAGCACGTGCATGCCATTGAATACGAACGCCGGCAGCAGCGCGATCTTGGCGCGCGCGGTGCCGAAGTAGCCGGTCGAGCAGCCCGCCAGTCCGACCGGCTTGTCGTTCAGGCACGAATCGTCGGGGGGCCGCGATGCCCAGTCGATGACGTTCTTGGTCACGCCGGACATCGACCAGTTGTACTCGGGCGTCACGATCAGCAGCGCGTCAGCCGCGCGGATCGTGTCGCGCAGGCGCGCCACCGCGGGCGGCGGCGGCTCTTCCTTATCTGTGTTGTACAATGGGATCTCGCTGATGTCGATCTCGGCCAGCCGCACGTCGGACGGCGCGAGCTTCGACGCATTGCGCAGCAGCATCTTATTGTAGGAGCCAGCGCGTAAGCTGCCGGCGAACGCGGCGATGACGACCTGGTCCTGCGCCATCGCAGCCCTAGACGCGCGCTCGCGCGCGCGTTTTCGCCGCCCATACGTAGAGGCCGTCGAGCACGAGACGCTCGTCCACGATGTCGAACACGTCCGTGTGCGGCGCGATGAGATCGGCAAGCCCTCCGGTGGCGACGACCTTGGGTTTCTCGCCCATCTCCGCCGCGATTCGCGCGACCAGGTACTCGACTTGGCCGATGAACCCGAGGATGACACCCGATTGCAACGCCGTCGGCGTATCGGTGCCAATGGCGGTGGGCGGTTTGACGAGCGGCACGTCCATGAGCTTGGCGGCGCGGCCGATGAGCGCGTCGACCGACACCTCGATGCCCGGTGCGATGGCGGTTCCGAGATACTCGCCGCGCCCTGATACGGCCGCAAACGTCGTGGCCGTGCCGAATTGCACGACGATGAGCGGCGGCCCATATTTGGAGACAGCGCCGATCGCGCCGCCGATGAGGTCGGCGCCAAGCTCCGCGGCATGACGCGTCTTCACCGGCACGATCGTCTGGCGCGCCGCCGACAAAAACTCCGGCCGCACGCCGAAATAGCGCTGCGCCATCTCCGACAGCGCGCGATATAACGGCGGCACGACGCTGGCGACCGCGACACGTTTGATGGACGAGCGGCTCACGCTATGCAGGCCGAGCATCGACGCGACCTGGGCGGCTAAGTCGTCACCGGTTTGGCGCCGGTTAGTGACCGACCGCCAGCTATGGACGAGCGTGCCCGCGGCGCCGCCCTCGAGCTCGAACAACCCGAACTTGATATTCGTGTTGCCGACTTCGACGGCGAGCAGCATCGTCAGGATGCGCTCCGCAGCGCGTCGATGCGGTCGAGAATCGCGGCGGCAAGCGACGCTTTCGGCGCGCGCGGCAAGCGCTCGCGCCCGTCGGATCCCCACAGCAGCGTCGCCTCGCTGTCGCCGGAGCCGAAAGCGCCGTCCGGACCATCGATCCGGTTAGCCACGATCAGGTCGAGCCGCTTGCGCGTCAATTTCTCGCGCGCGTTCTCTTCCAGCCGCTCGGACTCGGCGGCGAAGCCGACGACCATGCAACCGTCCGGACGCGCGGCGGCCACGTCGGCGATGATGTCGGGATTGCGCTGCAAGCGGATCACCGCCTCGGCTGCGTCTTTCTTCACTTTGTGGGCGGCGACGAGTTCCGGCCGGAAATCGGCGACCGCGGCGGCGCCGATGAACAGCGTCGTTCCGGGCAGATGCTCCAGCACGACGTTGTGCATCTCGCGCGCGCTCGTCACCCGGATCAGCTCGACGCCGGCCGGCTCGCGCAGTTCGGTCGGGCCGCTCACGAGCGTCACGCGCGCGCCGCGCGCGGCGGCTTCGGCCGCGAGCGCGTATCCCATGCGGCCGCTCGACGGATTGGACAAAAAGCGCGCCGGGTCGGCGAACTCGCGCGTCGGTCCGGCCGTGATCAGCACGCGTTGCCCATCGAGCTGGCGCATGCGCGCGAGCACTCGGCGTACGGCTTCTAGGATATCGCCGTCATCCGCCAGACGCCCGCTGCCGACCTCGCCGCACGCCAAGAAACCCGCGCCCGGTTCTATGAACTCCATGCCGCGCGCTTGCAGCGCGGCGATATTCGCCTGCGTCGGAGCCGCTTCAAGCATCGCGGTGTTCATCGCGGGCGCGACGAGCACGGGGCGGCGCGTCGCCAGCACGCACGTCGTCAGCAGATTGTCGGCGACCCCGTGCGCGAGCTTGGCAAGCGTGTTGGCGGTCGCGTTGAGCACGAGCATCAGCGCGCTCTTGCGCACCAAGCCGATGTGGGCGATATCCCAGGTGGCGTCTCGCGCGAACATGTCGGTATGCACGTCGTTGTTCGAGAGCGCTTGGAACGTCAGCGGCGCGACGAATCGGGTCGCGGACTCCGTCATGATGACGTGGACGTCGGCGCCGGCTTGGCGCAGCGCGCTGACGATCCCGGCGCACTTGTACGCCGCGATGCCGCCGCACACGCCGACGAGCAGCGTGGTACCGGCCAGATCGGTCGAGGGTTTTCGGCTCATGGTGCGGGCGTGTGCACTTCCATGTTGTCGATCAAGCGGGTCGGGCCGGCGAAAGCCGCTCCGACCACGAGCAGGCCGGCGTCTTGCGGCGCCGCGCGCAAGGGCTCGAAGACCGCCGGATCGACGACGGCCAGGTAGTCCATCTTCAAGGGCGGCAGTGTCGCTTCCGCCTGCGCCACGGCGCGCTCGACATCGCGCTCGCCTGCCTCCAGCGATCGCGCGACCTGCGTCAGCGCGGCGTACAGCCGCGGCGCAGCCGCGCGCTGCCCGGCGTCGAGATACGCATTGCGCGAAGACAATGCCAACCCATCGGCTTCGCGCACCGTCGCGCACGCGGCGATGGTCACCGGCAGGTCGAGATCGCGGACCATGCGCGACACGACCGCAAGCTGCTGCGCGTCTTTTTGGCCGAAGTACGCGACGTCCGGCGTGACGATGTTGAACAGCTTGAGGACGACCGTCGCCACGCCGGCGAAGAAGCCTGGCCGGCGTTCGCCTTCCAGGCGCACGGCCAACGGGCCGGGCACCACCGTGAATTGCGACCCGGGCGGATACATCTCGTCGGGCGGGGGCGCGAACAGCACGTCGGTACCGGCGCGCTCGAGCAGCGCTGCATCCTCCTGCGGCGTGCGCGGGTAGCGATCGAAGTCTTCAGCCGGCCCGAACTGCAGCGGATTGACGAAGACCGACACGATGACCGATGCGCATTCGCGGCGCGCGCGCTCCACGAGAGAAATATGCCCGGCGTGCAGCGCGCCCATCGTCGGCACGAAGCCGACCGGCGCTGGCAGCGTGCGACGCAACCGGCGCAGTTCCGTCACGCTCGCGGCCGTTCGCACCCGGTTACGGCTGATCTGGAATTTCGAGGACGCGCAGCATTGTGCGCCCGACCACAAACGGCTGCCCCGCCGAGATGATCACACTTGTGTCGATCGGCCGCCCTTCGATGAACGTGCCGTTGCTGCTGCCGAGATCCGTGAGGCGCAGGCCTGTGTCATGTGCGCACACTTCAGCGTGGGTACGGGAAATTGTGCGGTCCGTCGGCACGCAGGCCTGAACCGCGTCGGCATCTCTGCCGATACTTATGCGCTGCTCGAAACGCCACCGTCTGCCGTCGAGCGGTCCGTTCATCGCCTCGATCGCGAACATGTCGGCGCCCGCTTTTCGAGGGTTTGGCGTACCTCTCCCGCGGCAAACCGGCGCCACGCCTGGGCCGTCACACCGAAGATATGACGCTTTGGCGGCTCAAGTGGGCCCTGCGGTCGGCCGATGATACATATATGAAGGCGCCGCCGAGAGCAGGCGGCAGCCGGCACCGACTCTACAGCCGGAGCAATCTTGGAGTGGACAACTCAGGCGTGAAGAATCTGCAATCGGAGCTGGTCGACATAGACGCGGACGCCCTGCGCGAAGCAGAGCGCGTGTTCGCGCAAGGCATCCTTGACACGATGCCCGGGAAGTCCGTGGCGCGGGCTTCCTATGAAGAGACGCGCGTCGTCCTCACCATGACGGACGGCACCGAGTACTATTTCTACGGCTTCTTAGGCGAATCAGGTCTTCGGTAAGACGTTGGCGTCCACGAAGTCGGCGATCGCTCGCCGGTCTTCTGGATCTATCGACGTGAACGCGATCCCATGATGGAAAGTCTTTTCGGCGCCCAGAAACGCGCTTAGCACGGCGCGTCCACGCACGCGGATCGCGCTCTCGTGGCCGGGCAGGCGGAATTTGATGTCCAGCGTCGCGCGCGGCGGCACGTCGGAGGGCGCGACCAGGCGCATGCCGCCGGCGCCAAGATCCAGCACCGAACCCGTGCGCGCGGTCGCATCGCCCTCAAGCGAGAACTCGACCGGCAATGACACCGGAACGCGGACATATTGGCGCCTATGCAGGTCACCCGTCATGGCGGCCATATTCTCGTTTGAGGTGGCGCAACGCCTCTTATGCGAGCGCGCCTGCGGCCGCGCTCATGGTGGCGAGCACGCCGTGCGAGGCGTCGAGGCCGCCCTGCAGATACACTTCGTACGGTTCGCGCAGCGGCGCATCGCACGACAGCTCGAGGGTCGAGCCTGAGATGAATGCGCCGCCCGCCATGATCACTGGATCGGCGTAGCCCGGCACCGGCCCCGGTTCCGGCGCCGCGCGCGCATTGACCGGCAACATCCGTTGCAAGCCGCGCGCGAAGCCGGCCAGCCGGCCGGCGTTCCCGAGCCGGATCGCTTGGACGATGTCCGTCCGCGGCGCACCCGGCAGCGGATCGACGGCAAAGCCGAGGCGCGCGAACAGCGCGGCCGCAAAATCCATCGTCTTGAGGCTTTCGACGACAGCGCGTGGGGCGCGGTGCAGACCGGCGAAAAGCCAGCGCGCGGTATCCAACGTCGGGCCGACCGCGTCGCCGAGGCCGGGCGCGAAGATGCGATCCGCCACGCGCGCGACGAGATCCGCTCGACCGGCCACGTATGCTCCGGTGGTGGCGACGCCGCCGCCGGGATTCTTGATGAGCGAACCGATGATGACGTCGGCGCCGACCGCCGTCGGCTCTTCGAGCTCGACCAACTCGCCGTAGCAGTTGTCGACGGCCACGATCGCACCGGGCGCATGCGTGTGCACGAGTTCGATGAGTGCGCCGATCTGCGCGACGGATAGCGAAGGCCGGACCGCATAGCCGCGCGAGCGCTGGATGAAAATGACGTCGGGTGCGCGGCGCAGCGCGTCGGCGACGTCTTCGGCGCGCGGCGCGTCGCCGGTGGTCCACGCGGCCTCCAGATATTGCGCGCCGCCGCCGCGCACCAGTCCGTTCGGATGGTCGCAGATCGCCAAACGCAGCGTGTCGTACGGCCGGCCGGTGAGGGAACATAGCATGCCGCCGTGCGGCAGCAGCGCGCCTAGCGTCGCGACGATCGCGTGGGTTGCGCTGACCAGCTGGATCCGCGCGAGTGCCGCGGGCGCGTCCAACACGTCGGCGAGCAGAGCTTCATACGCCTCCCGGCCGCGGTCGTGATACGCGTAGCCGGTGCTGCCGGCCAGGTGCGAATCATCGATGCCGGCACGCATGAACGCGGCGATCACTTTGGCGCCGACCGCCAAGCCGCGAGCTTCGCGCTCGCGCCACGCTCCCGCGACATCGTCGAGGGCGGCCTCTGCCGCCTCGATGATGCGCGCCGGGATGTCCAGGCGGCCCGCCGCTTCTGCCAGTGCTCGTCTCATGGCGCGCTCTCCGGATGCCGCTCGAGTTCGAGCTCGTGGTCGCGGATGGCCTCGGCGGTCTTGACGAGCTGCTCCTCTTCCTCGGGCTTGGCGCGCAGCGTCTCCTCGAATGCACGATAGAACGGGATGTAGAGCACGAGCGACAGCGCGATGTTGACCAGCACGAGGACGACGGCGCGCCAATCCCCGCTCGTGGTGAGCCACGCGCCGATGGGCGCCGGAATCGCGCTTGGAAGGAAGACGACTGTCTTGGCGACCAGCCCGAAGTACATCGCGAGATAGGTCACCGTCGCCAGGATGAGCGGCACGCCGATGAACGGGATCGTCAGGCTCGGGTTCATGACCAGCGGCAGGCCGAAGATCAGCGGCTCGTTGACGTTGATCATGCTCGGCAGCAACGATGCATACCCGAGCCTGCGAATGCGCGGGATGCGCGAGAACAGCATCAACAGGTTGAGCGACAGCGTCGCGCCTGAGCCGCCCGGGAAAAAGAACAAGAACAGCGTGATCGTCACGATGTGCGGCGGTGTTTGGTGATGCAGCAAGGCCTGGCTATTGGCGTCGATCGCACCGAGGAAGATCGGCGTCGTCAGCGCGGCCAGGAAGCCCGGACCGTGAACGCCCGCGGTCCACAGCAGCACCTGCAAGAATACCACGAGCAGCAGCGCGGGCAAGGTGTCGCCGACGCCGATGAGCGGCTTTACCGCCGCCAGCAGGACGTCTGCCATGCTTTGATGGGACGGCGCCAAAAGGCCCGCGATGCCGGCGAAGATCGCGACGACCAATAAGCCCGACAACGACGCCGCGATCGGGCGGCTTCGGACTGCGCGATAGATGATACGCATCACCTCGCCGCTGATGCTTGCCACGATGATCGCGAGGAAAAGGCTGCTCGCCGACAGCGTTCCAAGCAGCACGATCGGCGACAGCGGAATCGGCCGCGGCAACGACAGCAGGAACCCGAACGCGGTGAAGACGACGGCCCAGACCCGGTCGTAGCGGAAGCGCAGCGCTAGATTGTTGGCGAGCAGCAGCACGAGCGCGACGCCCATCGCGCCAAAACCGATATGATAGGCGTCGAGGAAACGCGCGAAGAGCGCGGCCTCGTGCCATTGCACCGGGTGGGGCGGGATCCAGAAGTAGACGGCGACTGTCATCGCCGCCATCACCCAAAACGCCGGCTGGATAGCGGCGCGCACCGCCGCGAAGTGCGGCTCATCAGCCGCTCGTTGCAGGCGCGGCAGCAGGCGCGCCTCGAGGGCGGCGATGGCGGCGTCGAGTCCGCGCAGCGCGGAGGTCTTCACCGGCCGCGGCCCCTTACGAGGCGCGCTCGGCTCGACGTGCAGCCCGCTCCGCGGCGCTCGCGATGAACCCTCGAAACAGTGCGCGGCTC
>Ga0209415_10006544_pt1 | contig 20650 bp, 13 predicted proteins | sample PeaSoiSIISIP2007_FD_187696 | JGI IMG/M metagenome (GOLD analysis project Ga0209415, IMG submission 187696) | Peat soil microbial communities from Weissenstadt, Germany - SII-SIP-2007 (SPAdes) (version 2) | ecosystem: Environmental > Terrestrial > Soil > Wetlands > Peat | place: Germany...
CGGCAGCAGCCCGGCCGACGGTGGTGCGTGCGGGCTGCTGCTCGACGTCGAGCAGGTCTACCTGCCCTGGCTGGACTCCATGCGGGCGCTTGGCGCCCTGGTGCGGCCGGACTTCTATCTCTACGGCATCGGCCGTGACCGCGCCGGGGTCGCCGCCATGACGGCTGGCCTGCGAGATTCCCTTGATCTGGCGGCGAGCATTACGGAAAGGAAGCCGACATGACAACTCTCGGTCACCCGGGCCAAGCGCGGCCGCGGCTGAGCAGTGGCATCGAAACCTTCGAGGCGCACTACGCGGGCCAGCCGGGAGCGGGCTGGGAGATCGGCCGCCCGCAGCCCGCGTTCGAGGAACTGGCCAGGCGCGGCGAGTTCCGCGGTCGCGTGCTCGATGTCGGCTGCGGGACCGGCGAGAACGCCCTGATGACCGCCGCGCTCCGGCTGGACACGACCGGCGTGGACGCGGCGCCGAGTGGCGTCGCCATCGCCGTGCGCAAGGCGCGCGAGCGCGGCCTGCCGGCCCGGTTCCTGGTCCTGGACATGCGCGACATCGCCTCACTCGGCGAGCGGTTCGACACCGTACTGGACTGCGGGCTGTTTCACTGCTTCGCGGACGAGGACCGCCCCGTGTTCGTCGATAACCTCCGGGCCGTGACCGCGGAGGGCGGGCGCTACTTCATGATGTGCTTCAGCGATCTCGAGCCGGCCGGGCGGGGACCCCGGCGGATTTCCCTGGCCGAGATCGAGGCGTGCTTCGCGGTGGGCTGGCGGATCGACCGGCTGGAACGAACCCGGATGGCCGTGGCCTTCGAGCCGGGCACGGTCGCCGCGTGGCTGGCCGCGATGACCCGGACGCTGACCTAGCCAGGGCCCGGGTTCGCCATCGCTTCGCGCAGCCGGGTCCGGCCCGTGATTCCCAGCTTGCGGTAGATCCGGCCGAGATGAGTGTCAACGGTGCGCTTGCTGAGCACGAGCTTGTCCGCGACGGCCTGGTTGCTCAGTCCGGCGACGACTAGTTCGGCGACCCGGCGTTCGGCGGCCGTGAGCGGCGTCGCTTCGTCGTGCCCGCGGCCGCGGTCACCCGCCCGCAGCTGGGGTGCCGCCGCCACCAGGGTCATGGCCCCGCAGTCCATGGCGAGGTCGAGCCCGCGCTCGAGCAGTTCGCGGGCCACCCGGCTGGGCTCGGTCGCGTCGGCGCGCAACTCGCAGCCGAGCTCGATGAGAGCCCGCGCCAGTTCCACCCGGCAACCGCTGTCCTCGAGCACGGAGACGGCCTCAGTGAGCAGCTCGCGTCGCGCTGGGCCTTCGTAGGCGGCCGCCCCGGCCACCAGGGCGCGGCCCAGCGGGCCGGGCGCTCCCCAGGCGCGGGCCAGGAGGATCTCGCCGTCGGCGAGCGTCCTGGCTTCCCAGCGACGGCCGAGTTCGGCCAGCGCGGTAACCGCCCTGCTGCGCCAGGCCGAGCAGGCCGGGTTGAGGATCCCCGCTGCCATCAGGTGACGACCGCATTCCAGGTACCTGCGCAGCGCGAGAGCCTGATTGCCCTGGGCGGCCGCGGTCAGTCCGCGCGCTTCTTGCTGCAGGGCGAGTATGAAGGGATGCCCGAACGCCCGCGGGAACGCCGCCCGAGCGGGAAACGCGCCAGGCTCACCGCGCAACAGACGCACCCGAGTCAGGGCCGCCGCGGCCGCGGCCCTCAGGCCCGTCGCGCCTACCGCCTCGAAGAGCTGGAGCGCCTGGTGGGCGTCATTCAGCGCGGCCGTCAGGTTGCCGCGCTGGAAGGCGATCTCGGAGCGGACGAGCAGCGCTACCGCCTCACCGCTGCGCGACGCCATGTGGTAGGCGGCCTCGATCGCCTGTGCGCACGTGTCCGATGCGGCGTCAAGCTCGCCTACCCAGGTCAGGGCCAATGCGGCACAGGCCAGGATGGACGGGACAGGGTCGGTGAAGGTGAGCGGGCTGCCGGCCGCGGAACGAAGGGTGAGGGCCCGGCAGCGGCCCCGGGCCCGGCCCCGCGCCGCCGTGCTCAGGGCCAGGGCCGCGTGCATCTGACGCGCCGCCGCGTCCGCGGGGCCGCGGGCGAGCAGGCGCGTGGCCCGCAGGACTCCGGCGGCCAGCTCGGGTGGCAGCGCCTGCCCGGACAGCAGGGCCGACGCGGCCAGCCGCAGCAGGGCGTGGCGCTCAGGTGCCGCCGCCGCAGCGAGTTCTGCGGCCGCGCGGCAGAACGCCGCCGCGGTGTGGCCGTCCTCGGTCACCAGCGTGATATGGGCGAACACGGCCAGGGCCGCCGCGGACCCCGGGTCATCGGCGGCTAGGTCCGCCGCGACCGCTGCGCGACGCAGGCTGGCGCCGACGTCGTGGTGTATGTGCAGCATGGCCAGCTCGGCGGTGATGGCCAGGGTATGGCGAGGCGCACCCGGCTCAAGGAGCGCACGGCCGAGGTAGCGGGCGCCACGCGGCCAGTCTCCGGACGCGGCCGCCTCCCTGGCGGCCTGGCGGAGCAGCCGCCGGGCCCAGGGCTCCCCGATGGTCCCGGCCAGCATGGCATGCTCGGCCGCCGATTCGGCCGAGTCGCCGATCTGCGCCAGCAGCGTGGCGGCGTGGGCGTGCATGGCGGCCCGTTCCAGCGGCGGCACCAGGCTCGCCATCACCTCACCCATCGCCGGGTGAGCGAGCCGGTCGGGTGCGGCCGCCTCTAGCAGCCCGATCCGGCGCAACATCGCGCGGGCCGCCCTCGCCACGTCCTCCCCCTGGCCGACCAGCATGGCCGCCGTCTCCAGGGATCCGCCGCCGCAGACGGCGAACTGCTCGGCCACCCTGGCCTCCACCGGGTTGTCCTGTCGCAGCCACCGTACGGCCGCGCCGGCCAGGGCCTGGGCCGTGAGCTCAACCGCCGTTCCCTGCCCGGCGTCGTCCGTTCCAGCGAGCCGGGCCGCTACGGCCCCGAGGATCTGCGGGTTACCGTGGGCCATGGCATGACACAACCGGGCGAAATCCGGCTCCACCAGCCGGCCCAGGCCGCGCGCCAGCAGGGTTCCCGCGCACGCCTCGCACAGGGGGCCGGTGTGCAGCACCCGGCAGTGCGCCAGGGCACCGAGATCAGCCAGCAACCCGGTGGTTTCGAGGTGCGGTTCGCCCTCCGCGGCGTCACCGTGGCCCGCGGTCACGAGCACGGCGGCCGGCACGTCGTCCAGCCGTCGTGCTACGTAGGAGCACCAGCGCGCCGAGAGCGGATCCGCCAGGTGGACGTCGTCGATCGCCAGCACGACCGGCCCTTGCGCGGTGACCGCCCTGATGACCTGGTAGAGCTGATCGAAAAGGCGGTACTGGTCGCGTTCGCTGAACTCCTGCGTCCCGGTGCCCGGTACCATCGCCGCCTGGGCACCAGCATGACCGCCGGAGAGGCGGTCAATCAGCTGGCCCGCCACGCCGAAGCTGAAGCCGCGCTCCGCGCCGTGACATCGGGCCCGCAGCACCACTCCGGCACCGCACCTGTCGGTCATCGCGTGGAGCAGAGCCGACTTTCCTGACCCCCGGTCTCCCTCGATGATCACCGTCACCGGCCGGCCGGACTCCAGGCGGGCGCGGCACTCATCGGCCACCGCCAGTGCCGACCTGCGGTGCAGCAGGCCGCCGACGCTTCCGCACTCCTCCGGCACGCCCGCGGAAGCTCCTCGCTGTCCGGGCACCGGATCCCGGGCAGGCGGAACGCAACTCTCGGCTGACACCACGCGAGGTGGGTCATTCAGTATCGATGTCTGCCCTGACTCCTGCCCTGATGTCAGCACTTTCCATGCCGCCTCTCCGGCCAGTTGCGACATTTTTACCTATAAAAAGCTGTTTAGTATACTGTATATCCGTTCTTGTTTTCGGCACAGGCCCCTTCGATGACATCGGCTGCCGCGCACGCCCCGGGCGCCCGCTCGATCTCCCCGCGCATCCAGGCCAGCCTGGCGCGGACCCCGGGGTCTTCCCCGAGGGCCGCCACCGCGCGGCGCAGGCCATGGTGCGTCTGGTCTTCCGGCCCCAGCCTGATGCCCAGTCCGAGTTCGGCGACGCGGTCCGCGATGCGGCGGTGCTCGGCTATCTGCGGCCAGGCGGCGATCGGGACGCCGACGCTCAACGCCTCCATGATGGACGTCATTCCGGCGTGGCCGACGAAGACATCAGCAAAGCACAGCACCTCCGGCAACGGCAGGTCGTCGTACACCTGTGCATTCGGCGGCAACTGACCGAGCTGGACCCCGTCCATCCCGCCCAGCACCGCAACTACATGGCAACCCAGATCGGCGAGCGCGTCAAGGCACAACCGGTAAACATCCGGCTGCCGGTTGAACACGGTTCCGAGGCTCACGAGGATCACCGGCTGGTCCCCTTCGGGGCGCCTGGGGCGGCCGTGGCCGGCGCCGCCGGGCTGCTGCTGACGCGGACCGGTCAGGCAGGGCCCGACGAAATGGACCTCAGGGCCGAACTCATCACCGTGCGGGGCAAACGTCCGCGGGTAGAAGACGATGACCGGATGCTTCGCGTTAGCACCGATCAGCCGGTCCGCGGTCAGCCCGGTCCCGTGCCGGGCCAGGATGGCCGAGGTAGCCGCGAGCAGCTGCGGCAGGCGGTGATCGGCCGGGTCGAACCTGGCCTGAAGGTCGCCGAGCGACCAGCGCGCATGCGTCAGCATCGAGGTGATGCTCTTGACGACCGGCACCTGCCAGCGAGCCCCGAGGGCCAGGCCCGCCCAGCACATCGGATCGCAGATGACCAAGTCCGGGCCGGCTTTCGGGAACGCCCGAATCAGCTGCGGGAGAACCACGGTGAGCTCACGCAGCTGAGCGCTCAGCGCTTCGGTGACGCCCAGCTCGGGCACGGTTCCTTCCCCGTCGCCGGAGGCACCCACGCTGCCCGGCACGCCCCGGGCGCTGCTGGGCGGGCGCCACGGGTCGTCATAGATGACCGGCACGGCACCGGCCTCGCGCACGTGGCTGGCGAACTCGGTGGTCGTGGCATAGCTGACCCGGTGGCCGCGCCGGGCGAGCTCGGCGGCCACCGCTAGCGTCGGATTAAGATGCCCGTAGAAGGGGGGCATATAAAGCAGGACGTGCATCAGCGCCCTTCGCTGCCGGTCCGCCAGGTCCGGTGATCGAGCGGTCCGTCAGCTAGATCGTGAACGCGCAGACATTACGCTGTCAATTACGATCTTTCCGCCGGAACTGCTGCCGAAGAAAATGCGAGTAATACGCACGCACCAGGGCAGCGGATCAGGGGATCACGTACGGGCATACGTAGCGGTCCCGCGCAGGTGCGTAACCGGAACATCAGTATTGTCAGCGACTACCGTATGTTGCAACCATTCAACTGAATACCGTCACTTGTATTTCTGCTGTCCTTCCTGATTGCTCAAGAGGATGCGGCGTGGAACGACCCAGGCTGAAGGCGAATTTCACCACCCACGTCGATGGCGAGCGCATCTTCCGCGTCGCGGAGGGTCGGAGCGTCATGATCGAGGGCCGGGCGCCGATCGCGGTGCTTCCCTACCTGGACGGCCGCCATACGATCGCACAGATCGCGCACGCGGTCGGCGGCGAGCTCACGCTTCCGCAGACGTTCGCCGCGATCCGGAAGATCGCAACGTTCGGCCAGCTAGCGGACGGGTGCCCGGATTTGCCTGACCACCAGATCGCGCACTGGGACGAGCTTGGCGTCGATCCGGCGACGGCGCAGGCCGCGCTGCGCGAGGCCACGATCGCGGTCGTCGCGCTGGACCGCGGGCCGGAGCCCAGCGTGATCGCCGCGCTGACGGCCGAGGGAATGACGGCGCGCAGCTGCGGCCCGGGTGAGGCGGCCGAACGACGCGACGCGCTGATCGTCGTCATCGCGGACGACTACCTGGATCCGCGCCTGGACGAACTCGACCGGACGCTGGCCGCGCCGCCGAGGCCATGGCTGCTCGCGAAGGCGTCAAGTCGCGAGGTCTGCGTCGGGCCGTTGCTGGAGAACGGGCGCACCGGCTGCTGGTGCTGCCTGGCGCAGCGGCTGCGCGCCAACCGGCAGGTCGAGCGTTACCTGCTGTCCAAGGACCGCGCCGCGCCGATCCGGCCCCCGGCCTCGTATCCGGTGGCGGCGCCGTCCGTGCTGGCCGGTTTGCTCGCGACCGAGATCGCGACGATGATTGTCACCGGCCGCGCGCCGAACGTCGACGGCCAGATCTTCTCGCTCGATCTGGCCCGGATGAAGTCCGACGAGCACGTGCTCGTGCGCAGGCCACAGTGCGCGCGCTGCGGCGACCCGACGCTGATCAGCGGGCGCGACCCCAGGATCACGATCACGTCCCGGCCGGTGACCAGCGCCGAGGGTGGCGTGCGCTCCACCCCGACCGGCACGGTCTACGAGCGGCTGCGCCGCCACGTCAGCCCGCTCACCGGCGCCGTCATCTGGCTGGCTCCGCTCAGCGACGTGGATAACGGGCTCAGCTATGCCTACCGCGTCGGCCACAACTTCGCCATGGTCCGCGATCGGATGGACCTGCTCCGGCGGAACGTGCGTGGTCAGAGCGGCGGGAAGGGCCGCACCGACTTGCAGGCCCGGGTCAGCGCCCTGGCCGAGGCCATCGAGCGGTACAGCGCGGTGTGGCAGGGCGACGAGCCCGTCCGCACCGCCACGTACGCCGAACTCGGTCCCGACCAGGCAGTACATCCGAACGAGCTGATGCTGATCTCTGACCGGCAGTACGAGCACCGGCTCGCCTGGAACGCCGATCCGGTCAACCGGCTGCATCTGGTGCCGTTCCGGTTGCCCGACACCCGGCCCATCGACTGGTCGCCGTGCTGGTCCTTGACCAGCGACGAGGTACGGTACGTGCCCGCGGCGTACGCCTGGTTCGGCCATCCTGACCTGGAGCGCGACTTTTACTGCATCGCCGATTCCAACGGTAACGCGGCCGGCGGCACCCGTGAGGACGCGATCGTGCAGGGGTTCCTGGAGCTGGTGGAACGCGACGCGATCGCACTGTGGTGGTACAACCGGATTCGGCCCCCCGCCTTCGACCTGGACGCCATCGGCGACCCGTACGTCGACCGGCTGCGCGCCTTCTACGCCGACCTCGGCCGGAGCCTGTGGATGCTCGACGTCACCAACGATCTCGGCATCCCGGCCATGGCCGCGGTCTCGCACCGGATCGGCCACCCGGCACAGGACGTCCTGGTGGGCTTCGGCGCGCACTTCGACCCGCGGATCGCGGCCGGGCGCGCGCTCACCGAGCTCAATCAGTTCCTCCCCCAGGTCATCAAGCGCGACGCGTCCGGCGCCACGGTCTACGTGGACAACGATCCCGCCATGATGGCCTGGCTCAGGGAGGCGACGATCGAGGACGAGCCGTGGCTTACGCCCGACCCGGACCAGCCGGCGCGCGGCCCGGCCGCTTACCGGTGGCCCGAGTTCGAGGACCTGGCCGACGCCGTGGCGCTATCGGCGGACGTCGTGAGGGCCGCGGGGCTTGAGTTCCTCGTGCTCGACCAGACCCGCCCCGATCTGGACCTGAGCGTGGTCAAGGTCATGGTCCCGGGGCTGCGGCACTTCTGGCGCCGTCTTGCTCCCGGACGGCTCTACACCGGGCCGGCCCGCCTGGGCTGGCTGGACCGGCCGCTGACGGAAGCAGAGCTGAACCCACGGAGCGTCTTTTTCTAGCGGGGTAGTCATGCGCGTACTGACCGCACATCCGATCCGTGCCATCCGCCTGCGCGACGGCGTTCACCCGGCCGCTGGCCAGGACGGCCGGGTCACCGTGGCGGTCGGCGGCGCGTCCCTGCCGCTGCCCGCCCTGGCCGCGGGCAGCCGTACCCTGCTGCTGGCGCTGGCCGACCGGGACGTCGCGGAGGCCGACGCCCGGCAACAGGTGATCACGGCCGACGGCATGGACGGGCTGCTGCGCTGGCAGGCCGCGATCACCAGGCTGGACACGGCCGGGCTGCTCGAGCGAAGCGTCCTGACCGAGGACGGGCCGGTGGCCCGGCTGCGGCCGACCGGACTCGGCGCACGAGCGGGCACCGCAGCGCAGGCGCCCGCGGTGGTCAAGCTGTCGCGCTTCACCCTGATCCGCGCCGTCGACGGCCAGCTGGCCTCAGAAAGGCCCGGCGGCCACGCGGTCGTCGAGCTCGGGCCCGCGGTAGCCGGGGTGCTGGGCGGCCTGGCGCAGTGGACTCAGCTGAGCGAGGGCGTCGGCGGGCTCAGCGCCGAGCTGGCGCGACCGGTCGTCGACCTGCTGGCCGGAGCCGGCCTGCTGGCGCCTGGGGGACCCGAGGCCGACCAGGAGGGAGCCGACGCCTCGTTCGCCGCGTGGCATCCGGCGGACCTCTGGCTGCACGCGAGGAGCCGCGGCGCCAGGACGGTGAGCGGATACGCCGGCAGCTACCCGCTGGCCGGACGTTTCCCTCCGTGGCCGGCCTTGCCCGACGCCTTCCCTGGACCGCGCGTCAACTTGCCCCGGCCTGACCTGGCGGTGACCGCGAAGGCGGACCCACCGTTCACCGAGGTACTCGAGCGGCGCCGGTCGGTCCGGGCGCACAACGCGGTCGCGCCGATCGGGCTCGACCAGCTCGGCGAGTTGCTCTACCGGTCGGCCCGGATCCGCCGGGTGTTCGCCGGGGGCGACGGCCAGGAGGCGGCCGACCGGCCGTACCCCGCCGGCGGCGCCCTGCACGAGCTGGAGGTCTACCCGCTGATTACCCAGTGCCGCGGGATAGAGCCCGGCCTGTGGCATTACGCGGCGGCCGATCACGCGCTCGAGCGCGTCGCCGAGCCCGGCCGGGCCACGGCCACCCTGGTGGCGGCGGCCCGCGCCGCCGGCATCATGACCGCCGACCCCCAGGTGGTGCTGATCATCACCGCGCGCTTCGGCCGCATCATGTGGAAATACCACGCGATCGGCTATTCGCTGATCCTCAAGCACGTCGGCGTCCTGTACCAGACGATCTACCTGGTCGGCACGGCCATGGGCCTCGGCGTGTGCGGGCTCGGCGGCGGCGACGCCGACGACTTTGCCACCGCATCGGGTCTGGCCTACCACGCCGAGGGGAGCGTCGGCGAGATCGTGGTCGGCACCCCGGCCCCTGACAGCGGTTCGTGAGGAGCGCCGGTGAGCTACCGGTTCAAGGCGCTCGCCAAGCAGCGCGAACCAGACGAGTTCGATGCCCCGACCGAGCTGACCTCACCGCGCGGCTGGCTGGCCCTCCTCGCGCTCGGCACGGCCACGATCGCCGCGCTCGGCTGGGCGTTTCTCGGGCGGCTGCCGGTGACCGTCAGCGCCAGCGGCCTCATCACCAGCCCCTACGGCACGGCGGAGGTGGAGAGCCTGTACACGGGGCTGGTGACCAGGATCGCCGTCAGCGACGGCAGCCAGGTCAGGGCCGGGCAGGACATCGCGGTCGTGCAGGACCCGCTGGGAGCCAGCCACGAGGTGCGGACCCTGTTTTCCGGCGAGGTGATCGGCACCGAGGTGAGCGACGGCGAGGTGATCGGCGCCGGCACCCCGGTGGCCACCCTCGAGCGCGGCGCGTCAGGCGGCAGCCAGCAGCTCGCGTTGCTCTTCGTCGCGCCGAGCCAGGTCACGGGGATCGTACCGGGTGAGAGTGTCGGCCTGGCCGTGGCGTCCGCACCGTCGGCGGCGTTCGGGCTGCTGAGGGGCCAGGTCCAGTCGGTCAGCCAGTTCCCGCTGACGCAGCAAGAGGAGGTGGCGCTGGCCGGCGGGCCGGTAGCGGCCAGCCAGCTGGGCGCCGACGGCGGGATGCTGCTGGTGACCGTGGTCCTGCGAAGGGACGCTCACACGGCCACCGGCTACTCGTGGACCACGGCGGCGGGGCCACCGCAGGCCCTGCCCGTGATCGTCCCCGCGACCGGCACGATCGCCCTCGGTGAACTGGCCCCGATCACGCTCCTGTTCGGCCGGTAACGGTGCCGGAAGACACGTCCGGCGCAGCGGCCGCACCCCCGTGGGAAACGCGTCGGCGCCGACGCCGGCGTACGCCGTCGGTCATCCAGATGGAAGCCGTCGAATGCGGAGCCGCGGCGCTGGCCATGATCCTCGGGTACTACGGGCGGTTCGTTCCGCTCGAAGAACTGCGCGCGGCCTGCGGGGTCTCCCGGGACGGGGCCAAGGCGTCCAGCGTGCTGGCGGTGGCGCGCAGCCACGGGCTGGTCGCGCAGGGCTTCCGGATGGAGGCGCAGCGGATCGCCGATGTGCGCAAACCGGCCATCATCTACTGGGCGTTCCACCACTTCCTGGTCGTGGAGGGCGTCCGAAGGCGGTTCGGCAAGACCAGGGTGGCGGTCAACGATCCCTCCCGCGGGCCCAGGTACATCGACTGGGCGGAGTTCGACTCCGGATTCACCGGCGTCGTGCTCACGTTCAAGCCGGGGCCGCAGTTCCGCCGCGGCGGCCACAGGACCGGCGTGGGCGAGGCGCTGCTCGCCCGCCGGCAGCCCGTGGGCTCGGCGGCGGCGCTGGTACTACTGGCCAGCCTGCTGCTGGTGGTGCCCGGGCTGGTCAGCCCCGCATTCACCAGGGTCTTCATCGACGACGTGCTGACCGGGACGGCTCCTGGTTACCTCGGCCCGCTGCTGGCGGCGATGATCGCGACCGTGGCCGTCGCGGCCGGGCTCACCCTGGTGCAGCGGCACTACATGCTCCGCATCGAAACCCGGATGGCCGGCACGTCGGGGGCACGCTTCTTCCGCCATCTGCTGCGCCTGCCCATCGAGTTCTTCCTGCACCGCCAGCCGGCCGAGGTGGAGGGCCGGCTCCGCGCCAACGACACGGTGGCGGAGGTCCTGTCGCGCGACCTCGCCCTGAATGTAGTGAACCTGCTGCTCATCGGCTTCTACGCGGCCCTGCTGATCCACATCGACGTGGCCCTGGGCCTGATCGGGCTCACGATGGCGCTGCTCAACGTGGGCGCGCTGCGGCTGGTGGCGCGGGCCAGGACCGATGCCGTGCAGGCGGCCAGCGCTGAGCGCGGCAAGCTCAACTCGGCGACCTTCAACACGATCAGGCTGATCGAGACGGTCAAGGCCACGGGCGGCGAACCAGACGCCTTCGCGCGCTGGGCCAACTCGCTCGCCAAGGTCATCACCGCGCGGCAGCGGCAGAGCGCTCCCGCCGCCGTGGTCTCCGCCTTGCCGCCGCTGATCGCCATGGTCAACACTGGCTTGATCCTGCTCGTGGGGGGACTGCGCGTGACCGAGGGCGCGCTGACCCTGGGGCTGCTCATCGCGTTCCAGAGCCTGCTGGTCTCGCTCACCGCCCCCGTCACCCAGCTCACCACCTTCGGCCAGCGGATCCAGGACATGGCGGCCGACCTGACCAGGTTGCGCGATGCGGAGGCCAGCCCGGAGGACCAGGCCTTCACCGCGACGCCCCGCCAGGTGGGCTCGCGGCTGACCGGGCGCCTGGAGTTCAGGAATGTGACGTTCGGCTACAACCGCCAGGCTGAGCCCTTCATCAGGGATGTCTCGTTCACGATCGGCGCCGGGCGGACGGTCGCGATCGTGGGCCGGTCGGGCAGCGGGAAATCGACCATCGGCAGGCTGGCCGCCGGACTGTACGCGCCATGGTCCGGGCAGATCTTGCTGGACGGCATGGCGCGCGCGGAGATCCCGAGGCAGGTGGTAGCCGCCTCGGTCTCCTACGTCGCCCAGGAGATCTATCTGTTCGGGGACACCGTCCGGAACAACCTGTCGCTGTGGGACGACTCGGTGCCCGATGACGCGATCGTCCTCGCCCTGCGGGCTGCGGCGCTGTACGACGACATCCGCCAGCGCCCCGGCGGGATCCACAGCGAGGTCAGCGAGGGTGGCCGGAATTTCAGCGGCGGCCAGCGGCAGCGCCTGGATCTCGCCAGGGCGCTGGTCTGCGACCCGGCCCTGGTCATACTCGACGAGGCGACCAGCGCCGTGGACCCTAACGTCGAGCGCCAGGTGGTCGACGGCCTGCGCCGACGGGGTTGCGCCTGCCTGATCATGGCCCACCGGGTCTCCACCGTGCGCGGCGCCGACGAGATCATCGTCTTGCGCGACGGCGTGGCGGCGGACCGGGGCACGCACGCCGAGTTGCTCGCCAGGGACGGGCCCTACGCCGATCTCGTCGGGCCTGGGATCAGCTCGGGGGCCGCGACGTGACGGCGGTGACGGCCGCCGGTGCCACGGCGGCGTCCGCCGGTGCCACGGCGGCGTTCGCCGGGGTCCTGGTCGGCTCGGCCGATCGCGTCGACCCGCACGACGATCCGCTGGTCGTGCTCGGTGACCAGCGGATCGTCGTGCTCGTGGAGCACGGCGAGGTTGACCTGTTCGCGGTCCGCCTGGGCCGGGCAGGCCCGGCCGGGCGCTGGCACCCGCTGGGCCGGCTGCCCGCCGGCACCGTGCTCACGGGCCCGTCGCGCCGGGCCGGGCACGCGATCGTCGCGCGGGCGGTGCCCGGTGCCGTCCTGTCCCGGCTGCCGATCGGACGGCTCACCTCGGCCTGCGCCGACGGCGGGCCTGTCGCGGAACGCGCGGTGGCGGTCCGCCAGCTCGCGCGGGGGGTCGATGCCGGGCTGGCGGTGATCGCCGCGGCCGTGCCCCGGAGCCAGCCGCCCACCGCGGTCACGAGCCTCGCCGCCCGCGCCGCCACCTCGGTAGCGGGCGGTGCCGCGGCCCGGCCGGCCTGCGGAGTCCAGTGGGTGCAGATCTCAGCCGGGTCCGCCCGGCAGGAAGGCCTCACAGAACCGCTGACCGAGCGGGGGAGGTTCTGCCTGACCGAGCTGGACTGGCTCGTCCCCGACCGGCCGACGCGGGTGGTCGGGCGTCCCACCGAGGACCTGATCGCCGACGGCTCGCTGTGGCGGTACCTGCCCGGGCACCTGGCCCGGTCGCTGTCCGCCGTCTGTCACGACGCGGAGCGGCGGTCCGCGGCCGAAGACGAGGCGATGCGGTCCGGGACTGCCGGTCAGGCCGCGGCGATCAGGTCCGCGGCCAGGTCACTGGACCTGGTCGCCCGCCAGACGCGGGCGCGGGTCCGGCTGGCCGAGGTGGCGGCTGACCCGCCCGATCTCGCCGCCTTCCGCCTCGTCGCCTCCTACCTGGGCTTCTCGGTTCGCGCCCCGGACGCGGCGGAGCCCGCCGGGCGGGTCACCGACCCGGTGCAGCGGATCGCGCTTGAGAACGGCGTGCGCACGCGGTCGATCCGGCTGGATGGCACCTGGTGGCGACGCGACATGGGCCCGCTGCTCGGCCGGCGCGAAGCGGACGGACGGGTGTGCGCGCTGCTGCCGGCGCGAGGCGGATACGTGCTGGCCGACCCGCAGGCGGGCCGGATGATCCGCCTCACCAAGGCGGCGGCGGCCGGCTTCGGTGATCACGCGACAGTCCTGGTCCGCCCGGTCCCGCCGGGCGTGGACCGGATCGCCGCGCTCCTGCGCTTCGCCGTCTCCGGGGCCCGCCGTGACCTGGTGCGGATCCTGCTCACCAGCCTGACCGTGGCCCTGATCGGCTTGCTCGCCCCGATCATGACCGGGCAGGTGCTCGGTGTCTTCGTCGTGCGGGCCCAGCACAGCCTGATCGTCGAGGGCTCGCTGCTGGTGATCGGCGGAGCCTTCGTGGCCGCCGTCATCGCGGTGGTGCAGAACTTCGCCGCGCTCCGGCTAGAGGGAAGGTCGGCCTCGTGGCTGCAGTCCGCGGTCTGGGGCCGCCTGCTCTCGCTGCCCGCCAGCTTCTTCGGCTCCCGCTCGACCGGCGACCTGGCCGTGGCGGCGCTTGGCGTGAGCGCAGCGCAGGAGGTCCTGTCCGGAGTCGTCACGACGGCGGTCCTCGGGCTGCTCACCGGCTCGGTCAACCTGGTGCTCGTGTTCTTCTACGACATCAGGCTCGCGCTCATCGCCTGCGGCCTCATCGCGGCCTACGCACTCGTCTGCACGCTGGCCGGTTCCCGCGAGGTGCGTCTGCAGCGCCGCTGGTACGACACCAAGCGGCTGCTGTCCACCATGGTGTTCCAGTTCCTGACCGGCCTGCCGAAGCTCCGCGCGGCAGCCGCGGAGGACCGGGCGTTCCTCCAGTGGTCGGCGGTCTTCACGCGCAGCCGCGCGCTCGCCATGCGGGCCCGGCGCGTGCAGAACCTGCTCATCTCCTTCAACGCCGTCTTCCCCCTGCTGTGCTCGATCACCGTCTTCGGCATCGTCGCGGGCCCGATGCGCGGTCAGGTACCGATCGCCGCGTTCTTGTCGTTCTACGCAGCCTTTGCCCTGCTGACCAGCGCGGCACTCCAGTTCACCGCGACCGTGATCACTTCACTGAACGTGGTTCCGCTGCTCGAGCGGATCAAGCCGATTCTGGTCGCCGAACCGGAGGCGGCACCGGGCCTGGCCCGCCCCGGCGAGCTGGCGGGCCACATCGAGCTGAGCCACGTCAGCTTCCGTTACGGGGACGGCATGCCGCTGGTCCTCGATGACGTCAGCATCCGGGTCGAGGCGGGGTCATTCGTCGCCGTCGTCGGCCCGACCGGCTGCGGCAAGTCGACGCTGATCCGCCTGCTACTCGGCTTCGAGACCCCGACGGCAGGATCGGTCCGCTTCGACGGCCAGGACCTGGCCAGGCTCGACGCCGGAGCGGTGCGCCGCCAGTGCGGCGTGGTCCTGCAGAACGCCGAGTTGCTGGCCGGAAGCATCAAGGCCAACATCATCGGCAGCTCGGGCTACTCCACCGACGACGCGTGGGCCGCGGCGCGGATGGCCGGCGTGGACTCCGACATCGCGGCGATGCCGATGGGGATGAACACGACGCTGCTCGACGGCGCGCCGACGCTGTCCGGCGGGCAGCGCCAGCGCATCATGATCGCCCGGGCCCTGCTGTCCAGGCCCCGCATCATCCTGCTCGACGAGGCCACGAGCGCGCTGGACAACCCGGCCCAGGCGGTCATCGCCGACAGCACGCGGCAGCTCAAGGCGACCCGGATCGTCATCGCGCACCGGCTGTCCAGCGTCAGGGGCGCGGATCGCATCATCGTGCTTGACCAGGGCCGGATCGTTCAGCAGGGCACCTACCACGAGCTGCTGGCCGACCAGGACGGCCTGTTCGCGTCGCTGGCGGGCCAGCAGCTCACCTGAGACCTTCAGCCGACGGCGGCTTCGGCCCGGCGGAGGCTCAGCCGGCGGCGGCCAGGTGAGCTCGCAGCGGCCCCGCCACCTCGTCCGGGCGCTCGATCAGGCACAGGTGGCCAGCCCCCGGCACGCTCAGGCGGTCGCACCGCGGGACGACGGCCGCGAGTCGGGACGCGTTGGCCAGGAAGGCGGGCATATCCTCGTCGCCGGTAATGACCAGCGTCGCGGCGGTCACGCCGCCGAGGTCGGCGTCGGTGTGCACGTGCGAGGCCAGCGAGCGCATCGCCCCGCACTTCAGCTCCGCCCAGCGATGGCCATCGATGATCCGCTGCAACCGCTCGCGCAGCAGCAGGTGGCTCTCGGTTCCGCGGAAGATGTCGGGCGGTGAGGTCATCCAGAGCCTGGTCATGTGCGGACCCGGTCCGGCCATCCGGTACAGCATGGTCAGCTGGATTTCCCGGCGCGCGGCTCCCGCGTCGGACAGGGCGCCGGCGATCGTCGGAGCGGCCACGACCAGCCGGCGGACCGCCTGCGGGTGACTGATCGCCAGCTGCAACGCCACGGCCGACCCGAAGGAAAGCCCGACGACCCGGTCCGCCCCCTCGGCCCGGGCGACCTCCATGATCCGCGTGGCCAGGCCGGCGAGCGTCTCACCGCCGCGGAGCGGCCCGGACCGGCCGTGCCCGGGCAGGTCGACGCCGCAATGCCGGAAGCCGGGCAGCCTGTCCCACAGGGGGTGCCAGATCGTGCGATCCATGGTGTAGCCGTGTATCCACAGGACGGCCGGGCCGCGCCCGGCCCGCTCGAGATGGATGTCCACCAGGTCACGCTCAACGGCCGCCGTGGCCGGCCGCCACGGGCACCTGCGTCTGCCGCGCGAAGGAGGAGCAGAACGCGCGGAACGCCAGCACCGGAGCGTCGCTGGTGTCCAGCCGGGGCACGGCGCCCAGGTTCAGGTGGTCCCAGATCAGCAGGTCCTCGTCGAAGGCGATCTTGGAACCGTCGACCAGCGCGGTAACCGTCGCCGCCGGCGTTCCCCGGCGGACGGCGACCGCGATGCGGGCCACGCATCCGGTGGGCGCGGGCACCGCACCGGTGAACACGAACTTGCTCGTCGCGCCGGACCCGAGCTCGGAGACCACCAGGTTCGGGCTGAATGCCCTGGCGTGGAAAGCGCTGGCGAAATCGCCCTCGGCCGATTCCCAGTCCGGCGCATCGGTGTGAAAGGCGGTCGTGATGTTGAGCTCGCCCTCCGGGCCGAGCCACACCTTCGGGCGCGACATCCGGCGAATGAGGTGCACCGTGGGGAAATGCGCCCAATCGAATGCGTTCTCGATGATCAGTTCCGGCGGGACCCGGACCTGGCCGATCACGGCGCCGGTCAGCACGTGGGTCGTCAGGATGTGGGCGGCCACCCGGGCGAATCCGTAATCACGCGCGGGGACATCGGCGAGCCTGACGAAGATCGCGCCCCCGCCGTCGATGACCTCGTGCTCGCGGACGCACAGCCGCCCGGTTCCCTCGCCCAGGCCGATCCGCTTGCCGTGGAACGGGCAGGCGATCGCGTTCTGCCCGGTAGCCCGGCCGCCGTAGCCCAGGTGCGCACCCCGGTGGGGGCAGGTCCCGTCGAACACCCGGACCTGGCCCTCGGGCTCCTCGCGTACGGCGACGAGCGCGCGCGACCCTAGGGCCAGGCCAGTCACCTGCTCCTTTACCTCATCAGCCAGGGCCAGCAGGTGCCAGCCGCCCAGGGTCGGCTCACTGCCGTTCGGTGTCATCATCCCCATGCCTCCACTAGTTCGCCTGCCGCGCGGAGCCCGCTGCCCAGAGCGCTGTGCACCGTGGGGGGCAGAGATCGTACGGTCGTCGCCTCTCCGGCGAAGAACAATGTCCGAGCGATCGACCGCGCCCAGGCCGGGCCCGCCCACCCGCAGCCGACCTTCGGGTAGCAGAACGCGCCCGCCGACCATGGGTCGGTACCCCAGTCGGCGACTCGCGCGCTGATGACCTCGGCGGTCATCCGCCCGGGTAGCACCGAGCCGACGACGTCGGCCAGCCGGGCCGCGCGGACCGCGGCCGCCGCCGCGGCCTTGGCCACGATCAGCACCTCGGGGCGCCGCCGCGTGTACCGAACGAAGCCCAGGTGCCCGTCGGCGTCGAATACCACCCCGGATTCGGGGACCTCGCGCGACAAGGTAGCGATGACGCACAGCCCGTCGCCCGACGGCAGGGCCGCCGCCGCGGCGGCCTTCTGCACCGGCAGCGGAGTGACGACCAGCCGCCCGCCGGTGATCACCGGCGGCGGTGCGGTGATCACGGCCGCGCGCCCGCCGATCCGCTCGCCCTTTTCTGTCGTCAGCTCGACCCGGCCGGGTGACCAGGCCAGCGTGCGCACTGGCGTGTCCAGCCGGATGTCAAGTCCTTGCGCGAGCGCCTCGGTCAGCGACGCGAAGCCGCCTTCGAAGGCGTACTCCCCGGCACCGGAGCGGTCGCCGTGCCTGGCCGCGGCGACACCGGGCGCGCTGAGCATCTCCGGCTCGGCGGCCCAGTTCTGCCGGAACCACTCGGCTGCGGTACGCAGGTCACCGTCGGCGAGCCCCTGCCGTTCCAACCATGCGGACACCGGGATATCGCCCTGACCGCGCCCGTCCGCGGTCAGCCGGTGCTCCACCGCCCAGGGTGGCGTACCGCCGCGCGCGAGGACGCCGAGCGGCCCGACCCGGCCGTCCAGCACCGCCCAGGCGGTGACGTCCCGCGGCACCGGCCGTGATGGCGGTGAACTGGCTGGCATCCCATGCTCGGCCAGGTCGCGCAGTGGGTTGCGGTCGCCGTGGATCACCTGGGCCCCGAGTTCGAGCACGGGGCCGCCGTCCGGCGGCCGGTACGTGCAGATGCGCCCGCCTATCACGGCTCGCGCCTCGAAAATCACTGCGGAGATACCGTGCCGCGATAGCTCTGCGGCGCAGGCCAAGCCGCTAATCCCGGCTCCGACAACGACTACGTCAGCGGACATCGTACGCCTCCACCGGACCGGAAACCGCCATTGCCGCGAGCGCTTGCGTACCTCTAATATCGGGCGCGTGACCGAGATGTCCGGAACCGTTCTCCCGCCCGATCTGTCGCACCCATTCTCGCCGGCCGGCCGGACCGATCCGTATCCCGCTTATCAATGGCTGCGGGAGAACAGCCCGGTGCATTATGACCGGTTCAGCCGTCTGTGGTTCGTCACCACCCACGCCGATTGCGCGACGGTGCTGGCGGACCGCCGCTTCTCGGCGTCGCTCGGGCAGCGAGAGCGGACGCGGGACGACGAGCTGCCGGTCTCCATGCTCAACTCCGACCCGCCGGACCACGCCCGGCTCCGCGGACCCGGCGCCTTGCTGCTCGGTCCGGCTGCTCTGCGCGTCGTGGCCCCCGACTTCGAGGCGGCCGCGCACCGCTTGGGCGCCGAGCTGGCGGACAAGGACGTGGCCGACCCGACCGCGGACATCGGCGAGCCGTTTGCGGTCGAGGTGTTCGCCCACTTGCTCGCGCTGCCGCCCGAACGCCTGGCCACCTTCGCCGACCTGGCCAGGAGAATCTCGGTGAACCTGGACCCGCTGGCCGGGCCCGCGGCCGGGCGGGCTGGCACCGCGGCGGCCGGCGAGTTCGCCGAGTTCATGCAGCAGCACGTTGAGGCACTGGAAGCCGCTGGCGCGAGTGGCCCGCTGACCCGGCTCGCCGCCGATCGCCGGCTGACCAGAGGCGAGATGCTCGGCATCGTCAGCCTCGCGGTAGTCGGCGGATTCCTGCCGCTGGCCGATCTCGTCGGCCAGGCCGCCTACTGGCTCACCGCGCAGGGAAAGAGCTTCGAGTGCTTCGCGCAGCCAGCCCCCGAGATGAACAGCCAGGCGATCGATGAGCTCGTGCGGCTGGCGACGCCGATACCGTTCACCGCACGGGTGGCTACGCAGGCCGTGGAGCTGCACGGCGTGCTGATACCCGCGGGCGCCCGCGTACTGCTCATCACCGCGGCCGCGAACCGGGATCCCGCCACCTTCGCCGACCCCGACTCGTTCGACCCGCACCGCTCTCCGAATCCGCACCTCGCCTTCGGCGCTGGCCCGCACGTATGTCTCGGCGCGCCACTGGTCCGGCTGGCGGGCGGCGTCCTGCTTGGCGAGCTCGCTCGCCAATTCCCCGGATTGCGCCAGCTCGGAACGGCCGAATGGGATAAGCCGCTGGTCCCCCGGCGATTGCGGGGCCAGCGGGTGGCGCTCCGGCCATGACGAGCGCGGCGGCGGGACGTCATCGCCGCCGCCGCGCTCAGGCTTGCTCAGCAGGAGCAGCACGGGCAGCAGCAGCAGTAGATGTAGACATCTCCTGCCGCGATGGCCTCAAGCTCGCCCTCTGTGAGTTCGGAGATGTCGAGGTCCGGGGCGTCCGGAATGTGCAGGTAGAAGTGGCCGGTCTCGAAGCCGCGCTCCCAGGCGTCGATCTGGACGTCCAGGCCTCCTTCGGGCTGCACGTCGGGGACGTCGCGGACCCGCTCCGCGATCGCGTCCGCTGGTAGCACGAGGCCGCATTCGGCCAGCGCGCCCCGCAGGTCCTGGTCCAGGCGCGCGGCGAACTCCTCGTTCGACCACGTCATAATCAGGACGCGCGTGTACGCGTCGACGAACTCGGACCGCTCTTGGGCATCCATTGTCATGGGCGTTCTCCCGATCATTCCAGCCACTGCGTGGCATGCTGATGGACGACTTCACGGTCGCACTCGGGGAGCGGGAATTCCATACTGACCAGGCACGTCTCTTTAGCGCTGCGGAATGGTTCCCTGAATTGCCTTTCCGGCTGGGCCGGGTTTACGTATCTGGCTACGGAATGCGGCCAGCCGCGCCGATCCGCGTACGCATGCCCGTTGCGCATACGCCAGCGGCCGGCACCCGGTTCCCTGAGTACGGCTGCTATACCGGGAGGGTGAGTGCCGACAGCGTACCCGAGCAGATGCGAAGGGCCGCGCTGGCCCTGCTGGCGGCGTTCGGCGACGAGCAGCGGGCGCTGGCGGCCCGGCCGTTCACGGACGACGCGGCGCGGCGGTGGCTGGAGTACCGGCCGCGGCTGCGCCCCGGCGTGTGCCTGACCCAGCTGGACACGACCGCGCGCAAGGCCGCGCACCGCCTGCTGTCCACCGGGCTGAGCGAGCACGCCTACGCCCAGGCGATGGGCATCATCGCGCTGGAGGAGGTGCTTGACAGGAAAGAGCAGTGGCGGCGGGGCCGGCACAGCAACGACTACTGGGTCAGCGTCTTCGGCGACCCCGCGGGCGAGGCGCCGTGGTCGTGGCGGTTCGAGGGGCACCACGTGTCCGTCACGATGACCGTGGCTCGCGATCAGGTCTCCCCCGCCCCGGTCTTCCTCGGCGCCAACCCGGCCCGCGTTAGCTACGCGGGACGACCGGTGTCCCGGCCGCTAGGCCCGGAGGAAGACCTGGCCCGGGCGCTGCTCGACGCGATGGGACCGGCGGGGCGGGCCGCGGCCGTGGTCGCCGGCCAGGCTCCCGG
>Ga0209415_10006545_pt1 | contig 20649 bp, 19 predicted proteins | sample PeaSoiSIISIP2007_FD_187696 | JGI IMG/M metagenome (GOLD analysis project Ga0209415, IMG submission 187696) | Peat soil microbial communities from Weissenstadt, Germany - SII-SIP-2007 (SPAdes) (version 2) | ecosystem: Environmental > Terrestrial > Soil > Wetlands > Peat | place: Germany...
CGATGTCGATGATTACGCACAATTTTCCGGACTTTGTGCCGTCCATCAATTTTCCCGCATCGGCACACACGCATTCGTCTCCGGCGGCGCGATGGTCGCACAAGACGTCCCCCCTTTTTGTATCGTCCAAGGCGATCGGGCCCACCTCGTCGGACTGAACGAAGTCGGATTGCGGCGACACGGGATATCGCGCGCACCTTGATCCGGACGTCATCGCGCTAAGATTGATGGCGCCGGATCGACCGGCGCCATCTCTTCATACGACGTTACAACGACAGCGCACCCTCTACCTTTTCGCCGCCGTAAAGGCGGCGAAGCTCCATCTTCAGCAGCTTTCCCGTCGCCGTATGCGGCAAAACTTCGACGATGATGATATCGTCGGGCATCCACCATTTGGCGATCCGCGGTTCCAGAAACGCTCGCATCGCTTCCGCCGTCAGTTGAGCCCCCTCCTTGAGAACGATCACCAAGCGCGGCCGCTCCCCCCATTTTTCGTCGAATCGAGCGATAGCAGCGACTTCGCGCACGGCCGGGTGGGCGATCGCCACATTTTCCAAAGCGATGGAACTGATCCACTCGCCACCCGACTTGATGACATCCTTGGTCCGATCAACGATCTCCATGAACCCTTCCGGCGTCACGGTACAGACATCGCCGGTGGCGAACCAGCCATCGGCGGAAAAGTTTGACCGGTCATTGTCATTAAAATATGCCGCGCAGATCCACGCCCCTCGGACTTCCAAAACGCCCCTCGTCTTGCCATCCCAGGGCAGAACAGCACCATCGGGACCAACAATGCGCATATCGACGCCGAAAAGCGGATTTCCCTGCTTGATGCGCAAGGCTGTCTGTTCGGCCGCCGATAATCGATCGTGGCGCGGAGCGAGGACACTCGCCGTGGCGACGGGACTCGTCTCCGTCATACCCCAAGCATGAATAACCCTGATGCCATGGTCAGCGAACCGCTCCATCGTGCTTGCCGGACAAGCCGATCCTCCGATCAAAACTCTCTGGAGCGGCACAAGGCTGGCTTTCGCGCTATCAATGTGATTGAGCAAGGCCTGCCAGACGGTGGGAACGCCGGCGCTTACGGTGACGCCTTCGCCATTGATCAGGTCGAGCAGGCTGGCGCCATCCAGTCGGCCACCCGGGAACACCACCTTGGCACCCGCCATGGCCACGCAATAGGGAAGCCCCCAGGAATTGACGTGGAACATGGGCACCACCGGCATCGCGACGTCGCGAACGGAAAGCCCGAAAACATCGGCCTGATTGCAGGCCATGGAATGCAGCAAAGTCGATCGGTGGGAATAGAGAACGCCCTTGGGATTGCCCGTGGTGCCCGACGTGTAACACAAGCCTGACGCGGCATTCTCGTCGTGGTCCGGCCAAGCGAAGGTCTCGGGCTGATCGGCGATCAGATCTTCATAGCACAATGCGTTGGGCAGGGTGGTGGACGGCATATGGGCCCGGTCCGTCATGATCACGAAGCCACGCACCGCGGTCAGCCGGGAAGAAATGCCTTCGAGCAGCGTCACGAAGGACAAGTCGACGAAGACGTAACGGTCCTCGGCATCATTGATAATGAACGCGATCTGGTCGGGAAACAGCCGCGGATTGACCGTATGGCAAACGAAACCGGCGCCCGGCACGGCATAGTAAAGCTCGAAATGCCGGTAACCATTCCAGGCCAAGGTTCCGATCCGATCGCCGGCGGCGAGCCCCATGCCGATCAGAGCGTTGGCCAACTTGCGAACACGGACCGCGACCTCGGCATAGGTGGTTCGCTGCAGCCCGCCCTCTTCGGCCCGAGAAACGATTTCCGTGCTTCCGTGAAATTTGGCCGCATGTTCCAGGACGCTGGGTATCAGCAACGGCGCGTCCATCATCAATCCCCGCATTTCTCTCTCCCTTGGTATTTTCTTTTGTGTCTTTCAGACCAAAACGACGCGCCCGATCGTTGCCGGCCAGCCGTAAGAGCGCGAAAATCCACGGGCCTCTTCGCGCCTCCTCTGCCTCCTTCCCCGCCTCGCCGAAATCAAAGGCAACGTCAGCGGCGCCGTTTCAGTCCAGATGGGCAGTCCACAGATTTTTTGCAACGTGTTGCGCGGCTCGATCAGCCCATACCAAATATTCAGCACTCTCCTGCCGCCACCTGCTCGCTCCGAGAGCGCTTGTCCTCTCGGCATCGGCTCTCCCCGTCATTCTCTTGAAGGCCACAGGAGCTTTCCCGCGTTTCACCGACGCTCCGTGCTTGCATGGAAAATGCTTTCGTGTATATTCCGCGCCTTCTTGCTCCTTGCCGGCATGGGCCGGCTATGCTCGCGCGCCTTTGACATGGGGTGTGACGAGAAGAGACAAGCCATAAGGAGTGCTTGAATGTCGCTTTACGAATGCGTGGTCATCGCGCGTCAGGATCTCGCCACCCCACAGGTGGAAACCCTGACCGAAGAATTGGCCAATATCATCACCACCAACGGTGGCCAGGTTTCCAAGCGTGAATATTGGGGCCTGCGCAACATTGCCTATCGCGTCAAGAAAAACCGCAAAGGCCATTACGTTCTGTTCAACGTCGACGCCCCGGCTCCGGCCGTGAAGGAATTCGAGCGTCAGATGTCGATCAACGAAGACGTGCTGCGCTATCTGTCGGTGCGTGTCGAAGAGCTCGAAGAGGGCCCGTCGGCCGTGATGCAAAGCAAGAATCAGCGCGACGACCGTCCGCGCCGCGATGGCGACGATCGCCCGCGCCGTGACAGTGGCTACGGCCGGGATGGCGGTGGCTACGGCCGTACGCCCCGCGCGACCGAGGGAGGTGAGGCATGAAGACCGAAACTCAGACGGGCGCTCCGCGCTCCGCCGCTGGCGGAGCTCCGCGCCGTCCCTTCTTCCGCCGCCGCAAGACTTGCCCGTTCTCGGGCGAAGGCGCGCCGAAGATCGACTACAAGGACATCAAGCTCCTGCAGCGCTTCATTTCAGAGCGCGGCAAGATCGTACCCAGCCGCATCACCGCAGTGTCGGCGAAGAAGCAACGCGAATTGGCCCGTGCCATCAAGCGTGCCCGCTTCCTCGGCCTGCTGCCCTATGTGGTGAAGTAAGGCCTAAGGGAATGATCCGCCCGGCTTGACCGGGCGGCGTCCTGCCGTCCTGGGGAACATCATGTCCAAGGACCTCGGCCTATCGGTCGTTGCGGGATTAGCCAGCGCGCTTGTTTTTCTTTCGGTTCTCACCGGAGGATCGATGGGCGTGGTTCTGGCTTATCTCATGCCATTGCCTTTGGTCATGGTTGGGTTCAGTAGGGGCCTTGGGCGCGCCGTGATCGGAAGCTGCGTGGCTTTGGCAGTGGTTCTTGTGGCCACGCCTTCGACCGCGCTGGTATTCTCCACGGTAGCGCTGCTGCCGACGCTGATATTGGTCAGCCTGGCAAGACTCTATCGGCTGACCCCGAGCGGCGGCGTGGATTGGTATCCGCCGGGATCGTTATTGGCTTGGCTCGCCATGGTGGCGGTCGGCCTGATGCTCCTGGGGGCCTTGCTGGTGACGGCGGGGGGGATGACTTTCGAGGATGAAGCGCGTCGTTACATCACGCAACTCCTCGACCAGATCGCCCCGCTGACACCGGTCGAAGTTAAAGACGGTGCCATCGCCCTTTGGTCGGCCTTGCTTCCCGCTCTCTTGGGAAGTGCGTGGCTGATCATGGTGGTGATGAATGGGATGTTGGCACAATGGACCGTTGCGAAAGCCGGCCGCGCCTTCCGCCCGACACCGGCTTACGTCACTTTGGAAGTGCCGCTGTGGCTATTGGCGGCATTGATCAGTGCGGTGGTTATCGGCCTTACGGCCGGCGGCAATATCGGATATCTGGGGCGAAATGCCGCCGCAGTGCTGATGTGGCCGCAAATATTTGCCGGGCTGGCGGTGGTGCATCAAGCGCTTCGCCGCCGGTCTAACGCGGGTATGATGCTCGCGTTTTTCTATGTGGGTTTTTTCGTGATGTTCGGCTGGGCGCTGGTCGCCGTTGCGGGACTTGGGTTGGTTAGGCATTGGACGAGGCTGCGGCGACGCCAGGTCGAGAGCAGCCAGGAGGAAAAGTGATGGACGTCATCCTGCTTGAGCGAATTGAAAAGCTGGGGCAAATGGGGGACACCGTGAAGGTGAAGCCCGGTTTTGCCCGCAATTACCTGTTGCCGCAGAAAAAGGCTCTGCGCGCCACCAAGGAAAACCAAGTCCGCTTCGAGTCGCAGCGGGTCCAACTCGAGGCGCAGAATCTACAGCGCCGCGAAGAGGCACAGGCCGTCGCCACCAAATTGGACGGTCTGTCCATCGTGATCATTCGCCAGGCTGGCGAAGGCGGCATGCTTTACGGCTCGGTCTCCGGCCGTGACGTTGCCGAGGCTGTCAAGGAAGCCGGCTTCACCGTCGAACGCCGCCAAGTGGCGCTCGACAATCCGATCAAAAGCTTGGGTACCTCGCAGGTGCGAGTCTCTCTGCATCCGGAAGTGACCGTGACCGTAAAAGTCACCGTCGCCCGTTCGCAGGAAGAAGCGGAGCGCGCCACCCGCGCCGCCGCCGAACCCACGCCCGAGGTTGTCGAGGAAGAGGCGGTCGAAGAGGCCATCGAAGACGTCCAGGCGGACGACCTCGAGGCCTAACCAAGGCTCTTCCAAAGCTCCGTTTTGCCTGACCGCGGCGCGTTCCTTGGATTGACCAAGGGACGCGTCCGACTTTTTTGCACGACCATGACCTTCGGTGACTAGAAAAAGCCGGTCTTTTTTCCTATGTTACGACTGTCATGCTGTTGTTTGTGCCATTCTTGCGCCGCTTGGTGCGCTATGGTCGCCTGACGGTCGTGGATGCGTCAGGGCGATCTCATGTGTTCGACGGGAAGCCTCTGCCGAAAATCCCGCCTGTTACCATTCGCCTTCATGATCGACGCCTCCATTGGCGATTACCCCTTCAGCCTTCCCTGGCCGTGGGTGAAGCCTATATGGACGGCACGCTGACGATTGAAGACGGCACACTGAACGATTTCATCGCCCTGGCCAGTGAGAATATGACGCGCGCCGACCCGCGCTTCGCGTCCGAGGAACGCCTGACGTTTCTCCTGCGTCGCCTGCAGCAGTGGAATCCAATGCGCACCAGTCGGCGGAACGTCGCCCATCATTACGACCTGTCGGACGATCTCTACAAACTCTTCCTGGATTCTGACCGCCAATATTCCTGCGCCTATTTCACCGATCCCGATGCCACGCTGGAAGAGGCGCAAAGCGCCAAACGGCGTCATATCATGGCAAAATTGAGACTGGAACCCGGCCAAAAGGTTCTCGACATCGGCTGCGGTTGGGGGGGGTTGGCGCTCAATATGGCGCGCGAGGTCGATGTCCAGGTAACCGGCATCACCTTGTCCGAACAACAACTGGCCGTCGCTACTCAGCGCGCCGAGGAAGCCCAACTGTCTCATCGAGTCAAATTCATGCTGGCCGATTACCGGCAATTGACCGAACGCTTCGACCGGATCGTTTCGGTCGGCATGTTCGAACATGTCGGCGTCGGTCACTATGGAACATTCTTCCGCCGCGTCGGTGATTTGCTCAACGATACCGGGATCGCCCTGCTGCACGCGATTGGGCGAAGCTATGGTTCGGGCGCGACCAATGCCTGGATCCGCAAATACATTTTCCCGGGAGGCTATTCACCGGCCTTGTCGGAAGTGTTGAAGGCGGTGGAAGTCAGCGGTCTCAGGGCAACCGATATCGAAATTCTGCGTTCGACCCACTATGCCGAAACCTTGCGGCACTGGCGCATGCGCTTTGAGAAGCAACGCGCCAAGGCCGCCGCCCTTTATGACGAACGCTTCTGCCGCATGTGGGAATTTTATCTCTCGGGATCGGAAAATGCGTTTCGTTATTCCGGCCTGATGGTCTGGCAGATGCAACTGGCGCGTCACGCCGAGATCTTACCGGCGACACGCGACTATATGATGCAGGGCGAGCAAAGTTATCCCCATAGTTAACAGGGTGCTTTCCCCGTTTTCCACAGTCCGAAACGACACTTCGTCCTGCCGGGATGCGTCGCCTTCTGTTACCATGGGCTCATGCTAAAACCGGTGACCTCCGCCACGGCGCCCGATGAGGACGCCTTCTCTCGCACGCCCCCGCTGAATTACGAGGCCGAACAGGCCTTGCTGGGCGCGATTTTGATGAACAACCGGGCTCTGGAACGAGTCGCCGAATTTCTGTTGGCGGACCATTTCGCCGATCCTGTCCACGGCCAGATCTATGCGGCCTGCCAGCTTCTGGCCTCAAAAAACCAAATTGCCAATCCGGTCACCCTGAAGACCTATCTGGGAAACGACCAGGGGCTGCAGGAACTGGGTGGCGACGCCTATCTGGCCCGTCTGGCCGCTGCCGCGGCATCGATCATCAATGCCGAGGATTACGGACGCCTGATCTTCGATCTGCATTTACGCCGCGAGTTGATTGCCGTCGGCGAGGACATGGTCAACGACGCTTTCGAGGCCGAGATCGAGTCGGACGCCAAATCGCAAATCGAGACGGCCGAAAAGAAACTCTTCGATCTCGCCACCGCCGGTCAGGCCGAGGGTGGACTGAAGGATTTCCGCGTTGCCCTGATCAAGGCCATTGAACAAGCCGAAGCCGCCCACAAACGCGAAGGCAAACTGTCGGGCGTGACCACGGGCTTGCGCGATCTCGACCAAAAACTGGGTGGTCTGCACCCCTCCGACTTGCTGATCCTGGCCGGTCGCCCCTCGATGGGAAAAACGGCGCTGGCCACCAACATCGCCTTCAACGCCGCCAAGGCCTGTCGCATCGAAACCGGTCCCGGCGGCGAACAGAAAGTCGTCGAGGGCGCCAAGGTCGCCTTCTTTTCTCTCGAAATGTCGGCCGAGCAATTGGCCACACGCATTCTCGCCGAACGCGCCGAAATCCCCTCGCACAAGATCCGTCAGGGGGAACTGTCACACGAGGAATTCGAACGCCTGGTCATCGTCTCGCAGGAGTTGCACCAACTGCCGCTTTACATCGACGACACCCCGGCCTTGTCGATCTCGGCGGTTCGCACGCGCTCGCGCCGCCTGGCGCGCACCCAGGGCTTGGGCATGATCGTCATCGACTATCTGCAATTGCTGGCCGGCACGACGGGCAAAAAAGTGGAAAATCGTGTTCAGGAAATCTCCGACATCACGCGGAGCCTGAAAGCGCTGGCCAAAGAACTGAATGTTCCCGTTCTTGCCCTGTCCCAGTTGTCGCGCCAGGTCGAACAACGCGAAGACAAACGGCCACAGCTTTCGGACTTGCGTGAATCGGGCTCGATCGAACAGGACGCCGACGTGGTCATGTTCGTTTTCCGCGAGCAATATTATCTGGAGCGCGCCGAACCGGGCCGCCGCCCGGAAGAAAGCGAAGAAAAGTTCAACACGCGCTACGCCGACTGGCAGAAACGCTGCTCGGAAGTGTTCAATACGGCCGAGGCCATCGTCGCCAAACAACGTCACGGCCCGGTCGGCTCGGTCCGCATGTTCTTCGACGGGCAGTACACGCGCTTCGCCGATCTGGACAACTGGCACGGCACGGAAATTCCCATGGAATGACGTTGGACAAAATAACGCTTGAAGATCAGATCATGACGGAGTCCGCCAAGCGCGCCGGTGCGCTGTTGACCATCAACCTCGACGCCATCGTCGCCAACTGGCGCCTCTTGAACGCAAAGGTCGCGCCGGCGTCGCGTTGCGCGGCGGTCGTCAAAGCCGATGCCTACGGGCTGGGATCGGCCCCCGTCACGTCGGCCTTATATGCCGCCGGTTGCCGCCGATTCGTTGTCGCCACCCTCGACGAAGGCTTGTTTCTGCGCCCCTCACTGGCCGACGCCGAGATATTTATTCTGAGCGGCCCGTTCGCCGGATGCGAAAGAGACTTCGTGGCCGCCGATCTGACGCCGGTGCTCAATTCTCCCGAACAAATCGCCCGCTGGCAAGCGACGGCGCACCAAAGCGGCCGGCCCCTCCCCTCGGTGCTGCATGTCGATACCGGCATGTCCCGGCTTGGCCTCAATCTGCGCGAAACGCAAGTCTTGGCCGAAGACAAAAGGACGCTGACAGCCATTCAGCCGATCCTGCTGATGAGTCACTTGGCCTGTGCCGATATCGCCTCGCATCCGCTGAACCACCAGCAACTGTCGGCGTTCCAAGCCGCCCGCGCCCATTTCCCCGGCCTGCCGGGCAGCCTTGCCGCCTCGTCGGGTATTTTCCTTGGGCCCGACTGGCATGCCGACTGGTGCCGCCCGGGAGCCGCGCTCTACGGCCTGCGTCCGACGATGGAGGGCCCGAATCCCCTGCATCCGGTGGTCCGACTGGACTGCCGGATCATTCAGGTGCGTGACATTGACGCCGGAGAGAGCGTTGGTTATGGTGCGACGCATCGCGCTTCCCGGCCAGGAAAACTGGCAACCGTGGCAGCCGGTTATGCCGATGGACTGTTTCGCACGCTTGGAAATCGGGGTTATGGCCATTTGGGAAAACACCGGGTACCGCTGGTTGGTCGTGTGTCGATGGATCTGATCATCTTTGACGTTACGGATTTGCCCGAAGGACTCGCCGCACCCGGTGCGACAATCAATCTGATCGGCGGGGGCGCGTCCGTGGACGATTTTGGCCAGGCTGCCGGCACCATCGGTTATGAAGTTCTGACGGCGCTGGGCCGTCGCTACCACCGCCACTATTTGGGTGGACACGCGCAATGAACCTGCTCTCCGCCGTCGGACGCGTTTTCCTTTCTTTCCTCGAGCATACCGGTCGGCTGGCCCTTTTCACCGCCGTTTCCTTGTCTCATTGCGTGCGTCCACCGATCTATCACCGCCTGATCGGCCGGCAGATGCTTGAAATCGGCTATTTCTCCCTGCCGGTCGTCGGCTTGACGGCCATCTTCACCGGCATGGTGCTGGCCCTGCAAAGCCACACGGGATTCGCCCGCTTCCAGGCCGAAGGCGCCGTGGCCACGGTGGTGATCCTGTCGATGACCCGGGAACTGGGTCCGGTGCTCGCCGGATTGATGGTTGCCGGACGGATCGGAGCCTCCATGGCCGCCGAAATCGGCACTATGCAGGTCACCGAACAGGTCGATGCGCTGGTCACCTTGTCGACCAATCCGTACAAATATCTGGTCGCCCCCCGACTCATCGCCGGCGTCCTGATGCTACCCTGTCTGGTGCTGGTCGCCGATATCATCGGCGTATTCGGCGGCTTCCTGGTTGGCGCCTATCAGTTGGGCTACAATCCGGCGACCTATATCCACAGCAGTTGGGAATTCTTGAAGCCGATCGACGTGCTCTCCGGGTTGGTGAAAGCCGCAGCCTTCGGCTTCGTCATTTCGCTGATGGGTTGCTATAACGGTTACCATTCGAAAGGTGGCGCGCAAGGCGTCGGTCAGGCCACAACCAACGCGGTGGTTTCGGCTTCGATCCTGATCCTCACCACCAATTACATCCTGACAGCGCTGTTCTTCAACAAATGACCCCTCCAGCAAAAATCCAACTGATCGACGTCCACAAGAGCTTCGGCGCCAAAAAAGTGCTCGACGGGGTAACGGTGGATATCGCGGCAGCCGAATCCTTCGTCGTCATCGGGGGATCGGGCTCCGGCAAATCGGTCACCTTGAAATGCATCCTTGGCCTGATGAAACCGGACCAGGGAAAAATACTGGTCGACGGTGAAGACGTCGTCAACATGAGCGGGCGTGACCGCGAACGGGTCATGAAGAAATTCGGCATGCTTTTTCAAGGCGCCGCCCTGTTCGATTCCCTGCCGGTTTGGGAAAATGTCGCCTTCGGCCTGATCCAGGGCCAACGGATGGACCGTAAGAAGGCCCACGACAAAGCCATCGAGAAGCTCTATCAGGTCGGCCTCGGCTCCGACGTGGCCGACCTCTCGCCGTCTGAACTCTCCGGCGGCATGCAAAAGCGGGTTGCCCTGGCGCGCGCCATCGCCGCCGAACCGGAGATCATTTTTTTCGACGAACCGACCACCGGCCTCGACCCCATCATGGCCGACGTCATCAACGATCTGATCGTGAAATGCGTGAAGGAGTTGGGCGCCACCGCCGTCTCGATCACCCATGACATGCATTCGGCCCGCAAGATCAGCGATCGCATGGCCATGCTCTACCATGGCCGCTTGATCTGGGTTGGTCGCACCGGCGACGTCGATCGCGCCGACAATGCCTATGTCGACCAATTCATTCATGGCCGGGCCGACGGGCCGATCAAGATGGAACTGCGGCGCTGAATAATTGAATCACCAAGAAATCGAAGAGAAAATGGCCAACTAAACTCGTCATTCCCACGAAAGCGGGAATCCAGACTGTCCTTTGGATTCCCGCTTTCGCGGGAAAGACGAAATAATGACCGTTTGGCACTTTTGGAACGGAGCCTTAACCCCTTGGCCAAGACGTCCCCTCGCTATGTTTGTCAGGATTGCGGCGCCTCCTATGCGCGCTGGGCGGGGAAGTGCGAGGCTTGCGGCGCCTGGAATTCCATCCTCGAGGAAGCTCCCGTCGAATCCGTGCCCAAAGGCTTGGGCGGCGGCAAAGGCGGGCGGCGCATCGATTTCGTCGGTCTCGACGGCGGCTCCGAACCACCTCCCAGGCGAATGACCGGCATTGCCGAACTGGACCGGGTGTGCGGCGGCGGCCTCGTTCCCGGTTCCGCCCTCCTGGTCGGTGGCGATCCCGGCATCGGCAAGTCGACCTTGCTGTTGCAAGCGGTCGCCGCCTTGGCCGCGCAGGCGACGTGCGTTTATATTTCCGGCGAAGAAGCCATCGAACAAGTTCGTCTCAGGGCAAGACGCTTAGGCCTGCATGGCGCGCCGGTCCAACTGGCCGCCGCCACCGCTTTGCGCGATATCGCGGCCAGCCTTGATCAGGGCGAGGTCCCGGCGGTGGTTGTTATCGATTCGATTCAAACCATGTATCTAGACAGCCTCGATTCGGCGCCGGGCACGGTGGCTCAGGTGAGAAGCTGCGCCAGCGAATTGATCCGTCTGGCCAAACGCCGCGGATTCACCTTGTTCCTTGTCGGTCATGTGACAAAGGACGGGCAGATCGCCGGTCCGCGCGTGCTCGAACATATGGTCGACACAGTGTTGTACTTCGAAGGAGAGCGCGGCCATCCGTTTCGCATCCTGCGTTCGGTAAAAAATCGTTTCGGGGCGACCGACGAGATCGGCGTCTTTGAAATGAGCGATGCGGGACTGACGGGCGTCGCCAACCCATCGGCATTATTTCTCGCCGAACGGCGGGGCAATGTCTCCGGTTCCTGCGTCTTCGCCGGCATCGAGGGAAGTCGGCCGATGCTGGTGGAAATCCAGGCATTGGTGGCACCTTCCGCCCTCGGCACGCCACGCCGCGCGGTCATCGGCTGGGACGGTGGGCGCTTGGCCATGGTCCTGGCGGTGCTTGATGCTCGTTGCGGCCTTGCTTTGGCCGGAAATGACGTTTATTTGAACGTCGCAGGGGGCTTGCGAATCAGCGAGCCGGCAGCCGATCTGGCCGTCGCCGCCGCTTTGCTGTCCTCGGCCAACGATGTGCCGGTGGAGGCTGACATGGTGGTCTTCGGCGAAATAGGATTGTCCGGCGAGATCCGCGCCGTCAGTCAAATGGATGGCCGCTTGAAGGAAGCCACCAAATTGGGGTTTGCCCAAGCCCTGATGCCGGTGGTCCGCCGACAGGCGGCGGGAAAGGCTGCGGGACGCGCCGCAAAAGAGGGGTCGATCGGCATCCGCCGTGTTGGCCATGTACAGGATTTGGTGTCCTTGTTCCGCCCCGGCGGCAAGGCTAAAGGTCATGACGGGGTAGAAAAACCGTGAACGCTGTCGACATTACCGTCGTCGTCGTGCTGCTTGCATCTGGGGTCTTCGCCCTGATGCGCGGCTTCGTCTACGAAGTTCTGGCCATGGCCGGATGGATCGCCGCCGCTCTGGCCGCCCTCTGGGGCATCCCGCTCGTACGGCCTTTCGTCCAACCCTATATCGCCAGTCAAACACTCGCCGATATCGCCAGCGGCGTCGCCATCTTTCTGGTGGCCCTGCTGCTGTCATCCTTTATCACCCATGCCATTTCACGGCGTGTCCAGAGAAGCGCCGTCAGTTCGGTCGATCGCTCGCTCGGGTTTGCCTTCGGTCTGTTGCGGGGATTGGTGCTGGCCAGTCTGTGCTTCATGGTCGTGACCAAATTGATGGCCCCCGAAGAACCGCCGCTGCTGACGAACGCCAAGACCCGCCCCTTGCTGGCGGCCAGCGCGCGGATCATTCAATCGCTGGTGCCGTCCTACCTAAGCGGCATCGACGAGAAGGCGAAAGACGCCTCCAACGCGGTTAACCAGGCCCAGCAGGCCAAAGAAATGTATGATCGCCTGTCGGCGCCGAAGCCCAAATCGGCCGACCAGCCGCAGAATGACAAACGCCCCACCTATGATAGTCACAGCCTTGAACGGCTGATTGAAACGACAACCGGCACCAAGTAGCAGGAGCTCGCCGCCATAATGCTGACCACACACCCCTTCGACGACGATCATCTGCATGAAGAATGCGGCGTGTTTGGCATCTATGGGCATCCGGATGCCGCCTCGCATACGGCGTTGGGGCTCCATGCTCTCCAACATCGTGGGCAAGAAGCGGCCGGCATCGTTGCCTTCGATGGCGAGCATTTTCACAGCCACCGGGGCTTGGGCCATGTCGCCGATAATTTCAGCTCGGAAGCGGTCATGAAGACATTACACGGCCATATGGCCGTGGGTCATGTCCGCTATTCGACCACCGGCGAGACCATGCTGCGCAATGTGCAGCCGCTTTTCGCCGATTTCGAATTCGGAGGCCTCGCCATCGGCCACAATGGCAACCTGACCAATGCGCTGACCATCCGCAAACAGTTGGTCCGACGCGGTTGCCTGTTCCAATCGACAACCGACACCGAAGTGATCGTTCACCTGATTGCCATCAGCCTCTATTCCACCGTGGAAGAGCGCATGATCGACGCGTTGCGCCAAGTCGAAGGAGCCTATTCGCTGGTCGCGCTGACGCAAAATTCGGTCATCGGCGTCAGAGATCCCCTGGGTATTCGCCCCTTGGTCCTCGGGCAATTGCCGAGCGGCGCCTGGATCATCGCCTCGGAAACCTGTGCGCTGGACATCGTTGGCGCCAATTTCGTCCGCGACGTCGAACCGGGCGAGTTGATCATTCTCGATCACAATGGCCTGAGGAGCATCAAACCGTTTGTCAAAAGCCGCAGCCGCTTTTGCATTTTCGAATATATCTATTTCGCCCGCCCCGACAGCGTCATGGAGGGGACCAGCGTCTATGAGGTCAGGAAGCAGATCGGACGTGAATTGGCGAAAGAAAGCGGCGTCGATGCCGATGTGGTGATCCCCGTCCCCGATTCCGGCGTCCCGGCGGCGCTGGGTTATGCCGCCGCCGCGAATATTCCGTTCGAATTGGGCATCATCCGCAATCACTATGTCGGACGCACCTTCATCGAGCCGACCGATACCATCCGCCACTTGGGCGTCAAGCTGAAGCACAACGCCAACCGCGTCAATATCACGGGAAAGCGGGTCATTTTGGTTGATGACTCCATCGTGCGCGGCACCACTTCGACCAAAATCGTCGAGATGGTTCGACAAGCCGGCGCCACTGAAGTGCATATGCGCATCTCCTCGCCGCCGACCACACACTCCTGTTTCTACGGCATCGACACGCCGGAACGCGAGAAGCTGTTGGCCTTCAATCATGATGTCGCCGAGATGGCGAAACTGATCGGCGTCGATTCGCTGGCCTTCATTTCCTTAGACGGCCTCTATCGGGCTGTCGGAGAAACCGAACGCAATGCCAAGCATCCGAAATATTGCGACGCCTGTTTTACCGGCGACTATCCCATCGCCCTGGCCGACCAGAACGGCGGGCAGGCTCAGGAAGGCCTCTCGCTGATGACCGGGGGCCTTTGAGCGCTATGCCTGGGGGACGGCTCCAGGGACGGATTGCTTTGGTCACGGGTGCCTCGCGAGGTCTCGGCGCGGCAATCGCTCGCCGTTTCGCCGCCGAGGGGGCGCATGTCGTCCTGCTGGCCCGCACGCAGGGCGCCTTGGAGGATGTCGACGACCAGATCCGCCGCGCCGGTGGCCAAGCGACCTTGGTGCCGCTGGACCTTAAAGACGGCGACGCCATCGATCAGATGGGAGCCGCGCTCTATCAACGCTTCGGACGCCTCGATATTCTGGTCGGCAATGCCGCAGTGCTGGGCGGTTTGAGCCCTGTCGGCCATTTCGCCCTGTCCGACTGGGCGGAGGTGATGGCCGTCAATGTCACCGCCAATTGGCGCTTGATCCGCAGCTTCGACGCCTTGCTGCGCCAATCGGATGCCGGAAGGGCCATCTTCGTGACCTCCGGCGTCGCACGATCCCCCCACCCCTATTGGGGCGCCTATGCCGCCAGCAAGGCCGCGCTGGAGACCCTGGCACAGACCTGGGCGGCGGAAGTCGCCGCGACCAGTCCCTTAAAGGTCAATCTGGTCAGTCCGGGCATCGTCCGCACCCGCATGCGCGCCGAGGCCTTTCCAGGCGAGGATCCGCTATCGCATCCCGAGCCGGACGCCATCGCCGACGTTTTCGTCGACCTGGCGGCGCCCGATTGCGCGCGAACCGGCGACATCGTCGAGGCCTATTAACCCGCATTTCTTACACTCGCGTCGTCGGCACTGAGACAAATTTGGCCAAAGGGGCAAGCAACTGGCGCGCGTTTCGATAACCATCGGAGGGAAATCCGCGCGAAATTGAGTTCTTGAAAGAAACCTTTCCACACGGCACCTTATTCCAAGGGGAGAGACACTTCATACCGAGGGGGAGACGCTGCGATCATGCGCACAATTCATTTATTCGCAAACGGAATTGACTGCGCCTTCCGATGCTCCGGCGAAACGCCGAAACGATACCCTCCATTACGCCAGATCGCGCGAAACCCGGGTCGCATCCGAAGAGCCAGCGCCCCTCTCGCCATGGCCACGGTTCTGATCGCTGTGATCTTAAGCGCGTCACCACGCACCGCCGGCGCCGGCGAGGTCATCGATGAAATCAAGCTCGGCGTCCTGAACCATGACGTCGCTTTTCTCGGCCATCACAAGGAAAACGGCATCGACACCAATATCGAAGCCTTGGCAATATCTCCGGACCTGCTTTCGATCATCGGCGCGCCGCGACCGGACATTGGGATCTCGATCAACAGTGCGGGAAAAACCGACCAATTGTATGGCGGACTGACCTGGATCGCGGACCTCGTGGAGGATGTATTCTTGCCGAAAGATGGGATCTACCTCGGCGGCAGCCTGGGCGGATCCGCCAACGACGGCAAGACGGACGGCACTTGGCGGACTCACAAATCCCTGGGATCTGCCCTTCTATTTCGTGAAAGCGCTGAAATTGGCTATCGCTTCCACGGCTCTTACAATCTCTCCCTGATTGTCGATCATAGCTCCGACGGAGGTCTTTCCTCGCGCAACCAAGGGCTGACCAACGCGGGCGCCCGACTCGGCATCATGTTCTAGACAAGGACCTATCGGTACAACCATCCGCAGATCAGCACCGAGAACACCGTCCCCCCCACATCCGCCAATAGGCCGGCCAACAGCGCATGGCGGATGCGTTTGACGCCGGCGGCACCGAAATAGACGGCGAGGACATAGAAAGTCGTCTCCGACGAACCGTAGATGGTGCTGACCAGCATGCCGAGATAGCCATCCGGCCCGATGGCCGGATCCTTGAGCAGAGCCGCCAGATAACCGAAGGAGGCCGAACCGGAGAGGGATCGCAGGACCGCCATGCTCAGCGCCTCCGGCGGTAGTCCGAAGGCGCCGGTCAGCCTGCCGAGGGGCGCGACCAGCAAGTCCATCGCTCCACTCTCGCGAAACATGCCGACCGCCACCAGGATCGCCACGAGATAGGGCAAAATACGCAAGGAAACGGTCAAGCCGTCCTTGGCGCCTTCGACGAAGGCTTCGTAAACGGCCACCCGCTTTACCATTCCATAGCCAAGAACGCCGACCAGCATCGCCGGAATGATCCAAGGCGACAAAGACCGCCCCCACATCAAGCTCAGGGGAACAAGCGACAAACAGGTGGCGCCGGCCACGACCGACACCCACAACGGATAAGGTGGGAGGATTTCCTCAAGAACGGATAAACCCGCATCTGGCGGCGAAGGCATCGTTTCCTGGGCCGGAGGACCGGCGGGAAACCAGCGCGCCCCCCATTTGGCAAACAAGATGGCGAAGCCAGTCGACCATAGCGTGGCGAACAAGGTCGTCGGAATCACCGCCGCCGGATCGTGCGAACCAATCGCTGTTCGCAAAGCCATGACATGGGTCGGCAGCAATGTCACATTGGCCGTGTTCAGCGCCAGAAACAGCACCATGGCGTCGGTGGCGACCCCTCGGCACGGATTGAGCCGCTCCAACTCCTGCATGGCCCGCACCCCAAAAGGCGTGGCGGCATTGGAAAGCCCGAGAACATTGGCGGCGACATTCATCACCATCGCCCCCATCGCCGGATGATCCGGTGGAATCTCGGGAAACAGGCGATGCAAGAGGGGGCTCACCAAGCGCGCCAGGACTCGCATCAGGCCCCCCGCCTCGGCGATCTTCATGAGCCCAAGAAACAAGGCCATCGTGCCGATCAATCCCAGACCGAGGGTCACCGCCCCTTCCGCGGCTTTCAAAGCGGCTAGCCCCAAGGCCTCCATCGGCGCACCGTCCGTCACGGCGGAAACGGTGATCTGCCGCCATCCGGCAACCACGAAGGCCATGGCGATCATGGCGAAAAAGACGACGTTCACCGGCCCCCCTCGGTTTGCACCGGCTTATTCGGCATATCCATTTTGCAGATAGCGAAAGATTTTCCTATCTTCTTTGACAATATGATCGTCTACCCACGATTTAAAAAATGATGAAAACTCAAATTTGTCAATATCAACAGTAGATACATCACTACTTTCCAAACAATTTCTCATGATAAAAATATCATTTATTATTTTTTTATGGGAAATTGCATGGCTATGCGTTTCCGGAAATGCCATTTTTTCCATATAGCTCATTTCTTCAGCAAGATGATAATCGCTATATTCGAGGAACTCGATCATTCTCTCACGAATGTCCGCATCTTGCCCGAGATCGATGGCCTGAATCACCCGATTGGCGATCTCAAACAGTTTTTGATGCTGCCGATCAATCAGCGGAATCCCGACCGCATAATTGCCATTCCATGAGAAGACCGCGCCCTTCCCCGGCGACAGCAGCGGAAGACGCAAGCGACGCAAATAGGTTTCAAAAAGCTTCCAACGCACGATCGGAATGTCGCGCAGCATGGCTCCGGGCATAACGACCAAGTCGCACGTCTTGTGAACGACGATACTGCCGACCGGAGGACGCCCCTGCAAAACCATGGTTTCCCCGAAGAAATCCCCGGCCTCGAGCATTTCCGCCACAGTTCCTTCGATCTGGCGTTCGACGGTTCCGGAGCGGATCAAAAACAGGCAGTCAGCGCCTTCGCTCACCGTCTCTCCGGAGTCCAACGACAAGATTGAGGCCGCACGCACCAACTGATTCATCACGGGAATCGAAATATTTTCCCCGAACAAATGCGTCCGCGCGAAGACGCTGCGCATGGCGACAGTGGCCAGGGCAGAGTCCATCAACTGGTTGGTTTCAATGAAATTCCGATAAAGATCGGCCGGCCAGGTGATCGCCTTGACGAAACTGGCCGCACGGTAGGTCTTGGCGGCAATCCGATCGTCCAAACAGGCGCTTTCGCCGATCAACGCCCCCGCCGACAGGATATAGCGGCTGTCGGAATCATTGTTGACCACCTCCATCAATCCGGTGAGCGGCATGGTGACAACATCGCAGCAATCGCCTTGGCGCAGCACAATCGTTTCGGCGTTGATATCGATGATCGGGCGATTGAGCAACATGTCCAGATCGTGCAGCGGCACTTCCGGAAAATAGGTATTGAGGTAGTTGTACGCCCTGCCGATCGCGTAGTCGCGCACCGAGGGGATCAAGACATCCACCGTACCGAAGGGCGCCCCCGAACCGATTTTGCGCTGAGCATTGGAAAATTCCAACGCCGTGTGGGCCAGAATGATCTTGCGCGATCCATCTTTGGCAAAGTCCTCGGCCGAACCATGAATCAAGCCGCCGCCGATATCGATTTTCTTGAGATCCGCCGGCTCAAGATAGTCACGCCGCACCTTGTCGGCGACATCCGGCGTGATACCGGGAACGCTCGCGTCCGCCGTCGTCATCTGCGCCAAAACATTGAACGAGATGATGTCGGCGTAGTGCGCATAAGTCATCTCGCCCGATTCGGACAAGGCGCGAAAGGCGAAGATCGTGGTTTCAACCGGATGGGGGGAAAACATCGGTTTGACCGCAAGTCCATCGACATCGTTCCAGCAGTCGATCTTCAAATCGCGAATGTCGAAATAGTCCTCGAATCCGGCCTCCTCGATCGACATCAAAGCCGCCAGCTTCTTGGTCACCGCCGCCCGCACCGCTGGCGTCGCATAGTAACGAATGCGTCGATCGGCCCGCAGCAGCGTGGTCAGTCCGCAAAAATGATCGTCATGACTATGCGTATGAAAAAGTCCCTCAATCTCGTTGATGCTGATTCCCAGCGCTTTCAGCACTGCGTGCAGGTTGGGACCGGCGTCGACGAGGTAGATCTTTCCCTGGAACATCAGAACGCTGGACATTGTCGGTCGGTTGACATCCCATCCATCGCCTTCGCCCGAATGGACGACGGCGAAATATTCACGCCGCAAATTATGATAATTGAGAGGATAGGGCGGGTCATAAGTCTCGCCAGCGGCGAGATTGAGGTTGATCACCACGGTGTCGGCACCATAGCGGATCTCATAGACATTCAGATCCAATCGCCGAATGGATACGCCCGGCCTCACGTCGATGGGACGGTCCCCAACGACGCAACTGTCAATGAGATCGTCGGATGCCTTGATCTCGCCAAAAGCGAAGCGCCGTTTCATGCGCATCCATTCGCGCGCCTGCTCGATCGGCACGCCGGCGGTCACCAACTCACGCTCCGAAACCAAACCGTAATTCCCGCGATGGATATAAGCGAGTTGCGCCGCGACCTGTTCTTCAAGGCCGATCAGCAGCGGCTTGGCTCCGTTGTTGTTGGGATGGCCCGGAAGAATCATTCCTTGGCGGTAAAACATCTGCAGAATCGGGAATTCCGACAGATTGCTAAACTCTCCATTCTGCAAGGCGACATCTGACAGCAAAATGGCGTTCGGGCCGGTTTCGCACGCGACGCCATCGACCTCAGCCGGAACCACCAATCCACGTTTCATAAGATGTTTAACGCTGTCGGCCGGGCACCCACAAAGAATCCGGAGATCCGCCTCGGGAATGTCGACCCAATGAACACCTGTAGCAACCTTTACAAGGCGCATCAACTTCTCCAGGAAGACTGCGAAATTCCCGCAGAATCACAATATTTCATATGAAATAAATACTGTTCTTCTTCTGCATATTAAAGGGCACCTCCATATCACACAATGCTCAAGTATGACTGGCATCAAGGTCTCGCCGATCACGCCCTGTCTGCGCCCCCTCCCCACCAAGGAAATCGCCGGTTCTCAATTGATCCCATGCTGTGATCAAGAGACTGGTTGAACCGCCAAGGCGCCAAGTCCGCCAAGGCGGTTTGACGCCCCGCCATGGGACGCGGACAAGCGTTTTGCCCGTGTTCTTGCTCCGCAGGCCTTGTCGACGACGAGTGCGAATTGGGACTGTGCGATGCGGCTGAGATGAACCGCTGCCTTGGCGTTCTTGGCGCCTTGGCGGTTCATCGGACAGAAGGCACGGTCTAACGAAATTGGTCGAACGATTGCCCTTCCCTCCCCACCCCTTCCAGGACGGGGCGGCGCGCCACCAGTATCGAACGCGCAAATATGGACTGGACCCACTCGACCGGCTGTGTTAGCGCATGCCTCATGGTTCGTTTCATTGTCGTCTTGTTCTGTCTGGCTTGGCCGTTCGCCGCGCCGCTCTCGGTCACCGCGGCGGAATCGGGGCTGTCCGATGACAGGGGGCCGCCGCCATGGCGGATCATCGGCAAGAATGAACAAACCGTCTCCAGTCGCTGCATCGGACGGCCGGAAACCGCCGTTTGCGCCGTGGAAACCTTTCTGGCCTGCTTCCAATGGGTTCGTCTCGACCTCTGCCGCATGGTCGACGATGAGGCGGAACAATATGCCTCGGTCTTCAAGGATCCAGGCGATCCGGCAAAATATCTGGCTTATCGAATCGTCACCGAGCGAAGCGTCGCCTCTTCTCCCGACCGCGAAACGGAGATCGTCATCGAGCAGCAGGAGATGGCGTCGGGTCAGGTTATCGGAGCCTCCGCTGGAACGAGCAGCGGCTTCAAGCTGCGCCGGCAATCCACCGGCGCATGGAAAGTGATCGGCTGGGACGACCTGGAATAAGGCCTGCGCTTACGTTCTAAATGACGCCTGCGCCTCCGGCTTCGGCAGGCTCAAGCGCCGCTCGGGCTATAGGATCTAAATGACGCCTGCGC
>Ga0209415_10006546_pt1 | contig 20649 bp, 27 predicted proteins | sample PeaSoiSIISIP2007_FD_187696 | JGI IMG/M metagenome (GOLD analysis project Ga0209415, IMG submission 187696) | Peat soil microbial communities from Weissenstadt, Germany - SII-SIP-2007 (SPAdes) (version 2) | ecosystem: Environmental > Terrestrial > Soil > Wetlands > Peat | place: Germany...
CGGACGGCAAACGGGCCGTTTCTGCTTCTTGGGACATGACGCTCAAGGTCTGGAATCTGGAGACAGGGAGCGAACTGGACACCCTCTCCGGCCACACCGAGCGGGTCATGGTCGTGGCGATTAGCTCGGACGGCAAGAAGGCCGTTTCTGCTTCTTGGGACATGACGCTGAAGGTCTGGAATCTGGAGACAGGGAGCGAACTGCACACCCTCTTCGGTCACACCGATTGGGTCACGGCTGTGGCGATTAGCCCGGACGGCAAGTGGGCCGTTTCTGCTTCTGACGACAGAACGCTGAAGGTCTGGAATCTGGAGACAGGGAGCGAACTGCATACTCTGTCCGGTCACACCGGTCAGGTCATAGCCGTGGCGATTAGCCCGGACGGCAAGTGGGCCGTGTCTGCTTCTGTGGACAGCGCGCTCAAGGTCTGGGATCTGGAGACAGGGAACGAACTGCGTACCCTCTCCGGCCACATCCAAGGGGTCAGGGCCGTGGCGGTAAGCCCGGACGGCAAGAGGGCCGTGTCTGCTTCTTGGGACAGGACGCTGAAAGTCTGGAACGTAGAGACCGGCGGCTGTCTCTGTTCGTTTACTTGCGACGCTCCTGTGCTCTGCTGCGCTGTCGGGCGGTATGATTTCGTCATTGGCGGCGACTTAGCAGGTCAGATTCACATTCTTTCCCTTGAACTTCCCACTATTTGACCTGCGCCGACAAGGGCAAGGATCGAGGAGTATTCCTCCCTCCAAGAAAACGTATGACAGCCTAATTTTCCAATAGGTCAAATAGGCTCTGGACCTGCGGCTGCGCACGCATCCTTATGGCCGAAACACTCATGCCCGGAAGGAAAAAACGTATCGCGTCTCGGCTGCATTTTGGAGCGATGGATCAAGCTGTTCCCGAATGTCAACGAAGTAGAATAGAATGCAGATTGTGTGTACATCTCCGTGTACATTGACCCCGCTATTTTGGAGTATCATGCGTTTTGTGATTGTAGAAAAACCAGTAAGTTACGCGTTTTCAATGTGGGGAAAGAGTTCGAATCCCCCCCTCTCCGCCATACTCCAAAAACAAAGGCGAAACGATAGATTTTTAGCTCATATCGTTTTTTTGTCGCAAATACATAAAATAACCCCGCTACATTTCAGACAAGGCAAGTATTATCTGAGATGCGAGCACAAAAAGTTTCCATCACATCCAAAGTAAAAGACGTGGCGGGTCGGTGGCATTGGACCTCTGTCACGATCACTTCAAACAGAATCAAACCCGTCTTAGGCGCGCGTTATTACTTGCGTGTTGGCGGAAGGTCAGAGCCAGTAGGCTCCGATCCAGACTTGGCTTACGTCGCATGGAAGAATCGTCAGATACTCCTGCAGGCGGAAGCGGCCGGCATCACCCTACCCGCACAGCGTCGAGACCGCACCACGATTGACGGTGCCATTGCGGCGTACTTGGAAGAAGTCCAAACCAACAAGTCTCCCCGAACTCATACGGCGTACAAACAGTCACTCAAATTATTCCGCGACAGCATTCAGGTCAAAACATACCTCGACGAGATTCTTCGTCGTGACATACTTGTCGGCTATCCGTTGATGCTCAAGAAAGAGGGGGCGGGAAAAAGAACTGTCTACAATCGCTTCGAGAACGTCATGTCATGGCTCAAGGCCGTGGGCGTGCGGTTCTCACCGCCGATCAAGAAGTCCGATTGGCCAAAGTATTCAGAACGGGAAGTCGAAGCCTATTCCACGGAAGAATTGAAGAAGATTTTCAACGCATGTGCCGGCATCCGATGCCGCCTCATTTTGCAGACATTCTTGGTCACAGGGTTTCGTGACGGAGAAGTGGCCCACCTCTATTATTCCGACTTCGCGACCAACAAGGTGCATGTGACCGCTAAGCCTGAGTGGGGATGGCACCCAAAGACTCACGAGGAGCGATCCGTTCCAGTTGACCCGGCGTTTGTCAAAGCGATTCAGGCGCGGCACAAGTTGCATCCGACCGAGAAGTTGGTATTCCCAAACTCGGGTGGTCGGCCAGACGGCCACCTGATTCGAGTCGTCAAGCGCGCGGCAAAGGCGGGGGGTATCACCGGGCGTGTGGACTCACATAAGTTCCGTGCCACGGCGGCTACACGCTGGTCAGGCGGAAAGCAGAGATTCGGTGTGCAGGCAATCCAAAAAATGCTCGGCCATAAAAACATTGCGACCACAATGCGCTACCTCGCCATCGAAGACTTCGACTCGGCTGAGACGCAGCAAAAAGTACAGGCAGCTAATGCTGATTTGGGATTGGACTTTTCGCCGTAATCTATGATATTTTATAATTGAGTAAAGATTGATTCACTCTGATGCGTAGATAGCGAAGCGAATCTGCTCGCCGGACTCGGACGCAGCGGGTGGAATGAGAGTCGATCTGTTTCAGAGCGCGGGGAGCCTGTAACGCAAATAGGCTCTCAAAAGGTAGCTGACGGATAATCCACCGTCGCTTGTTTTCCTTGCATATCCAACTCTGAATACTGGCAGGGTCAAGACCTGCTTCTTGCGAAGTGAACCGAAGTTAACCGTGCCAAACACGGTGTCTTCGGGGAGCAAGGAGCACGGCATTGAACGAAAAACAATTACTCAGATTGAAGGATGTGGCTGCGCTATTGAGTCTACACCCTGAAAGCGTCCGTCGCCTGGCGGGCAAAGGCGCTATCCCTGTCATACGCATCGGGCGCTCGATCAGGTTCCGTCCCGAAGCCATCGAAAAATTTATTGCCGCTCGTGAGATTGGCGGTGACCAATGAGCACCGCAATCGTGAAAGCCGAGCCGCTGAAAAATCAGCGCCTTGATCCGCGAGACGAGCGCGCCGCTCGTCTACGAGATATGGTCAGGGATTTCGTGGCTCAGTCGTTCTCCCTCCTGGGCGAAGTTCGGCAGGACTTCCTCGAAAAGGGAAGGGACGAGAAAATCCTCGGCTGCTCCACGTGGTCGGAATACTGCCAGAACGTCCTTGGCTACTCCGAGTCGCACGTTCGCAACATGATGGCGCAGTCCGGCAATAACCCCGCCAAGAAGTTCGCCGCGAGAAAGCCCCACAAGAGAAAGAAGTCGAACCGCGATATTGCAGAAGAAGGTCTCGAACGCCAACACACAATTGAAGTCAAGCAGGCGCGTGATCAAGGATTCGAAGAAGGCGAAAAGTTGGGATTCGAAAAAGCCGAGTTCCTCACTGCCGCCAAGCAAAAAGCTGAACGAACTAGCCAACACAAAAAGCCTGAGATTGACAAGGCTGTGGGACTCGGAGACCAGCTTGCCCGCGAGGCTGTCCTTCTAACGACAAAAAAGGGGACCAAGCTCACGAAGAAAAATGGCCACAAACTTCTTTCATTGGCGAAGCGCTACATCAAGCTGCGGGGAATCAACCTGTTCGCGGACCTGGAGATTGGTGCAGACAGCGCTCGGGGGGTGCGATCTTGAGCGAGAGGCAGCACCACATTGTGGCGGTGACAATGCCGCCAGACCTTGACAGCCTGTTCGACAGGACAATCGAGGGCGAGGACGTGAAGATAGATTTCAAGTCCGGCGCTGTGGTCTTTCATGACCAGACTGAGTTGTGTGACCGGCTCAAAGCCGCAGGGTACGGCGTGCACTTCTTCGGATGCGAGTCTGGCGGCGCCCATTTTCAGAAAGTACTTGTCGGCGCACGCCTCGAAGCAGCGAAAAGGCTGAGCGCCACGCAACAGCTAACAAATGTTAAGGCGGATAGCGGCACGAAAATAAATCGCCGCCAACTCGAAGATCGGCTCAAGAAATTGCACGGTCAGAAACAAATGAACCAGATTTCAGCGGAGGTCACGTGATGGCCGAACACGTCGCTCTCTCGATTACGCACCTTCCCACGGGGATCGTACTCAGCGTCCAGCTGGAAGCCGAGTCGCGGGCCGCTGCGGTTGACACCATGGCCAAGCTGCTAGCCAACCCGAATGACTGGCGTCTGCAGCGTGACCCCGCCGATTCTACCCCGCAAGACATTTGGCGCGAGCTGATGCCGGACTACTTCCCAACCCACGGCCAATGGCGGGTTTGGCAGAACAAATACAGCCCTCGCACCATGAGCAAAGCGATCCAGATCACGTCAAAGCGTTTGAGGAAGAACGTCCAGGACGGCATCGACTTTTCCACGCTGGACCTGGTCAAGTACGCATCCGCCGTCATGCGAAACATTGACGCGGACAACGAGAGCAAGCAATGAATCACTGCAACCCCGACGCCACCGGCAGAACCCCAGGCCCGCAGGGTTCCGACATCGCTGGCGCCGGAATGATCGCGCGCGGTGAGCAGAAACATCAGCAGTTGTATTTGCTCCACTTTGATCAGCCACTGAATGGCAGGCAGCACTATTTGGGTTGGACCGAGGATGTTCGTCGGCGTCTTGAGGAGCACAGGAAGGGACAAGGCGGAAAGACGACCGCGGCCTACAAGAAGGCTGGGATCGGATTCACGCTGGCCGCAAGCTGGCCTGGAACGAAGGGCGACGAAACACAATTCAAACGCAAGCGGCTCCGATCGCTCTGCCCGCTCTGCCGAAAACAGGACAAGGTTATGACGACTCTGGACGCGATGCTGACGAAGCTGGACCGGGACGGCACGGCTGCGATCTCCGTGAGAGACGTAATGGCCTTAACCGGCAACAGTTCGCGCCAGGTAGTCAAAGATCTTAAGGCGATGTTGGAAGCCCAGACGATTATCCTGGTCAAGAAGGGATCAAGCCCCAGGGACAAGACCATTTACTCAATCCCGAACCGTTCCGCTGTTACCTTTGCAATTGCCTCACAGACCGTTTCGGGAACCGTTCCAGAACGCACAGGAACGGTTGCGGAACGGTTAAACGAGACAGCGGAGTATATTGCAAACAGTGCCCCCGCAAATGTGCGGGAAACAACTGTTTCAACCGTTCCGCGAAACGGAACCGTTTCGCCTACCGTTCCACCGCCCACCGAAACGGTTCCAATCCCTGTGCCGTTTTGCCCGGAGTCCCCTGAACTCGCCGCGATCTACCAGAGCCTTGATTGTGGCGAGGTATATGTTCGGACATCCCTGCGAGGCGACTGTCAACACGAGTTCATCCTCGACATCCTCGATATCCCTCCCGTCATGATCCCGGCCACCGTCCCCGGCGGAACGCTGACCTATTGGCACCATCCTCTTCTCACCTGGCGCCAGCGCGAAGCCCTGTACTCACTCGAAGGCGTCATGCGTGTCTTCCACATCGAGCGTCGCCTGCACGCGCTCTTTTTCTGGATCGATGACGCGAACCCAGCTCGGCCGGACGGATTGCTCGCCCTATTTCAGAAAGATCACCGGGCCTCCGAATCCAGGATCGGCCTCGGCCGACACGGCACCCGCCACTTAATCGAGCAGGCAATGGAACGAATTTCAAAGTTTTGCACGATTTGCGCAGAGCAATCGCCGAGCGAACAGTATTATCACGATAGCCTAAGCCGCGAAACGGACGGGCTGGCAGTCCCCCCGGTGCAGGATACCGCAGCCGGGGTTGCTGAATCTGAAGCGGACGGTGAATGAGCGGTGAGCGCCATATGGCCAGATGCCGCTACCCGAATGCATGACTCGAAAACTAAATTGAACTCGAATACCCAATCGCTAATGATCCAAAACGTCGATGAAAATCAAACTCAACCCGAACAAGAGGGGACGCCGTTTCAACGGCGTCCCCATCGCATGGTCGCCGCCATGTGTATGCGCGCGATCAGCGGCCTGCGCCTCGCGCTGATTGCCAGAAGGACACGAGCCCTGGTCGACGAAGTTAGACAAGTCTGAAAAAACGAGACGCACATGAACGACAACTACGACGTGGAGTTTACCCCGGCAGCCGCCGACTCCCTCGACCCAGAGTGGTGGGGAGCCAAGGAGCGAATCGAGTCTCGGGGCGCTGACCTGCTCGCCGAGTTCGGCCTCGAAGGCTGGAAGGTGTTCGTCAAGGACGCGCACGACATGGGTGGCGCTTTGGGGCTTTGCAGTCCTCCGGCGGAAAAGCAGATATGGGTCAACATCAACTGCGATGCGACAGAGATTGCGGAAGACACGATCCGCCACGAAATCGCGCACGCCTTGGCACCGGATGACGAGAATCACGGCCCTGAATGGGTCGCGGCGACCAAGCGGGCGGGGTGCTCGCCGCACGCGAGATGGGAAGGCGCGAGCTACTCCCCCTTCGAGTGGCGCGACTATGTCGGGGAATGGAACGTTGAGCGCCAAGACGATTTCGACAAGGATCAGAAACTCCGCGCCAAGGCAGCCAGTGCGGAAAACCGTGGCCGCGTCCTGCTCAAGCGGTTCGGGCTGGAGGGTTGGAAGGTGCTCGTCGTCCACGAGCAGGACGACATAGGCGACGAAGACGATATCCGAGGCAGCTACGGCCGCTGCCTCTTCGACGACAAGCTGATCTGGGTGAATGGTCGGTACGCCGATTCACCCGAGTTGGTCGAGGACATCATCCGGCACGAGATCGCCCACGCCCTGCTCCAAGGCGGGGCAGACCACGGCCTGGAGTTCGTCGAGATGGCGCGGAAGGTGGGCTGCACGACCCGCGCCTTCGAGAGACACGAGGAAGTGTGAAAAAATGAACCCCGCTACGAATTTGTGTACGATGCGGCCGCCCGGCCCGGCACCGCTCACGATCGGGCCCTCAAGCAGGTACAGTGCGTGCGTTTCGACAAACGCAACAGGCCGGCAGCGCTGGATGAACTTCCGGATCCTGATCGAATACTTCCCCGCGGTAGACTCGCGACACTTCGCGCAAATGCGCTGCTTCCGTACCGGGTCGCTAACGGGCCGGAAAGCGCGATCGCGAGCCAGGCAGCGGCCGCACCGGCACGAAGCCAAGATTTTCTAGAAAAAATGTCCCGAGGAAAACTTCGCGCGTTCGTACTACAGGTCAGCAGCTAAGAGATCGCCCCGCAAGCGGTCAAATCACTTCGAGAAACGAAGCCTCTGAGTAGCGTACAGGCGGGGAACCTAGACCCAGCGGCCTTTCCTCCACCGGGATCAGCCGATCGTGTTCGGGAAGGACCACGAGAGGCAAATCGTTTGGGCTCGACACTAGATAGATTAAGGAGACGAGGATGAAAACTTTCAACGTTCACATTTACTGGCGAAGAGCGTGCGTGAAGACAACAACCCTGGCCACCGTCCGAGACCATCCCGAAGAAGACAGTCTGCGAGTCGAGATCATGAATCACCTCGGCGCGGCGGCTGTGTACGACTTGGGTCATGGGGATCGCCCGCTCGATGAGTTCACCGTTCAGTTTGAGCTCATACCTAACGTAAGCGACCTTTCACATGAGTGGCAGATCCAGTATTTAGTCGAGAAATTGTTCGGGCCACGAGGTTAGGACGTGGTCAAAGTTGCGCGGCAGTGCGAGGAAGAAACACGGGACCCCGCTCGCACTTGCAAGGTGACTTTGTCCGGCAGAGCAAACTGACCCTCACGGGTCGAAAGGGGAAACCAGATGGAATCGGAATGGACAGAAGATCAGTTGGAAAGGTTCTGGAAGGCAAACAACCACAACAAGCGAGCCATTCAGAAAATCCTAAAGGAGGGAGAGTTTGATGCATGGACGGATTGGAACAGGACACTGTGGGCGACCGTGCAGGCGATGAAGGTGGTCAACACAATGACGCCGCCCATCCCCAAGGCAAGACAGGCTGACGCTATCAATTCTACCCGCGCTTTTATTTTAGACCAGACCGACCGGGACGAGATGGCTTCCAGCCTCGCCGACACTTGTATGGAGGTGATGGACAGACCATGACGACCCAAAACGAAAAGCCCGCCTCCATGAAAGATGTGGAGGGCGCAGAGAAGGCAATACGCAAGTTGCTCTGGCGTCTTCGCCGCCTCGGCATAGACCCAAAACGGGTCTTGGTCTACGGCAAGGAGGCGCGCATCGAAGAGTTGCTGTGAGCCCTGATCATTCCAATGACAGGGTGCGGAAGCGGGCGACCCCCGCAGAAAGGAAAAACAAAATGCAAATCTACCAAGAAGAATGTGCGCGTTGCCACAGGATGTTCCTAAACAATTCCGTGAGCACCAGTTTAGGTTGCCCCGACTGCGAACCAGCGTTGCGAGCCGAGGAAAACAAATTGCAGAGGGACGAGTTCTTGACTTCGACTGCTATCGCCATCCTATCTGGCGGCGAACAGCCCGATTGGAAAAACGGCGATGAATGCCTGCTTCCCTCGGACGAAGTCTTCCGAGTGGTTGGGTTGCTGGAAAAGGTATGGCGGTGCGCACAACCCATAGGCTCGGACATGGATCCTTTGGATGAAGTGTAAGCCTTGATCGCGCGCATTTCGCGCGACATGGTGATCAACCTGGACTGAAGCCAGGATCGGAGGATGAAGATGGCACAACGAATGACTTGGAAGGACTGCAATGGCAGGAAGCACGTCGCCCATGTGGTGCGTGTGGTTCAAAACGGCGTGTTCGGTGTTTTGGACACCTACACCAATTGCTTCGTTCACCCCAACGTGGACAGCTATCGCTGGACACGAGCGGAAGCGTGGAAAGCTCTTTACGAGTTTGAAGCGCGCCAGAGGTAACCCTTGACGGGCCGCTTCGCGCGGCTCGCAAGGTTTTTTCTAAGGAGAAGGATCATGAACAAGAAGACCGAAGATATCGTCAACAGGGGCTTTCCGATTTCCGAGGAGGCAGTCCGTCACCTGGATCCGTTTACATGGGAGACCGCAAAAAACGGCACAAGGTTTGCCATCATGATCCCGTGCTCTGATTGCGGCAAGCCGATTCAATGGGTGGGGTGGAGGGAAGAAGACGAAATGCCTGAGCCCAAGGTCGTCTGCGTCGATTGCTTTATGAAGGACGATCCCCCTGTCCAGAAGCCGGCGGGTGCGCCAAAACCTGGTTCCACAATTTTGCACGAGGCCTACGATTTGATTAAGCCCCTGTACGACCCACACGACCCGCCCACGACATACCGTGACCGCGTGGGGTGTGTTCTCGCGGAATTGCGCGCGGTGTTGGAGGGAACCGATCGCGCGATCGGCAAACCGCTACCTGCTGGCGAATGGTGCATTTGTGGGCCTGATCCCGAACCCCTGATGCCGCCACCAGGCTTAGGGTCATCGGGGAGCATATCGGCTGATCTCGCCAAGGTCACCGCCTATAAGAGGCAGCAGAAGGCGGTAGGTCAATGCGAGATCGGCGCATATGTGCCCACCATCCATTGCACCGCGCCGGCCACAACGCTTTTTGGAATCGGATCCATCATCAAAGTCTGCGACGAGCATGCGAAATGGAATCCGTCCATGCTGAAAGGCGGCATTTGTCCCGACTGCGGAAAGTTGGCGGATCACGATCCGTGCCCCGCTGCCAGGTTGGAATCGTTCGAAAACATATAGACAGCCCTGATCAGAAATGACAGGGTCACTGCCCGCCGAACGCGGAGATGAATGGCCATGAAGAAACAAAAGGAATGGAAGCAGACCAAGTTTGGCGATTACGAAATGGAAGTGTCCTTCCCCGTCTACCACGACACTCATATCCATGTCGTGATCACGAAGGATATCCACGCAAGCCAACAAGCGCGCGGTCGTGAGTGCGAATGTGGAGAGCATCACAACGGGCAGGGTTTGTTCCAACCTGGCTACGACGGCGACTGCCCCTTCATCTTTATGAATCATGGTCAGTTCACCGCCGGCGGGGTCGCCCACGAGTCGTTTCACTGCGTCGAGCATATCTGCGACATGATCGGTGCAGATTTCCGTGGCGAGCACTCGGCCTACATGGTCGGTTATTTGTCGGACGCGATCTTCGAGTTCGTCCTGCAAAATCATCTCTTCGGAAGGCAGTAAGCCCTGATCAGCCGTTCGCAGACGGCTGACACGGCCATAGCAGGAGTAATACCATGAATCACACCCATAAACCGGAACTGGTGATAGTAGACGCAGACAAGGGGCATCGTTTTGATTCCAGCGCACGATGCCCGCACATAAAGGCGCTGCTCGCCGACGACGAGATCCACGCCATTTGGCAGGCACGGATCGACACCATTTCACCAGATGCGCCGCACTCCACCTTCGTTCAGATCTGCAAATCCTGCGCGGACGTATTCTTCGCCCATTGGGCTGGCGGCGTCGTGTGGGCGGACAGCACCCTGGTGTGGTGCAGCGAACTTGTCCTGGCGATGGAGGAAGATATCCCCAAAGTCCTTGCCGATCGCGGAGCCGGCCTTGGCGACCTGACCCCCCTCACGCCCAAGGGCGAGGAGATCCTCGCGCGGCACAAAGGCAACCTCAACTGATAAGGAAAAACAAATGGAGACCATCCCAATAGAGTGCGACTACACCATGACTAAGCACCTACTCCGCGTGTGGGGCAACAACCGTCTGCGACCACAGGGCTTTAGGCTGGCAGTGATAAGACCCCGCTTGATAGCGACACAGGGCGGCATTTGTCCCGACTGCGGCAAGCTGGCAGACCATTACCCTTGCGAAAACAAAGAAGATGTGAAGTTCGGCGACCCGAATTGATGCAATACACAGCGGCAGAGCTAAGAACGTGTTCGGAGTCTGCCCGACATGCCACAAGACGGATGGCTACGCCAATGCGGGGAACACGCACATTTTCTTCTGCATCGAGCACCGGGTCCGTTGGACAATTGGCGTGAATTTGTTCTCTAGCTGGCGGGACCAGTCCGAGGATGAACAGCGGCGCATCTATAATCCGGTAGGTCTCGGCGACTTCACCGGAGTTGAGTCGCACGTGATCGAAGAGGCTCAGGACTTGCCATTTTTCCGAGCCATCCTGTACGCGTTGCCCAAGCACTGACCCATCGAGTTCCAGCTTGCCCGGCAAGACGGAATACTATCCAGGAAGTGCACTCGGCGCCGACCCGCAGGACGCAGTCAAGACGTTCCTTGATAACTGCTCGACGGCCATGGGAACCATTATATTGATCTACGTGCCATACAAACCCAACCACTAACAGCGACGTATTGGCTTCCGATTCGACATCCAATAGATCACTGTTTGGGAAGGAATATCTGTTGTAGAGCCTGTCTGATCACCCTTACCGTCCTAACAGGGCATTCGTCTCATCTCTGTGCCAACAGTGTTGCCATACCTTTATGAACCATGCTGCCTGGTAAGCAGGTGGAGCCGCCCGAACCGCAATTGACCTCCCCGGAGTACCGATCAGTGTCCTTCCCCCCTTTGAGCCAAAGGTGACGACTGCTTTTGCCCCTAGCGGAACACTCTCCTTCAACTGGGCGCGGATTTTTTGCTGGTCGGATAGAATGCAGGCCAGAGCATGAAACGCAAGCCGATATCTCAGACCAAGTGGGGCAAATTCGCACGCCGATTGGCCAAGCTTAAGACAGGCCGGTCGTTCCGCATCGAGCCTGCTCGCTACGGGCGCAAAGATGACGCGTTAAGATTTGCCCGTGAGATTCGGAACGGGTTGAATGGCCATAGCTGCTGCATGCTCATTCGTCGCAGCGTGACATTGCGTGGTAGCTTTATCGAAATCAAACGAGTCGGGAGTTGGCTGTAGCCTGGATTGAGGAGCCTCCGCGCCCGTTCCCTGCCAATGACGCCGCGACGCCGCTGTCACTGTGGTGGCCGAAGGCCCCCATCATTGACAGCCAGTGCGTTGTGGCGCGGTTCTGCTTATGGCCGAGGACGGCAGGACTTTCTAGAGAAGCTTCGACCAGGCCCTTCTCCGCATCGCACTTGTTATAGAGGGTTCCCCGACAAGACACGCTAGAATGGATTTTATGAGAGTTCGCTCGGTAGTAACTCAAATTAGCAAATAGTAACAAAGACAAATTGCTCCTCAAGGCAGTAAAGGAGGCCGGCGGCCTAGCGATAGCAGTCGAAAATGGTGAGGGGTGTGCTACGGATTCAATCCAAAGTGCCGATGTGTTTATTTCCGACGCTTTGAGTGCCCTGAATATCCTGCTGAGAACCGATCGGCTGAGGGCGACTCTGAGATATTGAGAGAGAATACTGCACCCGGTGAAGGAGGAATCGATGGCTTCGACCAAGACGCGTGGTCGCCGCAGGATCGAGGGCAAGGGCCCATTCATTTACGACAACTTCCGAAATAACCACGTAATTTGGCCCGGCAGGGAACGTGATCTCGATAAATTCCTTCGGCAATCCTTCAAGGGCATAAGTCATAAACTGAAGAATGCGCGCAGCTCGAACAGCGAGGACGCGCTCACGTGGTCGTGTTTCGATACGCTTTCGAACGTGAGCCAGAAACGCCGCGCGTTGGCGCTCGAAGAGTTGTGGGAGCTCGCCTACGGCGACATGGCCGCGCCCGAGGCGTTCGAAGCTTCGACGATCCACATCGGAAAGAGCTACGGAGCGGGAAATAAGATCACCGAGGTAGATTTGAGTTTTGAAGGCGACGGCTTTGCTGTTCTCGTAGAAGCGAAGCTCTATTCTCCGATGAGCCAAGCTGATCCGGACAATGACAAGCCCCACAACCAGATCGCACGCAAGCTGACAATCGGCTTGCGGGCGGCGGAGGCTATGCGCAAGGATTTTTACTTCATCCTGCTCGACATCGCGCCTCCTGATTGTCTGGCGCAACTAAACGCGGGCGCGAGCCTGGAAGAAGCCATGGGGAAGGCGTCAGGCTTCGGAGGTAAATGGCTCACGTCCTACTGGTTCTCTCGCTACAAATACGGTCATCGGGGTAGCCTGAAGCCGCTCAGGGAACTTCTGTTGAAGGAGAGGCTGAACGCAGGCCCGGCTGCCGAAGTCGCGGACCGAATGGGTTGGTTAATATGGGCGGACGTCTTTAAGGTCGTACTCCGGGCTGTCATACCAGGAATCTGATTTCGTGGGATCAGAGGAATGACTCCATTAGCACAAGAGAAATGAGAATCTCCAAGTCAAAGTTCGTGGCGGGAGTCCAATGCCTGAAGCGACTCTACCTCCAGGTGCATGAACCCGAGCTTGCGGCTGAGCCGGACGACGCGAGCAAGGCTGTGATGGAGCAAGGTCATCAGGTGGGCCTTGAGGCACAGAAGGCATTTCCGGGTGGAGTGACGGTGGAAGCCGGACCAACTGAACTGGAAAAGGCTATCAAGGCGACTCGTGATCTTGTCGCCAAGTCTGAAGCTCCGGCGATTTTCGAAGCCACCTTTCAACATGGTGACGTTCTTGTTCGCACAGATATTCTAAAGCGCAGCGGACGGTCCGGCCATCGTTTGATCGAGGTTAAGTCCTCGACCAAAGTGAAGCCGCATTACGCATACGACATTGCCATCCAGCGGCACGTGCTGACCGGCGCAGGTATTGACGTCAAGCAAGCGAGCCTGATGCACTTGAATCGTGACTACATCTTCAACGGCAAAGAGTACGATCTCTCTCAACTCTTTGTCGAAGCCGAAGTAGAACCAGGAGATGCCGTCAACCAAAGCGAAATCTCCGACCGCCTCAAAGAGCAGTTCCGGATCTTGAATAAACCGAAACCTCCGGACATAAAGCCAGGCGCGCAGTGTGCAGATCCCTACCTTTGTGAATTCTATGACCAATGCAATCCGGAGCTACCCGCAGACCACGTGAGTTTCTTGCCCGGCATTCGAACAACAAAGGTGGAGGAACTTACCGCTGCGGGAATAATATCGATCAAAAAGATTCCGGCCACATTTCAGTTGTCGGAGAGACAACGACGAGCTGTGGATTCTGTGAAAAGCGGGAAGCCCTTCGTCAGACCGGAACTCGCGGATGAGCTTAGCTGCCTGAAGTACCCGCTGTGCTTTATGGATTTCGAAACTGTCTTTCCGGCGCTTCCCCGATTTGCCAAGATGGCTCCCTATAATCACATTCCGTTTCAGTGGTCCGTTCATCGACAGGAAAAGCCAGGTGGACCGCTAAAGCACTTTGAGTTCCTGGCGGAAAACGACTCCGACCCGCGGCTTCTCTTCGTTGAGTCTCTCTGCAAAGCGCTCGCCGGAGCTGGCAATATCGTGGTCTACAACAGAACCTTCGAATTGGCGCGCTTGAATGACCTGGCTCGATGGCTGCCAAAGTACGCACCTGCAATTGAGGCAATCAAAAATAAGATGTGGGACCTGCTCGATGCGGTCCGTCGAAACGTCTACCATCCCTCGTTTGCCGGGTCATATTCATTGAAGTCTGTCCTGCCCGCATTCGTCCCCGAAATGACTTACGAAACTTTGGAAATTGCAGAGGGGATGGCCGCTGGATTGGCCTGGGCGCGGTTTATTGACCCAGTGACGGCCCCAGCGGAGAAAAGGCGGCTGCGGCAGGCATTACTCAAGTATTGCGAGCACGACACGCTCGGACCCGCCAAGCTGTTAGAAGCCTTGCGGAAGTACAAGTGATGGCACAGAAAGCTCTTGTCCGCCGTCAGCGGAAATGGGAGTGAATTGAGAGTTTTCGTGAGCTAGGAGAACTCAATGCCGCAGTCTGTAGCGTTCAAGTGCACGTACAACGACGGAGGCGAACAACTGCTTGTTGGATTCGCAGAGACCTGCTCGCTCGACAACATCGCTCGCAACATCAAGAACCATCGCGTTTGGTGTAGTTATCGCGAATGTTCCTGCAAGCAATTCTCCGACCGCGGGATGAGGGGCAAATTACCAACCGACCCGTGCTACGAAAGTAAGCTCTTCCGGGTTTGGAAATACAGCGCTGGCAAATTTCATCACGGTAAGAGGGCGGGCGAACCTATACACCTAAGAGGGACTGAGCCAGGGAAATTTGCTATCTTGACGACCCGCTTTCCAGAAGAGGAAGACACCGAAGCCGAACGAAAAATTATTGGCCTATTCCGGATTGATTCCGTTGAGGAAGACAATTTTGTCGTTTCCAAGCACGAAGGGATTCGTCTTCCTCTCGAGGAAGCGAAGACATTATATTTTTGAGCATACAGTAACAATGCCCCTAAGAAACCAGTCTGGGGGGCTGGGTTGTTTAGATACCTCGAAGACGGTCAGGTACATCGTATTCTGACGGACGTGGCAGCCACAGTCAGGGACGAACAAACAAGAAAAAAGATTGATGCACTCATTCAGCAGGTATTCAAAGGCGAGGAGGCACCTCCGGCCAATGGTTGTCTTCGGGAGAAGAGCGTAAATCGAGCCGCTGCCCTTGCTGCCCAACGAAAATACGGTCCCGGCGGAGAGGGACCGGACCACAGAAGGCTCAAGAATTGGATTGCCAAACACCCCGAAGCATTGCACATAAATGACGTAGCGAAAGTCAAGGAGGAATACCCTTTCGTTAGCGGCGATCGTGCGGACATTGTTTTTACTCACACATCCGGCGCAAGCACTGTAATTGAGATCGAGACTACGACGCCATATCCAGGAGCGCATCAAGCGATCAAGTACAGGGCGCTGCTGTGCGCAGAGAAGGGCCTACCCCTCAACGCAGAAAACACAACCACCATGCTGGTTGCTTGGAGCATTCCTTTGGAAGTTCGGGCCTTCTGCGACAAATACGGCATCTTGTGGCGCGAATACAAACTACCAAACAGCTAACAACTTCCAGTTAGCAAGTTGCTTGGCCTGCCGACTTCCTGAAGCGCAACAAAATGTCGGTTCTGTTGCGTTTGACGAGGGGCTCCCCCATATTCTCCAATCGCTTATCAGCGTCGAAGATGGGGGGAACCGAGTTGTAATGATGCATTTCGCGGCGCCGCCAAAGCAGAAATTGGTTCTTGCCCTTCTTTAGGCTTTGTCCCTATGGCAATGATTCCCATACCCAAAGTTCGATTAGTCTAAACACTTACGTACGTGGTATATAACCACATACCATGAATCCAATGGGCAAGATCCTCTTGCATCTCCAGAAAAATGTTTTTTCTTTGAGGAATCTTGCCGCGATTGACCGGCAGATCTCACTCTCCCACGACCAATGAAACTCATCAAGAACACAGGGAGCGATCGCGTAATCGACGAACTGCGCCAGACTTTAGCACCCCCGGCGTCATTGGACTTAGCCTCTCCTGAGTTTTCCCTCTTCGCCTTCGCGGAGCTGCGTGATCTGCTGGAGAAACTCGATACCTGCCGCATGGTGCTCCCGGCAATCAAAGGTGATGAACTTGGGCTTACCGGCTCGGACACTGATCGTGCTTTTCGGAATCGCCTCCAGCTTCGTTGGCTCGGACGCGAATGCGCCGCATGGGTCAAGAAAAAGGTGGACCTGCGCGGTGCCCCAGCCTTTCTGCCGCAGTCCATTCTCATCGCGGGCAAACAGGATTCCGAGCTTCATCGTGTTATCACTGGCAACTGTGCTTTCACAACGGGGGGTTTGGGCATCACTCCCGGCAATCAATTCAGCCTAATCCAGTGTTCCGAGAAGCCAGAGGAATCTACCATCCTCGGCTCTTGGTTCACGAGCCTTTGGAATACGCTACCAGCCTCCGATCACCAAAAAGCCGCATTCCTCTCGCGCCTTCAGGAACTTGCCGATCCGAAAGCCCCGTCGCTCATCTACTATCTGACTCTCTTCCATTCTTTCAAGGACCTCGGTGACGAACTGGACGAAGAGCGCATCGTCAAATCCGCCACAGGTATCCGCAACACCACGGTCTGGAAGAAACTATACAAATTCCAGCGGGACGGCGTCATTGGGGCCATTGACAAACTGGAGCGGCTGGGCGGCTGCATCATTGCCGACAGCGTCGGCCTCGGCAAGACCTTCGAGGCACTTGCCATTATCAAATACTACGAGCTGCGCAATGACCGTGTGCTTGTGCTCGTGCCGAAGCGCCTGCGCGATAACTGGACACTTTATAAGGCCAATGACCGCCGCAATTTTCTCGCCTCCGACCGGTTCAATTATGATGTTCTCAACCATACGGACCTCTCCCGCGACGGCGGGACTTCCGGCGACATTGATTTAGCCCACGTCAATTGGGGCAACTACGATCTTGTTGTGATCGATGAGTCCCACAACTTTCGCAACAAAGCCACCCACAATGACCGTGAGACCCGATATGACCGCCTTATGCGGCGCATTATCAAAGAGGGCGTCAAGACCCGCGTCCTAATGCTCTCAGCTACGCCCGTTAACAACCGCCTCGCCGATCTAAAGAACCAGATTGCATTTGTCACCGAAGCTGAAGATATGGCTCTCGCTGCCTATGGCATTTCTAGCATCGAGGCAACAGTCCGCCAGGCGCAACTTCAGTTCAACCGCTGGCTCGCTCTAGAGAACGCCGAACGGAGACCGCCGCGCCTCCTAGAAATGTTAGGTTTTGACTATTTCAAGCTCCTCGACCTTTTGACTATCGCCCGTTCTCGCAAGCACATTGAGAAGTATTATGGCACCCAGGAGACAGGCCGATTTCCAGAGCGCCTTAAGCCAATCAACATTAAGCCCGACGTGGACCTTGCCGGAGAATTTCCCTCCATCCGCGACATCAACAACGAGATCAGGCGGCTCACTCTCGCGGCATACGCCCCTTTGCGTTACGTGCTACCTCACAAGCAGGCAGCCTACGACGCTAAATACAGCACTCAAATTCGCGGCGGCGAGAGTTTCTTTCGGCAGGTGGACCGCGAGGAGAGTCTTGTGCACCTTCTGCGAGTCAACGTCCTAAAGCGAATGGAGAGTTCGGTCACTTCTTTCGCCCTCACGCTCAAGCGCCAGCTCGCCGATGTGGAAGCTACTTTGGCGAAAATAGAAGCTCAAGCTGAGTCGGTGGAAGAAATTGACATTGCCGACGTTGACGCAGACGACCCGGCTTTCGAAAGCTTGCTGGTCGGACGAAAGATTAAAGTGTTGCTCCAGGACGTTGACCGCGTCCGCTGGCGACAGGACCTCATCGAAGATCGTAACCGGCTCGCCACGCTCTTGTCAGCAGCGAAACAGGTAGGCGCGGCGCGTGACGCCAAGCTGAAGGCACTCCGCGAAGTGATCGAGCGCAAGTGTCATCAACCACTCAACTCCGACAACCGCAAGCTGCTAGTATTCACTGCGTTCGCCGACACTGCTCAGTATCTGTATCGCGAGCTTTCGGGCCGGGCGCAAAAGGAACTTGGCCTGAACTCTGCTCTTGTGACCGGTGGAGGCCACAATCTGACCACGTTGCCGAACCTCCGCAAAGATTTCGCCAGTATTATCACGTCCTTCTCACCGCGCTCAAAAGAGCGTCCTGAGGACTTCGCCGGGGACGGTGAACTCGACCTGCTCATCGCCACCGACTGCATCAGCGAGGGTCAGAACCTTCAGGACTGCGACACCGTCATAAATTACGACATTCACTGGAATCCAGTGCGCATCATCCAACGTTTCGGTCGAATTGACCGCATCGGTTCGCTCAACGACCGCATCCAGCTCATAAACTTCTGGCCCAATATGGAGCTAGAGGAATACATCAACCTAGAACAACGCGTTAGCGGCAAGATGGTGCTTCTCGACATTTCCGCCACAGGCGAGGAAAACATCATCGAGCACCAGTCCGGCGACCAGATGAACGATCTGGAATACCGACGTAAGCAGCTCCTCAAACTCCAAGACGCCGTCATCGATCTCGAAGACCTCAGCAGTGGCGTTTCCATCGCTGATCTCACCCTGAACGACTTTCGCATCGACCTCGCAGGGTATCTCAAGGAACACTCCGATAAATTGGAGCGCCTACCGTTTGGCACGTTTGCTGTCACAACCACGCAGGCTAGCGGCGAATCCCCTATTCCTTCCGGCGTCATCTTCTGCCTGCGTGCGGTGGGAGAAGCAGCTCTAAGAGCGATTGAGCCGGGTTACCCTCTCGCGCCGCACTATGTCGTGCATGTGGGCGAAGATGGTGCTGTCCTCCTGACATTCACACAGGCCAAACAGGTGCTCGACCGCCTGAAACGACTTTCCATCGGGCGTGATCTGCCCGACGCTGGGGCCTGCGCGCGCTTTGACAAGACCACTAAGGACGGTAAGGACATGAGCGCCGTCCAAGACCTACTTGCCAAGACCGTCGCGTCCATCGTTGGCAAGAAAGAGGAACGAGCGGTTGCGAGTCTGTTCACGCCAGGCGGTACCCATGCAATGAAAGGGGAGTTCCAAGGCAGCAACGACTTCGAGGTAGTGGCATTCCTCGTTGTGTTGCCGGAGGCAACAACTTTGTGAACTTTGTCCCGGTCATCGACGCGCTGGCCCTGCCACCGGATGCTCGCGTGGAGCAGAGAGTGCCCAAGAAGCTGTTACTGGAGCAAGGTGTGCCTACCGCTGCTGACAAGCGCCAGATTCAAGAGGGTCTTGAGGAATTTTTCTGGGTTGCGGCGATAAAACCAACCAATATCGCCGTACCCGCGTTCCGTGATGACGTGCGCGAATATCTGGAAATCGAGGTACTCACAGCCACTCTCCGTTCCGCTGTGAAGCCAACACGGCTCTTGGAACTGATTCACCGGGCGATTCCGTATCCTGTCGTACTCATCGCCGCGCACGGCGGTGCCGTTAACCTCTCGCTGGCACACAAACGCAGGTCACAGGGCGAAATGGGAGAGATCGTCATCGAAGACGTGCACAGTACGACCGCTTTTCACCCAGATGCGCCAACTCCGGCAGAAGCCTCGTTCCTTGCTAGTCTGCCGATTTCAAGTTTGCCTAACCGCGATTTGTTTGCTTTGTATCAAGGTTGGCTCGACCGTGTCACAGCATTGAAAGCGGCTCAGATTACAGGTACTTTTGCCCCGGCGGATTCACCCGACCGCGCGTCAGCGCTTGGCGAGAATCTTGGTACACACGCCCGACTCCAACGTGAAATCGCCGCTCTACGTGCCCAGGCAGAGAAAGAAAAACAGCTCAATCGCCGAGTCGAGTTGAACCTTGAAATCAAGCGGAAGGAATTTGAGCTTGCTGCCGTAACAGCGTTATTACAACCGAAGTGATGCGTTTGACCCGTCCATAGGCAGACAGAGATAATCTCAGGCGGAAGTGCTCTTGATTGTGAAAATGTAATTCTTACGAGAGGAACAGATTGCAATGACTTCCAGCGTCCTTGACGTTCCTCTTCGCCACATCTCCATTCGCGTGCCTTGGCATGACGCGGGGTGGGCGGGTCTGGTCTGTCTCGCTCCCCATCTAAACGGTGCTTGCACAAAGCTCAAAGGAATTGCGAGTGCCAAGAACGAAGAGAGTGAAAAGTTGATCGCGGGACGAAGCCTTGAAGAACTTCGTGTGGATCAGTGGCCTTGCTGTGTAGGGGAACGCGCTACGTTCATGGCCTCATTCGAAATGGAGCAGGTCAAGAAGCATGCTCTGGCGAAGGTAAACGCAAAAAATTACGGCCACTTCCAACCAACTCGGCAACGTTACCCAGCATTTTCGGCTGGTGTCGTGCCGTTTCGTTGGATGATGCGCGAATATATGAGTAGCTATCGGGACCTTTACGAATTGGATGTTGATGAAGGTCGCGAGCCCGACCTCGGATACGACAGTCCTTGGGTTCACGAAGTTCTGAATCAACAGTCATTGTTGAACGGATTCGCCTCTCACCTGCGGAAGGACGATTCACTTTGCTTTTTCTATGCGAAATACGTCCCCTTCGTAGAAGGCACGGGACGCATTCTAATAGGAGCGGGGCGCGTTAAGGAACTTTTGTCTTTGAAAGAATATGACCGGCGGGGCAATGGCCCACGAGGCAT
>Ga0209415_10006547_pt1 | contig 20648 bp, 17 predicted proteins | sample PeaSoiSIISIP2007_FD_187696 | JGI IMG/M metagenome (GOLD analysis project Ga0209415, IMG submission 187696) | Peat soil microbial communities from Weissenstadt, Germany - SII-SIP-2007 (SPAdes) (version 2) | ecosystem: Environmental > Terrestrial > Soil > Wetlands > Peat | place: Germany...
CGGTTCGGCGCTCCGGAGCGGGATGCTCCCCCGCCGCCGGCTCCGCCGCGGCCCTGCGGGGAACCATCTCCGCCCGAACCTCTCCCCGACCCGCCGCGTCGGCGGCCCCCCGAGCCGGCGCCACCCCCACCGCCCGACCGGTTGCCCCCCGTATTGGCCGACGCATTGGCCCGGGGCCCCCTGCGGCCCCCACCGGACCCTTGGCCCGTCCCCGATGCACCACCGGCGCCGCGCCCGCCCCCTGTGCCTGTGCCCGTGCCCGTGCCGGGACCCGGGGCGCCTTGGGACGGCCGGCGTGACCGCGAGCGTCGCCGGCCCGACGACGAGCCCGGCGATGGAGGGGTACCGGCCATCGTCCCCGAAGTGTACGGCCCGGGCTCAGGGCAACGGGCGGCTCGCGGCCACGACCCGCTCGTAGACACCGAGGTAGCGCTGTGCCACCCGCGGCATCGACCACTGCGCGGCGTGGGTGAAAGCGGCGTCGAGCGCGCCAGGAGCGCACCACCCCGTGCCCTGAGCGGCATCGGCGGCCACGGTCTCGAGGGCGCGCGCCAGCGCGGCCACGTCGCCGGGCGCCACGAGCAGGCCATGGCCGGCCACCACCGCTTCGTACCCGGGCAGGTCGCTCGCCACCACCGCGGCCCGGGCCGCCATGGCCTCGAGCAGGACCACGCCGAAGGACTCACCGCGCAAGGCAGGCGCACACAGCGCGTGGGCCCCGGCGAGGCGCGACGCCAACTCGTCGTCGGAGATCCGGCCCAGCCACAGGAGCCGGTCGCCGCCGGGATGACGACGTCGCAGCTTCTCGGTGTCGGGGCCCTCCCCCGCCACCCACACGGTCACCGTGCCGACCGCGAGGCGCGACGCCGCCTCCAACAGGACGCCCAGGCCCTTGCGCTCCTCGTGGCGCCCCACGAACAGCACCGTCGGCCCCGAGGTCGGCGACGGGCTCGCCGTGGAGAAGCGTTCGAGGTCGATGCCGTTGCCGATGACTTCGTAGGTGCCCCCGAGCGCGTCCCGGGCCGTGGCGCTCGCCTCGGCCGAAACCGCACAGCGCGCCGCCAACCGGTCCGCCAGGGCGCGCGCCAGGGGACCGAGCACCCGGTACGCGACGCTGCTCCCGGCCCGGTGGAAGGTGCCTACCTTGGGCAGGCGGCACGCCACCAGGCAGGCGTAGGCGGGACCGGGCGCCAGGGGCTCGTGCAGGTGCAGGACGTCGAAGCCGCCGGCGCGCACGGCGCGCACGGCGCGCACCGCCGCCCCCGGGCCCAGCGCCACCGGGGCCACCGACCCGTTGGCGGGCAGCCCCGTGGAACGACCGAGCCTGATGACCGCTCCCGGGGCCAGGCCGGGCACGGGGCGGTCATCGTCGGCGGGGGCGAGGACGACGGCGTCGTGACCGGCCTCGGTGAGCGCGGCGGCGAGACCGATCACCTGGCCCTGCACACCACCGGGCCGGCTCAGGCTGTAAGGGCACAGCAGGGCAACACGCACTGGGCGCCCTCGCCTCAGTCCGAGGAGCCCGGCCCGGTGTCACTCGGCCAGTTGGGCTGGAAGAGGTGCCACTGCTGCGGGGCGCGGCGGATGAGCCGTTCGAGGTCGTCGGCGACGAGCTGTGTGACGCGGGCCACGTCCTGGCGCAGCCCCCCGGTGCGCGTGACGTCGACCGGGGGCATGATCACCGCGGTGTGCCCGATACCGGGACCGCTGTAGACGGCGGTGGGCAGGAGCACCGCGCCGGTGCGAAGGGCGAGCATGGCCGGACCGGCCGGCATGGTGGTGTGCTCGCCGAAGAACTCGACGTCGATGCCGTTGCCGGCGATGTCGCGGTCGCACAGGAGCCCGACGAGCTTCCCCGCCCGCAAGGTACGCAACAATACGCGACTCGCGTCGGCGCCGAGCGGCACGATGGTGAGCCCCATCGCCTCGCGCTGAGCCACGAACCAGTCGTACATCGCCGGCGGCTTGAGCGGCTCGGCCACACTCGTCATGGGGTAACCCTGCAGGGCCAGCCAGGCCCCACCCCACTCCCAGCTCCCGATGTGGGGAAGCGCCATGATCACGCCGTTGCCGGCCTCCATGCCCGACACGAGGTGCTCCCATCCGCTCTCCACGACGAAGCGGTCGGTGATAACGCCGGGGCGGATGGCCGGCAGGCGCGCCCCTTCGAACCAGTAGCGCGCGTAGTTCAGAAAGGCGCGCCGCGTGGCGGCCCGCACCTCGCCGTCGCTCAACCCGGGGCCGAGGATGCGCCGGAGATGGCGCCCGTACATCGCCCCGGCTTTGCCGGAGAAGCTCGACAACACCATCGCCACCATCGCGGCCGCGGCCGCGGCGACGAGCTCAGGCAACTTCTGCATGGCCGTCCCGAGGGACCGGTACGTCAGATAGGAAACCCAAGCCCCGACACCGTCGCTGTCGGCGTCGTCATCGGTACCACCGGGCTCGGCGGTTGACGTGCCGTCAGGAGCACCGACAGGACCGGCACCGGGGACTTCGGACGCGTCGGGCACCTTTCGGACCGTGTGGCGGGGTCAGACGGGGCGGCGGGGCTCAGAAGCCGCGTGACGACGGCCGGCGGGTGCCGCGGGCCGTGGGCCGGGCCTCGCGACGGGCACGCCAGATACGACCCGAACGACTCGAGGGCACGCCGGCGCGTCGGGCCCGCCACCGACCCGACGCCTGGGCGGCACGGCGCGGCACGGCCGCGTGCGCCCCCAGGGCATCGCGATGGGCACGAGCCTCGCGCCACGTCCGCCAGCGCGAGTCCACCCGCCCCTCGCGCCAACGGGCCAGGGCCCGTCGGGTGACGTCCAGGTCGGCCTCGGCCAGCACCCCCCGCGTCGAGACCAGGGGAGGTGGCCCCTCGGCCTCCTTCCAGACGTTGACGAACCGCCCCAGGGCCGTGGCACACAGGAGCCCGAAGAACACCCACAACGCGGGGACGAAGGCGGCCACCGAAATGGCGCCGGCGATGAAGCACAGCCCGAGCAGGATGAACCGCTCGGCCCGTTCCATGAGCCCACCCTTGGCCGACAAACCGAGCAGCTCGGCCTTGGCCCGCTGGTACGAGATGAGCGAGGTCACCGCCAGGATGGCGAAGGGCAACAGGACCATCTCGCCGTGATGGCGCGCGGCCAGGTACCAGGCCACGCCGCCGAAGAGGAAAGCGTCGGAGATACGGTCGGCCACCGAGTCGAAGAAGGCGCCGCGCACCGAGGCACGTCCCGAGGCCTTGGCCACAGGCCCGTCGAAGAGATCGGGCAGGCCCGTGGGGAAGAGCAGGAGGATCCCCGTGACCAGGTGGCCCGAACCCACGGCAACGGCCGTGACGACGGACATGGCCAGACCGAAGATGGTGAGCACGTCGGCGGTGATCCCCGCTCGGACCAGGACCGTGCCGACGGGCTTGGTCGTGCGGTCCACCGCGTGGCGCCAACGACCGTCGAACATACGTGGGTTCCTCCGAGGGGTTTCGCCCCTAATCCTACCATCGGGTCTTCCGCGGCTCCTTCGATAGCTCCACCGCCGTCCCGGTGCTCTGACCTCCTCGCCCGGCACTACCCCGGGGCTCGCCGCCCGCCTCTGCCCAGCAGAGGTTCGCCCGGGCTCAGTGCAGCTGTCGCCGGTAGGCTCCCGGGCACAGCGGTCGTACGCGGTCGCACGCCGGAAGGATCTCGAGGGAGGGAGGTGCGGGGGGTGCCGAGTTACCCGCCGTCGCGTATCCGCAACGTCGCCCTGGTCGGGCACAACGGCTCGGGCAAGACCACGTTGGCCGAGTCGCTGCTCTTCGCCACCGGTGCCGTCAACCGCCAGGGGAAGGTCGACGACGGCTCGACGGTGTGTGATTTCGAGCCCGAGGAGATCAAGCGCCACATGTCGCTCTCGCTCGCCATGGCCCCGTGCATGCTCGGCGACGTCAAGCTCAACATCGTCGACACGCCGGGGTATGCCGACTTCTTCGGGGAGGTGCGCGACGCAATGTCGGTCGTCGACCTGGCCGTCATCGTCGTGAGCGCGGTGGAAGGCATCGAAGCGCAGACCGAAGCGGTCTGGAACCTCGCCGCCGAGCTGGGCGTGCCGCGCCTCGTGTTCATCAACAAACTCGACCGCGAGCGCGCCAGCTTCGACCGCACTCTCAGCGCGCTCCAGGAACGCTTCGGGGCGGGGATCGCCCCCTTGGAGCTCCCGGTGGGCGAGGAGGCGGGGTTCCGGGGCATCGCCGACCTCCTCACCGACACGGCCATCATCTACGACGGCCGCACGCCCCAGTCGGGCCCCATCCCCGACGACCTCGCCGCCGTCGAGCACGAGGTGCGCGAGCAACTGGTGGAAGGCATCGTGGTCGGCGACGACGCGCTCATGGAGCGGTACCTCGAGGGAGAGGCGTTGTCGGGAACCGAGCTCGAGGCCACTCTGGCCAACGGCGTCGCCCAGGGCCTCGTGTTCCCGGTCGTGTGCGGCTCGGCGGTGACCGGCGTCGGCATCGACCGGCTCGCCACTCTGCTGGCGGAGATCGCCCCCAGCCCCGACTCGCGCCCACCGGTGGAGGTCCGCGCCGGTGACTCGGTCACCGAGGTGGCGTGCGATCCCGCCGGCGCACCGCTGGCCCAGGTGTTCAAGACCATCTCCGATCCCTACGTCGGGAAGATCTCGCTCCTGCGCGTGTTGTCGGGCACGATCCGGCCCGACACGGTCCTCACCGATCCCCGCACGCACGCCGATCAGAGGCTCCACGTGCTGCAGCTGCTGCGCGGCAAGGATGCCCAGCCCGTCGCCGAAGCCCAGGCCGGCGACATCGTGGCCGTGCCCAAACTGTCCGACACCGCCACCGGTGACACGCTCGCCCCCAAGGGGACCCCGGTGGTCGTGCCCGCCGCGCCGCCCGAGCCCGTCGTCCTGTCGGTGGCGATCCGCCCCAAGTCCAAGGGCGACGAGGACAAGCTCATGACCGGACTGCACCGTCTCCAGGAGGAAGACCGCGCCCTTGTCGTCGAACGGGTCGACGAGACGCACCAGACCATCTTGCGGGGGACGGGCGAGACGCACCTGGCCGTCGCGGCGGAGCGCCTGGCGCGGAAGTTCGGCGTGGAGGTGGCCACCGAGGACGTGCTGGTGCCGTTCCGAGAGACCATCTCGCAGCAAGCCGAGGCGGAAGGCAAGTACAAGAAGCAGACCGGGGGTCACGGCCAGTACGGCGTGGCCTCGATCCGCATCGAGCCCCTCGAGCGGGGCGAGGGATTCCATTTCGTCGACCAGGTCGTCGGCGGGGCCATCCCCAAGCAGTACATCCCGGCCGTGGAGAAGGGCGTCCTCGAGGCCATGGGCCAGGGCGGGGTGCACGGGTACCCGGTCGTCGACGTGCAGGTGTCGTGCTACGACGGCAAGTTCCACTCCGTCGACTCGTCGGAGATGAGCTTCAAGATGGCGGGGGCGCTCGCCTTCCGTGAGGCCATGGTGAAGGCGGGCCCGGTGGTGCTCGAGCCCATGTCGCTGCTCGAGGTCACCGTCCCGGCCACGATGCAGGGCGACGTCCTCGGCGACCTCAACTCGCGTCGGGGACGCGTCCAGGGCACCGACTCGCTCGAGGGTGGCCTGCAGAAGATCTCGGCCCTCGTGCCCACCGCCGAGATCCAGCGTTACGCCGTGGACCTTCGTTCCCTCACCGGGGGAAGGGGGCGCTTCCAGGCCACCTTCGACCACTACGACACCATGCCACCGAACCTCGTGGAGCGCATGACCAAGGCGAAGAGCAACGGCAGCTGATGCGCTGAGCTCAGGCCGACGGCCAGGCTCCGTGCAGACGCTGCCATCCCACGGCGAGCGTCTCGGGCATGACGCGCACACCGGCCACCGCCGTCATGAAGTTGGTGTCCCCCGACCACCGGGGAAGCACGTGCATGTGGAGATGGGACGGGATGCCCGCCCCCGCCGCCCGGCCCAGGTTGGCGCCCATGTTGATGCCGTCGGGGTCATAGGCGGCTGTGATGGCCGAGACCGCCAGCCGGGTCCCGTCCCAGAGATCCTGTGATTCTTCGGGGCTGAGCTCCTCGAGCTCGCCCACGTGGCGCACCGGCATCACCAGAAGGTGGCCGCTCGCGTAGGGATAGGCGTTGAGCACCGCGAAACTGAGATCGCTGCGCCATACCACGAGGTTGTCCACGCTGGGCGGTCCCATCGCCGCGATGCGACAGAACACGCAGACCCCGGACTTCTTGCGTCGCTCTGCCTCGGTGGTGGAGACGACATAGTCGTTGCGCCACCCGGCCCACAGTTGGTCGAGGCCCAATTCACCCATGGGTCTCAGTCCTTGGGCTCAGTCATTTGGTCTCAGTCATGGGGTCTCAGCCATTGGGCTCGGTCACCGGGCTTCCTTCACGGACCTCGTCCGGCGACGACGCGCCTTTCTCCGGCGAGCTCTTCTCGGCGATCTCGGCGGACAGCGCCGTGACGAATTCGTCGAGCGGGACGTCGCGCACGGCACGCTCCGACGAGCGCGCGTTCACACCCACCGTGCCCGCGCCCACGTCGTCGTCGCCGACCACGAGCACGTACGGGACCTTCTCGACCTTCCAGCGCCGGATGCGAGCATTGAGCGGCTCGTCGGCGATGTCGACCTCGACCCGCACCCCGGCGTCGCGCAACGCGGCGGCCACGTCGTGGGCGTAGTCGTTGTGGTCGTCGCGCACCGGAAGCACCACCACCTGGACCGGCATGAGCCACGTCGGCAGCGCCCCCGCGTAGTGCTCGAGGAGGATGGCGAAAAAGCGCTCGACCGAGCCGAACAAGGCGCGGTGGATCATGACGGGTCGGTGCCGGGCGTTGTCGGCGCCCACGTACTCGAGTCCGAAACGCTGCGGGGTCTGGAAGTCGAGCTGGATGGTCGACACCTGCCAGTAGCGGCCGATGGCGTCGCGGGCCTGCACCGAGATCTTGGGGCCATAGAACGCCCCCCCGCCCTCGTCCATGAGCAGATCGAGCCCACGTCCTGTCGCCACGTCGCGCAGGGCCTCGGTGGCCTCGGCCCACTCCTCGTCGCTTCCCACCGCCTTGCCCGGAGGCCGGGTGGAGAGCTCGAGGTAGAAGTCGTCGAGACCGAAGTCTCCCAACAGATCGAGCACGAAGGTGAGCAGGGCCCCGAGCTCGGTGGCCATCTCTTCGCGGCTGCAGAAGATGTGGGAGTCGTCCTGGGTCATGCCCCGAACCCGGGTGAGCCCGTGCACCACACCCGACTTCTCGTAGCGGTACACGGAGCCGAACTCGAACAGGCGCATGGGCAGCTCGCGGTAGGAACGCTGGCGGCTTCGGTACACGAGCACGTGGAACGGGCAGTTCATGGGTTTCAAGTAGTACCGCTGACCCTCGTCGAGCTCCATGGGCGGGTACATGCTCTCCGCGAACCAGTCCAGATGGCCCGAGATCTCGAAGAGCTCGGCCTTCGAGATGTGCGGCGTGTAGACGAAGTCGTAGCCCCCGTCGATGTGGCGCTGACGGGAGTACTCCTCCATCAAGCGGCGGATGGTGGCACCCTTGGGGTGGAACACCGCCAACCCCGAGCCGATCTCGGTGGGGAACGAAAACAGATCGAGCTCCGCCCCGATGCGGCGGTGGTCACGTCGTTCGGCTTCCACGAGGCGGTGGAGGTGCTCGGCGAGCGCCTTGTCAGACTCCCAGGCCGTTCCGTAGATGCGCTGCAGCTGGGGACGGTGCTCGTCGCCGCGCCAGTAGGCGCCGGCCACGCGCAGGAGCTTGAAGTGCCCGAGCCGCCCCGTCGACGCCACGTGCGGGCCCCGGCACAGGTCGACGAACCCGTCGTTGCGGTACGCGCTCACCGCCGATCCGTCGGCTTCGATGTCCCCCGAGGCCTCGGCCGACAACGTCAAGTCGGGCGCCGGCCCGGCGACACCCTCGATGATCTCGCGCTTGAAAGGCTGGTCCGCGAACAGCGCCAACCCCTCGTCGATCGAGTGCTCCTCGCGCACGAAGGCCTGGTCGGCGTCCATGATGGCGCGCATCTTCTCCTCGATGCGCTCGAGGTCGTCGTCGCTGAACGTGGCGCCGCCGGGCAGCTCGAAGTCGTAATAGAAACCGTCTGCGATGGAAGGGCCGATGGCGTAGTGCGCCCCCGGCCACAGCCCGAGAACGGCCTGGGCGAGCACGTGGGCGGTGGAGTGGCGCAGCACGGCGCGTCCCGCCTCGCTGTCCTCGGTGATCACGGCCACCTCGGCGCCGTCGTGCAGCGGTGTGCCGAGGTCGACCGGCACACCGTCGACGATGGCCGCCACAGCCGCCTTGGCCAGGCGCCGGCCGATCGATGCGGCCAGCGCCAGCGCGTCGTCGCCGTCCTGGAGCTCTTTCGTCGAGCCGTCGGGTAGTCGGATCGTGATCACAATTCCACTCCCAACAGCGCCGCACCCGCGCCCACGGCGCGACCGGCGGCGACCTCGTCGTCGAGCACCAAGAGGGCGTCACACGCCCGGAGGTCGTCGTCGAGCGATGCCCTTACGGCGTCGAGGGCGTGCCCGGAGCCCGCTCCCTTGGAGGAGGTTTCGGCACCCCGCCAGCGCTCGAGCCGCTGCGCAGCTTCGTCGAGATCGGCTTGTCGCCAGTCCCAGTCCGTTCGGTAGTGGTGGGCGAGCAGGGTCAGGCGCACGGCGGCCGGATCCCATTCCTTCAACAGGTCGTCCACGAACACGAGGTTGCCCAGGGACTTCGACATCTTGGTGCCGTCGAGCCCCACCATCCCCACGTGCAGCCAGTGACGCGAGAAGGTCGTCCCCGTCACCGACTCCGACTGCGCGGTCTCGCACTCGTGGTGGGGGAAGATCAGATCGGTGCCCCCGCCGTGGAGGTCCACGGTGTTCCCGAGCTCGCGCATGGCGAGCGCCGAACACTCGATGTGCCAGCCCGGCCGGCCCGGGCCCCAGCGCGACTCCCACGCCGGCTCATCGGGGGCAGAGGGCTGCCACAGCACGAAGTCGAGCGGGTCGCGTTTGTTGGGGTCTTCGGGGCGGCCGCCGCGTTCGGCCGCCAGGACGAGCATCTCGGGACGGGTGAGATGGCTCACCTGGCCGAAGGCGGGGAACGTCGAGATGTCGAAGTACACCGCCCCGCCGGCACTGTAGGCGTGGCCGGCGTCGAGCACGGCCCCGATGAGCGACAGGATGTCAGGGATGGCCGAGGTGGCGCGCGGCTCGCGGTACACAGGGAGCAACGCCAGCGCGGCCATGTTGGCGTCGAAGCGCGCCATCTCCTCCGCGGCGAGGTCGAGGTAGTGCACACCAAGCTCGCGCGCCCTGCGGAGGATGTCGTCGTCGACGTCGGTGACGTTGCGCACCAGCCGTGGCTCGTGGCCGAGGTCGATGAGCCGCCGCTGCAGGATGTCGAAGGTCACGTACACCTGGGCGTGGCCCACGTGGGCGGCGTCATAGGGTGTGATGCCACACGCGTACATCGAGACGACCGGCCCCGGTTCGAAGGGGACGATCTCGCCCCGCGTGGTGTCGTAGAGCCTCATACGTGGCCGAGCCCGGTCAGTCCCAACGTGCTGTGGGCCTTGTAGCGGATGTTCAGGGTGACGAGCACGGCGGTGAAGGCTTCGATGGGCGCCGCCTGGGCCAGGCTCCCGGCGTCGAGGGGCCGGAGGCCGTCGATCGAGGCGACGAGCGCCATCGCCGCCGCGGTGGCGTCGGCATGGTCCGAGCACACGAGCACGTCGGCGAGAAGGGTCTTGTCGAGGTCCTCGAGGTCCGAGGCGGGCAGGTGGTGGCCGGCCGCGGCCACCGAGGCGCCGGGCAGCGCCGCCTGGATGGCGCCCGCCATCGATCCCCGTGGCGGCATGAGGGCGTGCATCTCGCGGCCCTGCTTCGCCAGGGCGTTGACGACCGACACCACCACCTTGCCGTCGAGCCTGGCCGCGAGGGGAGCCACCGTGGACAGCACGCCGTCCCAGGGGGTGGCCACCACCACGATGTCGCAGGCCGCGGTGGCCTCGTTGGCGGCGCCGGTGATGGCGATCTGCCCCGGCCACGCGTCGTGCAGCGCGGCGACGACTTGGCCGGCACGCGCCTCATCACGTGACCCGATCGTCACCGAGGCACCGGCGGCGGCGAGCCGCAGCCCGAGACCCCGGCCGAGCGGCCCCGTGCCACCGAGTATCCCGACGTTCACCGGAACACACTGGCACAACGGCCCCCGACCCTGGTTCAGCCTCGCTTTGGCGCGGTCGCTCTGCTCCACTGGGCCCGGTACGGCCGGGCGGCTCGGGTAGGGTCGCCCGCAGTGTCGTCGAACAACGGGCTGCTGTCGGGGAAGCGGATCCTCATCACCGGGGTGCTCACCGACGCGTCGCTGGCGTTCGGGGTGGCCCGCCGGGCCCAGGCCGAAGGGGCCGAGCTCGTGTTGTCGGGGGCGGGGCGGGGGTTGTCGCTGACGAGGCGCACGGCGCGCAAGCTCGATACGCCCGTCGACGTCATCGAGATCGACGTCTCGGACCAGGCCCATCTCGAAGCGGCCGCTGCCGACCTCACGGCGCGTTGGGGACGGCTCGACGGCATCCTGCACGCCATCGGGTTCGCACCCCAGGAATGCCTGGGTGGTGACATCCTGCGCGCTGAGTGGGAGCAGGTGGCGGTGGCCCTCCAGATCTCGGCGTACTCGTTGAAGGCTCTCGTCGGTGCCCTCCGACCTCTGCTCGTGGCCGCGGGCAGCTCATCGGTGGTCGCGCTCGACTTCGACGCCCGGGTGGCGTGGCCCGCCTACGACTGGATGGGCGTGGCCAAGGCGGCGCTCGAGTCCCTGGCCCGGTACCTGGCACGGGATCTCGGGCCCGCCGGGGTCCGCGTCAATCTCGTGGCAGCCGGCCCGGTGCGCACCATGGCGGCCAAGTCGATCCCGAGCTTCAAGGCGTTCGAGGACACCTGGGGAGACCGCGCCCCGCTCGGATGGGACGTCAACGACTCCGAGCCGGTGGCGCGCGCCTGTGTGGCGCTGCTGTCGGACTGGTTTCCGATGACCACCGGCGAGATGGTGCATGTGGACGGCGGTGTCCACGCCATGGGCGCCTGATCCGGGGACCCGGCTCGTCCCCATGACCGAGTCCCGACCACCGGGCCCCGATGACGGGGCCCCCATGAGCAAGCTCGGGGCCGAGGACTTCAGGGCCGCGGGGATCTACACCCCCGACGCCGTCGGCGCCGCCGAGCGCCTGGAGCTCTTGGAGTACCTCGACAGCCGGGGCGTGGCGCTCGAGACGATGGTGGAGTCCGACCGGGCCGGGGCGTTGGCGGCGCTCGCCTCCGAGCTCCCCTTGCGCGCCCCGGGGCCGGCCTTGAGCGTCCAGGACGTCGCCACGGCCGGCGCCACGACCGTGGACCGGGTGCGACGTATCCGGCTGGCGGCCGGGCTCCCCGCCGATCTCGGTGACCCGGGCCAACCCGGGTTGCCGTCGACGGTGGTCGATGACGTGATGTCGTTCGAGGCGGGCGCGGCGCTGTTCGGCGAGACGCCCACCCTGTCGTTCACGCGCGTGATGGGTGCGGCCGTGGCTCGGATCGCCGAGGCGGCGGTCAGTCTGTTCCTCACCGAACGCATGCCCGCCCTGAGCAACGAAGCCACCGAGCTGGCCCGGGCCCGTGCCGCCGAGGACGGCACCACCACCTTCATCGCGGTGACGCCGGGGTTGATGACCAATCTCCTGCGCGAGCACATGGCCCTGGCCATCCGGCGCTCGGTGGCCGAGCGCACCCTCGAGGTGGACGAGCGCGCCGTCACCGTCGGGCTCGGCTTCGTCGACCTGGTGGGATCGACGCCGTGGGCGAGCGGCCTCACGTTGAAGGCCCACGCCATGGCCTTGGCCGGGTTCGAGTCGGCGGCGTGGGACATCGCCTCGGCCCACGGTGGACGCGTCGTGAAGCTCATCGGTGACGAAGCCATGTTCCTGGCACCCACCGGCGCCGTCGGGGCCCGCATCGCGCTGGAGCTGTGCCGGGCTGTCGCCGCCGACAACGCGCTCCCCGAGGCGCGCGGGGCCGTGGGGTACGGCACCGTCGGCGCACGCGACGGCGACTACTTCGGCCCTCTCGTCAACTTCGTGGCGCGCGCCGTGAAGGTGGCCGACCCCGGGTCGGTCGTCCTCACCGAGACGGTGCGCGCCAACCTCGGCGACTCCCCCGCCCCGGGCGAGCGGTGGGAGGTCGTCGAGCTCCCGGCGCGGGCGCTGCGGGGCATCGACGAGCCGGTGCGGTTGTTCGCCCTGCGCTGACCCGTGGGCGCAGGCGCGTCAGTCCTCGGACAGGATCTTGTACAGCTCCTTGCCGGTGGCTCGGATGGCCGCCGTGGCCCGCTCCATCTGGGCGGGGTCCCCGGAACGGGCGATCTGCTTGGCCGCTCCCATCAGGTGGGCGGCGGAACGCATAAGCCCCTGGAACTCCGTGGCGAAGTCGGTGTCGGTGTCCCACGGGGTGTTCCCGTACTTCTCGACGCGCTCGGCCGCCTCGGCCCGGCCCGCCTCGGTGAGCTCGTAGACGCGCTTGCCGTCGCGCTCCTCACACCGGACGAGCCCTTCGTCCTCGAACAACTGCAGCGTGGGGTACACCGAGCCAGGGCTCGGTCGCCAGGTGCCGCCGCTCTTCTCCTCCAGGCGCCCGATGAGCTCGTAGCCGTGGGCGGGGCCGTCGGTGAGGCCGCTGAGGAGGGCGGTACGGATATCGCCGCGCCGCATGCGACGCCCCCCGCCCCGCCAGTTGCCCCGGTCCGCCCCCCATTCGCCGGCACCCCAGGGTGGGCGGCCGTGGCGTCCTCGCATTCTTCCGTGTTGGTGCATGGTGGTCTCTTTTCTGTGTCGAATCTCGGTCCGGACCCGGTGTCCAGACTGTTCTCGTAGCAACATGATATATCGTTATCTATCGCAAGGCAAGCCCCGGACGGTGGGGTGGCGAAGGCCCGCCCGTGACGTCGGGACGGCCCCGTGCTCGGGTGGCCACCGGCCCGGGACCCGCCCCGAACCGGGCCGGCTCAGCCGAAGTCGACCTTGAACTCGGCCAGGGATTTGGGGAAGGTGCCGTCGAGGATGTTGTTGCGGTACGTCGACGAGGAGTCGAACGACCAGATGTCGGCGAAGGCCACATTGTGGGAGACGAACCAGGCGCCCATGTTGTCCATGAACGACGGGTCGTCACCGAGCCCGTGTCCGTCCGTACGGTATTCGTCGGACCACTCCGGTATGGCGATGGGCTTTGCGTGGGCGGCCGCGAACGACGCCAGCCAATTGAACCCCCACTGCTGCGACAGCTGGTTGGCCCAGGCGGCCGCGGGTGTGAACGGGGTACCCCAGAAGTTGTCGTAGTCGTCGGTGCCGACATAGTCGACGTAGGCGTTGCCGGGGTAGGCCTGGTCCGGGGTGTAGCTCGTGGGGCTCGCGCCGTCGGGGTTCCACACGAACTTGAATTGCTCGCCGCGCACGGCCCGCATGGTGGTCACGATCTGCTGCCAGAAGGCGACGAAGTTGGCGGCGTCGGCACTGGTCTGCACCGTCCAGGCGAACCAGTTACCGTTGAACTCCCACCCCAGGCGCAAGATGGCGTCGGACTCGCCGGCGCTCACGAGGTGCTTGGCCAGCGCGGTGAAGTACTGGTCGTAGGCACCCGTCGCCCCTTGGGCCAGCGTCCCCACCCCGGGCAGGATCGGCACCCCCAACACGAGCCGGAACCCCGAGCCGCTCCACGCCGACGCTCCGGGAGCCTCGTCCATCGCCGCCCAGCCCTGGCTCCTGGCGAGATAGTCCGTGGCGTAGGTGAGATGGGCCCCGGTCGCCAGTTCGAAGTCGATCAACCCGTCGGGATTGCCGTAGCCGGCGTAATCGCCGAGGGCAACCGAGTATCTTCCGCTCGACACGACTCCCGAGCCGAGGGTGATGGTGCCCGCCACCGCCAACGTGCGAACGCCCCGGGAGCTCCGGCACATCGACGTCAACACCCCTTGGGTCATCGTCGTGTACACGCTCGAGGCCGATCCGGACGCGGCGGCGAAGGACCCACTCGTCGTGGCGCGCCCACCGGCCCCCGGCAGCGCGAACCCTTCGAAGCCGCGACTGTCGGTGACGACCTGCGAACGGTTGTTGGCCTCCGTCGTCTTGCTGAACGAGGCGGGCTGACCGACCGCATTCCCTTTCCACGACGCCGTCAGGGTGGCCGGAGCACCGGTGCCCGACAAGGTCGCACAGCTCAACGGGCTGGTGGGAAAGGCGGCACGCACCCGTCCCGACGTGATCGTGACGGCGCCGTTCGAGGTGTGACAACCGAAGAGCGTTCCCGTGAGGCGCGACGAGTGTGCGTTGGTGGTCGACGCGGACAGACGCGGGGTGAACGACATGGTGCCCGACAGTTGACAGGTCACCGAGCCCGGAGCAGCACCGTGGAAGCGGTGCGAGCGCGCCGCAGCGGGCCCGGCCACGACACCGAGGGACGTCACCATCACGATCGCGACGGTGCCCAGAGCGATCGGCACCGTCGATCTGTGGCGCGTGAAGACCTGTCGGGCGTGCACTGTCCCTCTCCGTCCGGGACCTCGCCGGCCCCGGCCCCCCACTCTTGACGTCCGTCTCTACCCCGGCAATCGCCAGAATTAACGAACACGCCTCACAGCCATCACGCCCGGCGGCGTCGGATGACGCCCGGGGCGGCTCAGCGCTGGAGCGCCTTGACCTCCAGGTATTCCTCGAGGCCGTACTTGCCGAGCTCACGACCGATGCCGGACTGCTTGTAGCCGCCGAAGGGAGCCAAGGGGTTGAACCCTCCCCCGTTCACCTCGACCTGGCCACTGCGCAGCCTCCGGGCCACCTGCTCGGCATGCCCCTTGTCACCGGCCCACACCCCGCCGGCCAGGCCGTAGACGGTGTCGTTGGCGATCTCGACCGCTTCTTCCTCGGTGTCGTAGGGGATGATCGAGAGCACCGGCCCGAAGATCTCCTCCTGGGCGATGGTCATGTGGCGCGTCACGTTGGAGAACACTGTGGGCCGCACGAAGTACCCCTTGTCGAGGCCCTCGGGAAGCTCGGCACCACCGGTGAGCAGCGTCGCCCCCTCGTCGACGCCCTTGTTGATGTAGCCGCGCACGCGCTCGAGCTGCGTCGAGGACACGAGCGGGCCCAGACGGGTGTCGGCCTCGAACGGATCACCGGGCTTGTAGGTCTCCGCCGTCTCCACCGCCAGTGCCTCGACCTCGGCCAGGCGCGACCGGGGCACGATCATGCGGGTCAGCGCCGAGCAGGTCTGGCCGGAGTTGATGTAGCAGGCGGCCACACCGGCGGGCACAGCCGCGGACAGATCGGCGTCTTCGAGGATGACGTTGGGCGACTTGCCGCCGAGCTCGAGGGCGACACGCTTCACACCCTCGGCGGCCAACTGCATGACGCGCTTTCCGGCGCGCGTCGACCCGGTGAACGACACCATGTCGACGAGAGGATGCGACGCGATCGCCTCCCCGACGACAGGCCCCACGCCGGTCACGAGGTTGAAGACGCCCGGCGGCAGACCGATGTCGTCGAGGATCTCGGCCAGGATGAAGGCGTTGAGCGGAGCCACCTCGCTCGGCTTCAGCACCACGGTGCACCCCGCCGCCAGCGCCGGCGCCACCTTGGCCGCGATCTGGTGCAACGGGTAGTTCCATGGCGTGATGGCTCCCACCACACCCACGGGCTCGCGCACGATGAGCGAGTTCCCCACCTCTTCCTCGAAGGGGAACTCGGTGGCGAGCTGCGCGGCGGCCGAGAAACTCATCACGGGCAACCCCACCTGGATGAGGTTCGACAGCGTGAAGGGCATGCCGACCTCTTGCGAGATCAACGTGGCGATCTCGACCGTGCGTGCCGTCAAGGCCTCCTGGACGCGCTCGAGGATCTTGGACCGCTCTTCTCTCGACGTTGTCGACCATTCCCCGAAGGCATCCGCGGCGCAGCGTGCGGCCCGGTCCACGTCCTCGGGCGTGCCGGCGGGGATCGTCCCGATGACTTCCTCGGTGGCCGAGTTGACGACTTCGATCACGCCCGTGCCCGTCGAGGGCACCCAGGCCCCGCCGATGTAGAGCTTGTCCCGTACCTCCATGACCGACCCTCCTGACTGGCTCCCGGGCCGGTGCGACCAGTCCCGGGCCGGTGCGGCAGACGCACGCGGACGTCCCGATGCTATGCGGGAAGGGGTGGGCCCGTCCCTCCGGGTCGGGCGACGTCATCGCGGGGCGGGCCGTCGTGATCCTCGGGGTCGATCTCGGGATGATCGTCGGGGGCGGCCTCGGGGTCATCGGTGGCGCTCGGCTGGTAGGGGTTGCCCAGGATGTGGCGGGCCATGTCGAAGACCGAGGCCGAGTCGGCGTCGGCCGCAGTGACCACACCACCGAGCAGCGAGCGGTCTCGTCCCGTGACCTGTTCCATGACCGAGTCCCCCATGCGCTGCACGAGGTCGCCCATCTCGGCGCGCTCCTGGCCCTTGGGGATGCGCAGCCAGCACATCACCACCGCCTGGACGAGCCCCGCCGCGGCCGGCCAGAGCCAGATGGTCCGGTAGTCGCCGGTGAGGTCGACCACCCATGCGGCCAGAAAGGAGAAGGCCACCGCGAAGAGGCTGAAGGGCGCCACGAGCTTGCCCAGGAGCTCGGCCATCCCCCCCGAACGCGGCAAGAGCTGCAGCAGCATCGGGGCCAACGCGATCACGAAGGCGGCGAAGAACGGCCCCCCCACGAAGGCCAGCACCACCGACTGCCAGATATGGGTGGTGGTGAACTGCACAAGGGAGACCACCGTGCCCGCCACCGGCGTGAGCACAGCGATCTGCTTGCGCGTGAACAGGCGGCTCAGGCCGTAGCCGAGGGCGAGGCCGAGCATCACCACCGGCACACCGCTCACCCACCCGGCGATGGTCTGCGCATTGGCGCCGGCGTGCTGGACCTTCTGGAAGTAGACGATGGCGAGGTACCCCGTGGCGCTGAGCCCGGCCCAGAACACGAGGACGCCGGTGATGAGGACCTTGGCGTTGGGCACCTCGAGGACCTCGGCCAGCTCGTCGCGCCAGGGGCGCGCCCGGGTGCGGCGTTCGCGCTCCGCGACCTCACGTGCCGCCGGCGACTCGCGCACGAGCAGGAGCACGACGAAGGCGACGACCACCATGAACCCGCCCGCCTCCCGGAAGGCCAGGTTCCAGGTGGAGGGGTCATTCACCTTCCACGTGGCGATGACGGTGCCTTTGATCACCAGGCTGACGAGCACGCCGAGCACGCCGATGAGCGCGGCGGCCTTCACCGAGCGGCTCTTGCCGAAGGTCTCGGGGATGGCGGCCACGTTGGTGAGCCCGAACACCACGCTGGCCGTTTTGGCGCACACGATCAACAGCACGAGGGGCCAGAACCCCGACACGAGCGTGTATGCCCACGTGCACACGCCCATGATCAGCAGTCCGGCGGCCATGTACGGCGCCCGGCGACCGGCGGCCGATTTGGTGCGGTCGCTGGCGCGCCCCAGCAACGGATAGGCCAGCCAGCCGATCAACCGGTTGGCCGTGAGGGCGAAGGTGATGGCCAGGGCGCTCGACACCCGGGCCGAGACGAGCAAGGTGAGCAGGACCCCCGATACCGCCAGGTTGGCCCGGGGCCCCACGAGGCCGAGGGTCAGCCCGATAAAGCTCCGCAGCCGCATACGGTCGATCCCCGCGGCGGGCCTTCCGGCTTCGGTGTCGGGGGTCCCGGCCGCGGGCACGACGTCTGTCACCGGAAAGCCATCGGCAGCCCCGGACCCTGACACGAGCGAACGATCGCCCGATCCGGCCGCATCGGGACCATTCATCTCGGCCAGCCTACGGGAGCCCCCCCGTCACCGGGGCTCGCCGCTCCGTTTCGGGGGGGCGCCGGGCGACCGTCGTGATCAGGAGGGGCGCTCGGGGAGCACGGCCGCGATCTGGTCCCGCACGGGGACGAATTCGGGCATGACGAAGTCCCGTCGCAGCCAATTGGCACCGTCGACGACCAGGGTGTGGCCGGTGACGAACGAGGCGTAGGGCGAGCACAGCCAGGTGGCCGCCCAGCCGAGCTCATGCAGCCGTCCCAGGCGCCCCGCCGGCGAGCGCCGGGCGTCGACGTCGTCGCCCTCGGTGCGCAGGGCCTTGAGGTCGGCCCGCATGTCCTCGTGGGGAAAGAGCCCGGGCGCCAGTGCGTTGACCCGAACCCCGTGGGGGGCCCATTCGACGGCCAGGGTCTTGGTCAGGTTGCCCACGCCGGACTTGGCGGCGGCGGTGTGGACCATACCCGGACCACCGGTGAAGGACTGGGTGGCCAGGATGTTGCAGATCGCCCCGGCATCGCCCGCCCGCCTCGCCCGGCGGAACAGCTCCTGGGAGCAGAAAAAGGTGCCGTCGAGCACGATCTGGGTCACCGCCCGCCACCCGTTGGGGCTCAGGTCCTCGGCGGGGACCGGGAAGTTGGCAGCGGCGTTGTTGACGAGGACGCGGGCCGGCCCGAGTGCGTCCTCGATCTCGTCGAACGCCGTGGCGATGTCTTCGGCGCGTCGGATGTCGGCCCCGGCATGCGCGGCCCGGCCCCCCACCGCTTCCACGGCAGCCACGCCGGCCTGGCGGTGGTCCTCGGCGCGCGACAGGATGCCGACCGCCGCGCCCAAGCGCGCGAACTCGACGGCGATGGCCTTGCCGAGGCCGGTCCCACCTCCCGTCACCACGACCGTGGTCCCGTCGAAGGTGCCCGGTGGCAACATCGTCTGGCCCGGGGCGGGCGGCTCGGGAAGTGGCACGCCCTCTACTTGCCCTCGAAGACGATGGGCTGCTTCTTGGCCTTGGCCGCGTACCCGGCGGGCATGTCGTCGGAGACGAACTCGATCGCCGAGCTCATGGCGCCGAAGCGCATGGCCTCGGTGAAGCCCCGGTAGGTGAAGCCGTCGACGGTGCGCTTGATGCTCTGCACCGCGAGGGGGGCGTTGTCAGCGATCTCCTCGGCGATGCCCATCGCCGTCGGGAGCAGGTCCTCGGTGGAGGTCACCTGCTGCACCACGCCGATGCGCTCGGCGGTACGAGCATCGAGGCGTCGGCCCGTGAAGGCGAGCAACTTGGCCCAGCCCGCCCCGGCCTCGTGCGCCAACCGCAGATCGCCTCCCGCGTCGATGCCGACGCCCACCTGCGCTTCGGGCAGCGCGAACACGGCGTCCTCGGCGGCGACTCGGATGTCGGACATGAGCACGAGCTCGAAACCGAAGCCCAGGCAATAGCCCTGGACGGCGGCGACGATGGGTTGGGGGAGCTCGGCGAACACCTTGAAACGCTCGTGGGCCCAGCGGATGCCCTCGTAGTAGTTGCGCGCTTTCTCGGCCGGGGAGCGGCCCGTCACCCGGTCCTCGGGCATGCCCAGGTCGATGCCGGCACAGAAGGCCCGGCCCTCGCCTCGCAGCACGACGACACGCACCCGCTCGTCGAAGCGGATCTGGTCGGCACGGGCACCGAGCTGGCGGGTGGACTCCCAGCTCCAGGCATTGAGCTTGTCGGGCCGGTTGAGCGTGAGCACGGCCACGTGCCCCTCGACGGTCAGGTCGAGATGCCACTCGTCTTCGGCGACGACGGGCGAGGTCCTGAACATGCACTCTCCGATCCGGGAGGCAGCCGGCTCGTGGATGGCACCGGGCCGCCGTGTTCTTCGGCGCGTGAGTATCGCATGGTGGCCTCGTCCTTTTGGTCGGATCAACGATCTCGGGGCCCGGGAGGGTCGGGCCCCGTGGCCGGTTCCCCGAAACTTAGATAGGATCCACTATCTAACTTCGGCCACGCACCGTTCAGGCGTGGAATGGTCACTCACGGGTTGACCGGAAGGAGCCGGGTGTCACGGACCCAGGAGGAGCGCAAGGCGGACACCCGGGCCCGGCTGCTCGATGCCGCCGCCGGCCTGTTCGCGGAGCGAGGTATCGACGCCGTGTCCGTCGACACCGTCGCCGACGCAGCCGGCCGCACGTCGGGAGCGGTCTACGCGCATTTCGGATCGAAACAGGGCCTGCTCATGGCGCTGCTCGACGAATGGGCCCATTCCCTTCTCACGGTCATCGCCGCCGAGTTCGAGTTGGCCGCCACGGTCGAGGACCGGTTGCGGGCGGTGGCCGCCAATGTCGTGACCAACCCGAGCGACCAGACCCGCCGGCTCCTGCTGCTGGAGCGCGAATTGTGGCTGCGTGCCACCCGCGACCCCGAGGTGGCCGGTGCCATGCAAACCCGGTCGCGCCATGCCCACGACTGGCTGACCAAGGGGTTCGCGACATGGATGGACGACGGTCTCGTAGCACCCATCGCACCCCCTGACGTCCTGGCCACCGTGTTCCGTGCGCTGGTGATCGGATTCGAGACCCAGCACCGCATCGACCCCGACAGCCTCGACACCGAGGTGGTGGCCGCCGCGCTCGCACTCGTGACCGGTGCCGGGCCGGATGCGGAAGGCATTGCCTCACCCTCCCGATCCCACCGGGCCTGACCGCGATACCGCACCCTGAACCGACCCTTCACCTAGAGATCCAGAAACCAGAGACCCACAACCCGCAAACAAGGAGACAGCCGTGCACACCGAGATCTGCGACCGACTCGGCATCGAGTTCCCCATCTTCGCCTTCACCCACTGCC
>Ga0209415_10006548_pt1 | contig 20647 bp, 15 predicted proteins | sample PeaSoiSIISIP2007_FD_187696 | JGI IMG/M metagenome (GOLD analysis project Ga0209415, IMG submission 187696) | Peat soil microbial communities from Weissenstadt, Germany - SII-SIP-2007 (SPAdes) (version 2) | ecosystem: Environmental > Terrestrial > Soil > Wetlands > Peat | place: Germany...
TGTCGAGACGAGTCTCGACACGGCAGGCACGAGTGCCTGCGCCACATCGGCCGGCCGAGTGTGAGAAATCCGGGTTAATGGGACCATCCCCTTTTACGGGTAACTCCAGGCATGATCACTGGTTACTTGGGTTCTTGGCCGGCCAAACTCAATGCTCGATAGAATGAGCCATTCTGTCGAGAGTGACAGCACGAGCGGCTGTTAATTTAAGAACTGAGATGGCGCCCGGCGCGCTCAGTAAGGGAATCTAAGTCATCCGCGCCCCCCAGGATACCGATTGTACTAAGTGGCCGATGAGGAACCAAGGCCACGCTATGCCTCCACTTACAGTGAGTTATTTACGCTCATTGGGGTTAGGTAGTTCGATGCGCCGTCAGTGTCGCCCCAACTGCCCGTAGTACACCTTGGCCTCATATCGAAATGCCACCACCCCATCCCCCTGGCATTCCCCAAAGAGCCGCTCGATGTCTTCATTGATCCGCCCGTAGGCATCCGACCCTGCCGCCGGCGCGTAAGAGGACGAATGCAGGCGCCCCAGCAATCCCGCCAGATCGAATCGCTGCTCATTGGGAAAGCCCGTCAACTGCCAGTTCCCTGCCCCGAAAAAATCGTCTATCACGCCCGCATCCATGCGCCGGTGATCGATCCGGGAATAATCCGGCGCGTAGCGATTCAGCAGCGCCTCGTACTCCTCCAGGAAGCGGCCCTCCACCAGCCGCTCGTTCCATGCCAGCACCACCCAACCGCTCGGCCTCAGGATGCGGAGAAATTCCGCCCGCGCGGCCGGCAGGTCGAACCAGTGAAATGCCTGGCCGGCGGTGACGAAGTCCACGCTGGCGGCGGCCAGGCCGGTGGCTTCGGCGCGCCCGTCCACGCTGTGAAACCGCGGCTCGGCGGCCAGCAGGCGCTCGCCCGCCAGACGCATGTCGGCATTCGGCTCGATCCCCATCACTTCGCACCCGAACCGCAGAAACAGCGCGGCGAAGAAGCCGGTTCCCGAGCCGATATCGGCGATCCGCGCCGCGGGCCGCAAGCCGCATTCGCGCTCCAACAGAGGAATGATGCCCTCGGGGTAAGAAGGGCGGTAGCGGATATAATCCTCCACCCGCGAGGAAAACCGCCGCGTGGAATCCAGGTCGCCGCTTGTGTGAACCATGACTACAATAATTCCATATGAACGCACAGCCTCACATCGTTGTGGTCGGGAGCGCCAACGTGGATCTCACCACCTTCACCGACCAGTTCCCGCGTCCCGGCGAGACCATCTTCGGCCGCGAGTTCCATCTGGGTTTCGGCGGCAAGGGCGCCAACCAGGCGGTGGCCGCGCGGCTGTGCGGGGCCCGCGTGTCGATGGTGGCGCGGGTGGGCGACGACCTGTTCGGAGCGGCCACCATTCAGAACTTCACCTCGCGCGGCGTGGATGCGAGCCGCGTGCTGATTACTCCCGGCGTCTCCAGCGGCGTGGCTCCCATCTTCGTGGACAGCTCCGGGCAGAATCGCATCCTGGTGGTGAAGGGCGCCAACGACCGGCTGCTGCCCGGCGATGTGGACGCTGCCTCCGATCTGCTGCGGCAGGCGGACTCGATCGTGCTGCAACTCGAGATTCCGCTCGAGACGGTGTATTACACGCTGCGATTCGCGCTGCGGCACGGCATCCGCACGATCCTGAACCCGGCGCCCGGGCAGCCGCTCGATCTCGCCGAGGTGGCCAATGCCGATTACGTGATCCCCAACGAGACCGAGGCGGAAGCGCTCGGCGGCATGCCGGTGCGGAACGTGGACGAGGCGCGCGCGTGCGCCGCCGGGCTGGTGGCCCGAGGGGTGCGGCGCGTCATCGTGACGCTGGGCGCGAACGGCGCGCTGTGCGTGTCGAGCGAGGGCGCGCGGCAGCTTCCGCCGCACATGGTGCAGCCGGTCGATACCACCGGAGCGGGCGATGCCTTCATCGGCAGCTTCGCCTGCTTTCTGGCGGGCGGCTGCGAGGAGGCCGATGCCATCGAGCGCGCCAACGTCTACGCCGCGCTTTCGACCCTGTCGGTGGGCACGCAGATGTCGTTCGTTTCCCGGGAGCGTTTCGAAGCGGTGTGGGGGGAGCGGCCTTGATCCGGGTCGCGCTGATCGCTCCCGGCGCGATGGGCAGCGCCCTGGGACGGCGGCTGGTGGAGCACGGCGCGCGCGTCGCGACCTCGCTCGCCGGACGCAGCGATGCGAGCGCCGCGAGGGCGCGCGAGGCCGGCATGGAGGCGGTCTCCGACCAGACGCTGATGAAGGTGGAGATTTTTCTGTCGGTGGTGCCCCCGGGCGAGGCATTGGCGCTCGCCGAACGTTTCGTTCCGTGGCTCGCCGGGGCGGCGAAGAAGCCGGTGTATGCGGATTGCAACGCGGTGAACCCGGAGACCGTGCGGCGCATCGCCGCGGCGATCGCGGCGAGCGGCGCGGAATTCGTCGACGCGGGGATCATCGGGCTGCCGCCCAAGCCCGGTACGCCGGGGCCGGCCATCTACTGCTCGGGTCCTTCCGCGGCCGCGGTCGGAGTGCTCGGTGCGCACGGGTTGAGGATCCGCGAAGTGCACGGTCCCATCGGCGCGGCCTCGGCGTTGAAGATGTCATATGCGGGGATCACGAAGGGACTGACCGCGGTGGCCTCGGCCATGACGTTGGGGGCCACGCGCGCCGGCGTACAGAAGGAGTTGTTAGCGGAACTCGGCGAGAGCCAGCCGCAATTGCTCGGCCTGCTGCAGAAGATGGTGCCCGACATGCCCGGCAAGGCCTGGCGGTGGGTGGCGGAGATGGAGGAGATCTCGGGCTTCCTCGATGGCGTGGCCGGAGGCGGCGCGCTGTATCGGGCGGTCGAAGAGCTGTATCGGCACGTGGCCGCGGATTTTCCGAAGGGCGCCGATGTCGCCGCGCTGCGGGCCTTCTTCCGCCGCGAAGACTCCCTTTGAGGCAGGCGAAACCGCCTGCCTCACCTCTGAGAACGCGGCACTTGCTGTGGTGGCGCAGGCGGTTTCGCCTGCGCTCCGCTCAGAGCCGCGATCGTAAGTGCCCAGAACGCGGTTCTCTCAGCGCTCTCCGCTTCCTCAGCGCTCTCAGGTCTTGTCTTTCTCTTGGTCTTCTCCGCGTCTTCCTCCGCGTGCTCCGCGCCTCCGCGTCAAGGATACGGTTTCCTCAGTCCTTGAACATGGCGTTCAGATCCCGATAACTCACCGCGTCCGCCGCGAATGTGAAGGTACCGTGCTCCCGCATCTCCCTCGCGGCTCGCAGAAATGCGCCCAGGGCGGCGCGCGCGAGCGCGCTCCCCACGCTGACGCGCTTGACCCCCATCGCCGACAACTCGGCCATGCTCAATTGGACGCCTTGGAGTCCCATCACGACGTTCACCGGGCGATCCACCGCGCGGACTACCGCGGCGATATCGTCCTTGCTGGTCAGCCCGGGCGCATAGAGCACGTCGGCTCCCGCCGTTTGATACGCCTCCAGCCGCTGGATAGTGTCCCTGAGGTCGGGCCGGCCGCCCAGGTAGTTCTCGGCGCGCGCCGTCAGCGTGAACGCGAACGGAAGAGCGCGGGCCGCCTCTGCCGCCGCGCGGATTCGCTCCACCGCATGCTCGCGTTCATAGATCGAACGTCCCGCCTGCCGCGACATATCTTCGATCGAGCCTCCAGCCAGGCCCGCGGCGGCTGCCAGCCGGATGGTCTCCGCGACCGTCTCCGGGGAGTCTCCAAAACCATTCTCGAGATCCGCGCTCACCGGCAGGTTGGTGGCAGACGCGATTCTGGAAATGTCCGCCATCACCTCGTCGCGGCCCATGGCGTTGTCCCGCCGGCCGGCGGAGAAGGCCGATCCCGCGCTGGTGGTGGCCAACGCCTCAAAGCCCAGGAGTTCCAGCAACCGCGCGGTGCCGGGATCCCAAGGGTTGGGAATGACGAAGGCGCCGTCACGCTGGTGCAACGCGCGAAAGGCCCGTCCCTTTTCGGCCTGCGTCACGCTGGTCCCCGGAGTGTCGAGGGCAGGCCGAACGTTCCCTCCACTACTTCCACAAAGTTTCTTTCTTCGCGCAGGATCAGCCGCTTGCTCTGTGCCATAGCGAAATTATCGCGTGCCTCCGGATCCGACTTCAAGCGCGCCCGGTAAGCCTCGTAAGAGGCCAGGCTATCGAAGGCAATCAGCCCCCAGGCCACATGGTTGGTGCCTTCGTGAGGCAGAAAATATCCCACCAGGTGCCCGCCGCACCGGGGAATGATGCGGCCCCAGTTTTCGGCGTATTGCTTGAATCCGTCCCGCTGGAACGGATCGATCTCGTAGCGGATTACACAGGTGATCGTCAAGAGTCCCCTCCTGGCGGCCGTTAAGGCCGGCGAATGGCAGCCAACGCTGAGCGCCGCGCCCGTCGCCACCATGGCGCCAATGGCTCTGCGGCGGTCTATGTGGTCCATCTCGGCAGCTTACCAGTTGCGGGACAGGAACACTTCGTTTACCATCAAAGTATGCATGTCGATCCGGACCCCGATGCCGCGGTCTCCCGAATCGCGGCGGCCATCGGCGAGCCGGCGCGGGCTCGCATGCTCTACTGCCTGATGGATGGCCGCGCCCGAACCAGCACGGAGCTCGCGATCGTGGCCGGCGTGAGTCCCTCAACCGCGAGCGTACATCTCCACCGGCTGAAGACCGAGCGTCTGGTCAAAGTGCTCGTCCAGGGGAAGCATCGTTACTACAGCCTGGAGGGACCTGACGTAGCGGGCGCACTGGAAGGCCTGAGTGTCCTGGCCGGCAGCCCGCGCGGCCGGTTCGTCCCGAGCACGCCCAGCCGTCTGCGCGCCGCGCGGACCTGCTACGATCACATGGCGGGCACGCTGGGCGTCTCGCTCCACGATCGCTTCGAGGCGCTGGGCTGGCTGTCGGATACATACGACCTCACTCCAAAAGGAACCAAGGGATTCGCGGCGCTGGGCATTGACCTCGAAGCAACTCGAGCGCTACGCCGCCGGTTCGCCTGCGCCTGTTTGGATTGGAGCGAGCGCCGGCCGCATGTCGGCGGGGCGCTGGGGGCGGCGCTCCTGAAAGTCGCCCTGAAAAGGAAATGGGTGACCCAGGATCTCGAGGGCCGGGCCCTTGCCATCACCAGCCTGGGGCGTCGCGAACTGCAGGCGCGATTCGGCCTCCGTGTCTGAGGCGGAAACCCCTCCCTCACGGTCGGGGCTCCGATCGGAGCCGGGCCCAGAGGGCACCAAGAGGGCACCCCGTCAGGGAGCGGTTTCGCAGGCTGATAGCTTCTTGTTATACCCTGTAACTTCACCATGAAACCCATCCTGATTCTCTCCCTCTTTGGCGCGGCCTGCGCCGCCCAAGGCCTGGACTACATCAAGGCCCACTACACCAAGTACGAGTACCGCATCGCCATGCGCGACGGGAAGAAGCTCTTCACCTCGGTGTACCTCCCCAAGGACGCCGTTGCACGGAGCGACGCCTCACAGAAATATCCCATCATGCTGGACCGCACCCCGTACAACGTAGGCCCCTACGGCGTCGATAACTACAAGGCCGCGCTCGGCCCCTCCGAGAAGTTCGCGAAGGAAGGCTTCATCTTCGTCTACCAGGACGTGCGCGGCCGCTACCTGTCCGAGGGCGAGTTCCGCGACATGACCCCGCACCTCGATCAAAAGCGCGGCCCGCAGGACGTGGACGAAAGCTCCGACACCTACGACACCATCGACTGGCTCATCAAGAACCTGCCTGACAACAACGGCAACGTGGGCATGTGGGGCATTTCGTATCCCGGCTTCTATACCGCCGCGGGCATCATCGACGCGCATCCGGCGCTCAAGGCCGCGTCCCCGCAGGCGCCCATCACCGACTGGTTCGTGGGCGACGATTTCCATCACAACGGCGCGCTCTACCTGCCGCACATGTTCCGCTTCTTCGCCGGATTCGGCCATCCCCGCCCGGTGCCCACGGTTCCCCAGCCGGCCGCGGCGCCCGCCAATTTGCCGGATGCCTACAGCTTCTTCCTTTCGCTCGGTCCGCTCTCCAACATCAACGAGAAGCACTTCAAAAACGATGTGGCGTTCTGGACGCAGATGACTCAGCATCCCGACTACGACGAGTTCTGGCAGGCGCGCGATTTGCGCCGCCACTTGAAGAACATCAAGCCGGCCGTGATGACCGTGGGCGGCTGGTTCGACGCCGAAGACCTGTTCGGCGCGCTCAACACTTATAAAGAGGTGGAGAAGAACAGCCCCGGCGCGAACAACATGCTGGTGATGGGACCCTGGTTTCACGGCGGCTGGGCGCGCGGCGACGGCGATGTGCTGGGGGCCGTGCGATTCGGCTCCAAGACCTCGCAGTTTTACCGCGACGAGATCGAGTTTCCGTTCTTCGACCACTGGCTGAAGGGCAAGCCCGATCCGAAGCTGCCGGAGGCCTACGTGTTCGAAACCGGCACCAACCAGTGGCGCCGCGAGGATGCCTGGCCGCCCAGGGACGCGCAGCCGAAATCGCTCTACCTGCACCCCGATGGCAAGCTGTCCTTCGAAACGCCCAAGGAATCCGCGGCTTTCGACGAATACATCAGCGATCCCTCGAAGCCAGTGCCGTACATCGGCGGACAGGCGCCCGGCATGACCCGCGAGCACATGGTGGAAGATCAGCGCTTCGCCTCCACGCGCACCGACGTGCTCACCTACCAGACGGACGAGTTGACCGGGGACGTCACGTTCTCCGGCCCGCTCGCGCCGTCGCTCTTCGTTTCCACCTCGGGCACCGATTCCGATTGGGTGGTCAAGCTGATCGACGTGTACCCCGAGGACTATCCGAATCCCGACCCCAATCCGCTGGGGCTGCACATGGGCGGATATCAGCAGTTGGTCCGCGGCGAGATCTTCCGCGGCCGGTACCGCAACAGCTTCTCCAAGCCCGAGGCCTTCGTCCCCGGGAAGATGGAGAAGGTGGAGTACGTCATGCCCGATATCGACCACTGCTTCCGCCAGGGGCACCGCATCATGCTGCAGATCCAAAGCTCGTGGTTCCCTCTGGCCGACCGCAATCCGCAGAAATTCGTCGATATCTATAATGCCAAGGCTGCCGATTTCGTGAAGGCCACGGAGCGCGTGTACCGCTCGGCGAGCGCCGCCTCGTGCGTGAGAGTGCGCGTGCGGACGGCCGGCGCCGGCAGGTAATCTGGTGGCCGTTAGCAGGCGAAAGCCGGGCTGAAGCCTGCCCCACCAAGACCGAGCAATTTGTGCAAGCAAGGCAGGCCACAAAAAACGATGGCCTGCCCCACAGCGTCAGAACCGGAACATGAAACCGGCTTCGCCCGAGAAAAATTGCGGGACGACCACACTTGAAGGCGCGATGAACCCGGTGGGCTGGCCGAACGCCGAGCTTCGGATATTGCCCTGATAGCTGCGGCCGAAGTTGGCGCGATTGGTCAGGTCGAACGCCTGGAAGAAGAACTCCAGCGTGGCCCTCTCTCGGAACTTGATCAACTTGCTGAAGCGCGTGTCCAGTTGGAAGAACGCCAGCCCGCGCTGGTTGCCGAAGGTGGAAATGAAGCAGCTTCCGTCCGCCAGGCAGGACCGGATCTGCGTCGCGGTATAGGCTTTGGTCGCGAGGTAGTTGGAGGGCGAGTTGGTCAGCAGGACCGCATAATCCGTAGTGGCGCTGTTGCCCACGCCGAAGTAGTCGATGCCTTCCAGCGCCGTGTACGGCCGCGCCGAAGCAAGCTGCATGATGGGCGCAAAGGTGATGCCCCACGGCAGATTTACCACGCCACTCGTCACCCAGCGGTGCCGCTCGTCCACCGGAGTCGGCCCGAAATCGTGCGCCGCAAAGATGTTGGAGGGGTCTGTGGCAGCCTGTGAGAAGCTGGCCGCCGAGCCGTTGTACGCCAGTGCGCGCGATAGCGTGTAGCTGGTGTTCAAGCTCACGCGATGGGTCAAACGCCGCCGGTAGGCGATGCTTAAGCCGTCATAGCGGGAGCGGCCCACCGGGGCGAAATCCGTGATGCTGCCCAGGACCGGTTGATTGGCCTTGGCGAACGCACTATCGAGCAGGCGCCCCGAGAAGTTCGGACTCTTCGGATTGATCTGCACGCTCTTGGATTCGTGCAGGCTCAACACGTGCGTGTAGTCCACCTCGATGGCATTGGCGTTGTTGATGGCAAACGTATACCCGCCGTTGAACTGTTCGGTGTACGGGTTGCGATATTGCGGGTCCATCAGCCGGCCCGTCGATCCAGCCGGAAGACTGGTCGGCGGTGGCGGGGGAACCGGCAGCGGGTCGACGCCATAGCGGAACTCGGACAACGGCTTGCCCGTGGTCGGCACGATATCGGCATTGGGGTCGCCGGGTCCGACGCTGTTCAGGTTCAACACCGTCGCGAAAACCGTAGGATTGGCCTGCTGCACCATGAACAGCGGGATGTTTTCGAAAATCTGGCCGTAATACAAGCCGAAACCTGCGCGCACCACGTGCCGGCCGGAAGCCGTCAGCGAGTAGGTAATGCCGACGCGCGGGCTGAAATCCTTGGTGTCGTCATGCGGAGTGCCGCCTCCATAGGAACTTCCGATGGCCTTCAACTCCAGATACGCCCGCGACAGCGGCGCCGCGGAACCGCCCACCAGGTTGAAATCGCGGTCCCAACGCAACCCCAGGTTGAGCGTCAGACGCTTGTTCACCCTCCAGTCGTCCTGGAAGTATAGTCCGAACATTTTGGTGGACAGATCGAAGTAGGGGTTACCGGACGTTTCCGAGATGTTGGTAATCAGTCCGGGCGTGGCGAAGCCCTGCGGGTATGTCGCTTTGTCGCCTAGAATCTGACTCGGATCGGCAATGAAGGTCACATTGGGCGTGGGGGTAAATTCGAAGAACCCGCCCAGCGTCGGCTCCGCCAGAAAGTCGAATCCCACCTTGAAATTGTGTCTGCCCCGCGTAATCGAGAGATCGTCCTTGAACTGCCACTTTTTCTGGAACGATTGCTGCGGCACGTTGCCGTTGGTTCCGAAATACTCGCCGGAAGCAAAATTGACGGTGGGATACTTCGTAGTCGAATCGATCACGTTGTTCCAGTATTGGTAGCCGACCGTAACTGCGTTCACCACCGTGGGAGTGAAGACGGAAACGAAGTTGGCGCTGGCCAGGATCAGCCGGTTGGTAGTAAAGTTGCCGGCCGTCAAGTCGTTTTGCGACCCGGACTGGTCGTTCAAACCGTTATTCTGCTGATCGGTGTAGCTCAGGAACATGTTGTTCTTGCTGTCGAACCGGTGGTCGTAGCGGCCGTTGTAGCGCCAGTCGAAGTAGGGGGTAGGGATGGTCGAAGCCGGCTGCGCTCCCAGCGGCTTGGCCAGCACCAGCTCATTGTAAGACGTCGGATCGGCGATGATGCTGGTGGCTTCGCGTTCGCGCTCCAGCGTGAAGAAGATGAAATCCTGATCTTTGCGGATCGGACCGCCAATCGAGCCGCCGAACTGCTGGCGTCCATAGTCCGACTTGGAATTTCCGGCCTGTTTCGAGAAATAGTCGTTCGCATTCAAGGCCTGGTTGCGATCCAATAGGTAGGTAGATCCGTGCCAGACGTTGGTGCCGGATTTGGTGATGGCGGTGATTGCGGCGCCCTCGCTGCGGCCGTTGGCCGCCGAGAAGCGTTGCGTGCTGATGTTGAATTCCGCCACGGCTTCGAGCGGCAGTTGCATCACGGGCCCACCGACGGTGTTGTCCTTATCGTCGATCCCGTTCACGGTCACGTTGACATTGCGCCCGTTGGACCCGTTTACCGCGAACACGCCGATGCGGTTCTTGGTCGGGTCATACGAGTTCACCGGCCGCGCGCCGGGCGCCAGAGTCGCCAGGCTGACGAAATCGCGGCCGTTCAGAGGCAGGTTTTCAATGTCCCCCGACGTGATGGCCGCGCTCACGTCGGTTTTGGCGAGGTCCACCAGCGATGCGCCGGCCGCCTCCACCGTGACCACAGTGCTCTGCGCGGCGGGCGTAAGCTGGGCATCGATAGTCGTGGTCTGGCTGACCGCCAGCCCCACGCTCCCGAACACCTGTTCCGCGAAACCTTTGCTGACGATCCGCACCTGGTAGGTGCCGGCCGGCAGGAGGTCGAAGCGATACTGCCCGGCCTCATTGGTTTTCGTTTCGCGGTTCAGCCCGGTGTCCTGGTTGACGGCCTTGACGTCGGCCCCTGGCACGACGGCGCCACTCGGGTCCGTAACCGTTCCCATCAGGGTCCCGGTTGCGTTCACTTGGGCCAGAAGCGATGGCACAAGCAATGCCAGGCAGGCAAAAAGACAGATGAACTTATCCCTCGTCACGATGTTCAACATTCGATTTCCTCCTTTAGGAGAATACGGATTTCTTCACCCCGGGAAAGTCTCCTTGGGCCGCTTGCGCGACCAAGGCTTGGCTGTCGCATCAGCAATGTTAAGACCAAAGTTAAGAATGCGTTAAATCACTTGTTATGTACAGAGCTTTGAAGCATTTTGCTCACATTGTTGTTCGTTATATCCGTTGCTTCGGGAAGCAAAAAAGGATATTGGGGGCCTGGATCACGCCTAATTTTTTGAAAACAAAGCCCTTAAGTTCTTTATGACATTTGGTACCCAAAAAATACGGTTTGGGGTAGAAGAGGGCTAAAAAGACCCGTTGTGATAGTTCCCGGCGCCTGACCCGCAAAAGGTTAGTCGGCGAATTTACGCCATCGGACACGGAGGAATCCCTACCCCGCCATCTTGCATCGCGGCGCCCACCCGCAGGACGAGCGCTCCTTCGAGGGCCGGACCGACGATCTACACCAATGCCAGAACGCAAGGGCGGCCCAGTAGCGGCAGGTATCCATTCTGCGGCGGATCTTCGCTCTCATGGAATGATTTTCGCCATGCCTGTTTGAAGGCTGCGAGGCCTGGGAGTGGGGCCAAGCTGGCAGCGCAATCCGGCGTTCCCGGTATGGAGAACCACGATGGCGTGCTGTTATAGTGTATTCAGAGGTGAAACTCATGTTTGACAAGAAGGCAGACCTCGCTGGTCCCGGCATCGGTGACTACGAGCAACTGGAGAAGATCCTCCCCCGGGATTACCGCTCCCTGCTGACCCCCAACGAGACCCAGAAAGCCATTTTCGCAGCAAAGAACTTTATTGAAGAGCACCTGTGCCAGGCGCTCAACCTCATGATGGTCACGGTTCCCCTCATCGTGGATGTAGAGAGCGGCGTGAACGACTACCTGGACCGCGACGGCTCCCGCACCCCGGTTCAATTTCACATCTCGAACGACCACGATCTGCATCCCCTCGACGCGCAAATCGTCCAGGCGGCCACCAAGTGGAAACGCGTTGCCCTGAAGCGCTTCGGCATGGAAACCGGAGAGGGCCTGTGCACCGACATGCGGGCCGTGCGCAAGGACTACTTCCTGGATCACGATCACAGCGTCTACGTCGACCAGTGGGACTGGGAGAAGGTCATCACTCCGGAGCAGCGCAACCTCGAGTTTCTGAAGCAGACCGTGAGCAGCATCTGGAAGATCCTGGTGGACGCCGAAGAGTATCTCCAGCATTTCTTCCCGAAGCTCCAGGACAGCCGCTACCCCAACCTGCCCAAGCGCCTCACTTTCCTGCATGCCGAAGACATCCTCGACATGTATCCCGACCTGCCCCGGAAACAACGGGAGACAGCCATTCTGCGGGAATGCCCGGCGGTCTTCATCATCGGGATCGGCTGGACCCTCAAGGACGGCTATCCGCACGAGATGCGCGCCGCCGACTACGACGACTGGGTGACCGAACAGACGTCCATCGACGGCCGTCCGGTCCATGGATTGAACGGCGACATCCTGGTGTGGAACCACGTGACGAAGCGGCGCCACGAGCTGACGTCCATGGGAATCCGCGTGAACGCCGAGACCCTGCGGCAGCAGCTCGATCTGACCGGGCAACTCGACTTCCTCAAGTTCCCGTACCACCAGGCGATTCTGAACGGCGAGATCCCGCTCTCGATCGGCGGCGGGCATCGGACAGTCACGCACCATGATGCTGCTGCTGCGCAAGGCGCACTTGGGCGAGGTCACGGTCAGTGTGTGGCCCAGGGTCCTGAAAGAAATCTGCGCGGCCAAGAATATCCACGTTCTGGAATAGCAAAGAATTTGGCCACAGATGAACACCGATGAACACGGATAAGACAAGACAATAGATTATCCGCGTTGATCTGCGTTCATCCGTGGCCAATCCTGTCTCTTCCGCGGATAGTGCCCGCGCTGCTCGTCCCGCCGAGCGGCGCCTGCCGGCACCGAGCGACGGTTGCCAAGCTGGTAACTTTGTATTGACTCAAGGCCCGTCGTTGGAAACCATGAGCACCGCCGTGCATTTCGATTGTGAAGCGCTATGGGCGATTGTTGGCTCAAGCCGCTCCTCGCGCGATCAGAACGGAGGAGGAGAACGACCGGGCACTGGCCATTGTCGAGAAGCTGATGGAAAAGGGTGAACTGAATCTCACGCCCGAGGAAGACGCTCTGCTGGAACTGTTGGTGGACCGGTCCGCCGAGGTCTTCCAGGTGTCCGCCGGGCTATTTCTGTGAGTACAGATTAAAGCGAACTGAGCGACACCTGCCGCCCCTGGTGGAACGCCACGTTCGCCAGGTGCGGCGCCGAGACCGCGCTGGCTCCCACCTCCACCGGCGCATTCGGCTCCTTCCGCGAACGGACACAGTCCATGAAGTTCTGGATGTGCGTCTCGATGGGAATCGGCGCGGCCATCTTCTGCACCGGGTCGGGATTTTTGGGCACGGGCTCTTTCCAGATGCGGAAGCCCTCGTTGTTGATGATCATGGTGCCCTCGTCCCCCTGGAACTGGATCGACCAGTCGTTCTCGTAGGAGTTGCAGTAATTCAGCGTCCAGGTGGCCATGAGCTTTTCGTATTCGAAGACCGCGCAGAAGACGTCGGGAACTTCCGAGCCCGTATTCTTGGCCTTCTGCCCGTAACACACGGCCGAGCGGACCGGGTACGAATTCGTGAACCACTGCACGACGTCCATCAGGTGAGTGCCCTGGTCGGTCATGTTGCCGCCCGAGTAATCCCAGAAATAGCGCCAGTAGCGGAAGCGCATGGGCTCCAGCTCGTGGTCCGGCGCGGCTCCCAGGAAGCGCTGCCAATCCAGCTTGCCGCGCAGCGGCGAGTTGTCGAGCGGCTTCGAGACGTTCCAGTTCCACATGGGCTTCACCAGCGTGATCTTGCCCAGAATGCCGCTGTCCACGATCTCCTTGGCCTTGATCGCCGAAGGCGCGCTGCGGCGCTGCATGCCGATCTGCACGATCTGCGGCGTCTTGCGCACGGCCGCTATCATGCGCTGGCTCTCCGCGAGCGAGTGCGACATGGGCTTCTCGAGATAGACATCTTTCTTGGCGTCGAGCGCGGCCAGCAGCATGGGGCAGTGCTGGTGATCGGGCGTGGCCACCACCACGGCGTCGAGCGAGGTCTGCGCCAGCAGGTCGTGGTAGTCCACATAGCCCTGGGCATCGGGCGCCGCCTTCAGGCCGGCCTGCAGGTTGGGTTCGAAGACATCGGCCACCGCCACGCATTGGGCGCCGAGCTTGTTGAAGTTCTGCTGGAGGTACCGGCCGCGCCCGCCGGCGCCGATCAGACCGTATGACAGGCGGTCGTTGGCGCCCCATGCGCTACGGGGTACCAAAAGCGGCGCAGCAGCCAGCGCCGAGACGAGAAACTCTCTGCGATCACGATCCATGGTCAACAGTGTAACTCCTGGCGCGTTGCGCTGGACAGGTTGTGCTGGACAGGCCAGGAGGCCTGTCCCACTTACCGGACGACGATGCTGGCGGGCTGGCTGCTGGAGCCGTCCACCCACACCATGACGGGCACCTGGGTGCTGCCGAAGGATTGCGTGAGGACGATCTGAATCGAGTACTGCCCGTTCGCCGCGGGCGTGATTCCGAGCACCGGCATCGATACTCCGGAGACCGTCACTTCGAGGCGGCTGGGGTTATCCAACACCGTCGGGTCAAGACCGGAAACCACCACGTTCAGCAGGTCGCCCGCGCCCGCCGAACCGGACGGCGGATTCCCGCTGAGCGCCACGCTGGATTGATTCGTCACCTGAACGATGGACGGCGGCGGATTGTCGATCTGCACCAGGACGGGGAAGGCGTTGACCGAACCATTGTTCAGCGTGAGGGTGGCCGGGCCGCTCGCGAAAGGAGTGGGTACGAAGAAGTTGATCTGCTGCGGGCTGACGAACTGGAGTTGTACCGCCGCGCCGTTCAAGGTAAGCTGCACGGCGCCGGCCGCCAGGTTCAGCCCGCCCACCGTCGCGATGCTGCCGGCGTAAAGGGTCAACTGCGTGGGGTCGAAATTGGCGATCGGCAGGGCGATGAAGGGCAGGCCGGCTTGGGCGGGCAGAATCTGGAACGAATTGGGCTGCGTAATCACCTGGAACCCCGATACCAGGCTGACTTCGAAAGAGCCTAACGTCGCGTTGGGCGCTACCACCAAGTCGGCTTTCAGGTGGGTCGGGCTGAGCACCCAAACGCGGCGAACCGTGATATCGTCGGATCCGAATCCCACCGTCACCTGCCCATCCACAAGATTGGTATTGGAGGTTGTAATATCGACTGCCGCTGAAGAGGTAACCGGCAGCGACGTAACGCTCATGGAGCTGATCTGTGGAGGGGCGGTGACGGGGTACTGATAGGTCTGCGGCTGCCCGGTAGCGGGCTGGCCGGGGACCTGATCGGTCAGACCAAGCAGGATCATCGAGTTCTGACCGTCGGAGTTGAAGAGGGTGATGGTGGAGGTCTGGCCGCTCGCTCCTGGCGGCGGCAGCACCGTGATGGTGCTTTGGGAGTCGGTGCTGATGGTGGTGGCCTTGAGTCCATCGAAATAGACGCTGCTGTCGGTTCCGAAACCGGCGCCGGTTACAGTGACCGTGCCATCGTTATTGGGCGCGGCCGAGACGATCAGCGGCGGGCCTTTTTGCACCAGGTTGACGGCGCCGGGCAGCACGTAAATATCGTTGCCGAAATTCACAACCAGGTGCCGAGGGCCGGTGCCGGCGCCCAACGTCGATATGTAATAGCCGTATACGGCCTGGGGACTGCCGGCCAGGAAGTTGAAGAAAGCGGGCGGTTGAACGGAGGTGCCGATGCCTCCCAGGATGGTAACCGATTGCGGCAGCGGAATGCTCGCGGGCGGCTGCAGGATGAGCATCCCGTACTGATTCGAAACCGTATTGATGAAGGCCGGAGTCACCGTCATCCCGTTCGGCGTGTACTGGTAGCTGCGGCTGCCAGGGTCGAGCTTGCAGAAAGTCTCGAGATCGTAAGTGGTGGTGGCCGGGCGCGGCTGCACCTGGATATTCACATTATTGGTAACCGAGCCGGGAGTGACGTTGACTACCGCGGCCTGCTGCGGATCGAGGATTCCCGGATAAAAGATCGTCTGAAAGGCTCCCGAAGGGTTGAACGGCTGCCCCGCCAGATCGACGGGCAACCGGATGCCTTCACCACCCCCACCGCCCCCAAGGGCATCCGGAGGAAGCGGGTGAACGTAGACCAGGTAGCCGAGGTTGGCCGGCATGCCATCGATGCGGTAAGCGCCGTTGGGGTCGGTCAAGGCGCTGACCGCCGGCCCGGTCGGGGAGATCGCTACCACCGAGGCCATGACCACCGGCTGGCCGTTGGCGTACGTGATCCTGCCGGTAATGGAACCATAGCTGGCGGCCCAGCCGGACTTTCCGTAAAGAACGGAAAGCCCGGCAAGGTCGTCCGCGTCCAAAGGCCGTGTACGGGAGGTGTTTCGGACGATTGCCTGGGACATCGCGGCCCCTGTCCAGGTGTGCTGCAGTCCCAGTGCATGTCCGACTTCATGAACCGCCGTAGTGAAATACGATTCCAGGTAGCTCGGTCCCGGCGGCTGGCTGGCATCCAGATCCAGCTCCACGATGGAGTGGACGACGGGAAAGAAACCGTTCACCTGGGTGGTGGATACCGTGACGCCGCCCATTCCCAATAATCCGGGTGGCAGATCGATGAAGACCACGTCGCCACCCGGCGTGACGGACGGCGCCTGCGAGGAGCTCTCCACACCGCCGAAGGCCACGCGCAGATCCGAGCTGGTCACTGCGTTCCATTCCGCGATGGCCTGCTTCACCTGGCTCAGAACCGCGGGAAAACTGTCATTGGGACCGTAGGTCGTGGGAGACTGGTCGCTCACGAAAAACGTCACCGTCTTGTTCGGCAGCATGGTGGGGCCGCCGCTGTAGAGATCGTATTTTTCGTAAATCGGGGCGAACGGAGCGGTTCGTCCGGCGTAGTGAATGTACTGATAGTAAGCCCGGGAGGGGGTAACCAACAGCAACACAGCCACGGCGATTGACAGAACCCGGCCGAGGCTCATGCGGTTGGTCACTGGGCCACGGCGGATCATTTGGCAACAACCTGGTTGGCAGTTGCCAGAGTGCTCGCAATGCGCGACCGCAGCTCGCTCAGATGCATCGTCAACATCTGGTCCTTCACGGGACGGCCGCTGCCCGAGTCGAGCATCAGCTCGCGCGTCGCCGAGCGCGTCGCCACCGGATCCGAAGTGCCGTCGGCGGCCACCGAAAACAGGCCCTGGGTCAGCCCGATGACCTGGGTCAGCCCGGCCCTGCTGGTCCACAGGAAGAACACAAATTCATCGCCTTGGTTGAACGAGGGAGCCCCCGCAAAGGACTGCCGCTGGCCGTTGACCGCGCCCCCCGGAACCAGGACTTCCACCGAGTCGGCGGCCGGGCCCTTGAAGCGCTCGGACACCTGCACCACGTAGTGGGTATAGACCACTGGCCCCGCATAAGCCGCATACGAAGTGGTGACCTTGCCGCGCACGATGGAAGTCGATTTGGCGATCATGTCGTCGAGCGAGAGCCGCTCCAGAGTGGCGCACTGGAGCGGCCCCGTGGCGAAGGTCAGCACTAGCGCAAGCAGGAAGTGGCGCTTCACGGGCTCGAAAAGAGCAGTTCTCATTCCAACTGAACTCACTGATAATGCATTGGTTATGGGCGCATTTTGCCGCCCGGTGTGTTGCTCGGACACGGGGTTGGGACACCCTGTCCCAACGGGTCAGGTTTTTCCCGGTCTGACGATGAGCATCGGGACGTCCAGGTTGTGCCGCACGGGGTTGATGGTGTTTCCGAAAATCAGGTCTTTGAGCCCTCCATGGCCGTGCGCTCCCATGATCACCAGGTCGGGCCGGATCTCGCGCGCATAGCGCACAATCTCCTTCCGGGGAAAGGTTGAGTGAGAGATTGAGGTTTCCACGGCAAGTCCTTGATTGCGAAGAGACTTAGCAATACGTTCAATATACTGTTCGCCGGCCTCCACTTCGGCTGTGGAAGACTCCGGGCCGTACACCATGCTGGTGACCCCTTCCTCCACGTGCAGCAGGTAGAGCTTGGCGCCGTGCAGGTGCGCCATGGCGGCGGCGTGGCTGACAGCCAGGCGGTCGAGGACGGTGTGGTCGAGCGGCACCAGGATGCGGTGGTAGACCGGCGGCGCGGCCTCGGCGGCGCCCGCAGTCTCCGGCAGACTGATAGGGGCACGCAGGCGGCGGGCGCGGTGGGAGATCAGCGGCTCGACCGTGATCCACAGCAGCAGCAGCAAAAGGGCCACGGCGGTGGGGACGGCGACCAGCCACACCACGGTTCGCCAGCGCCCGGCCGCGTCCAGCCACTCGCCGATCGCTTGCACCGCCAGCCAGGCATTCAGCCCCAGCACGACAGCGGCGGTAGTCCAGGCCAGCACACGAACCCAGGCGGAATTGGCAAACGAACCCATTCGCGCGCGATCATTGGTGAAGTGGACCAGCGGGATGATGGCGAACGGAAGCTGCATGCTGAGAATCGCCTGGCTCAGGAGCAGGAGACCGAAGGTGGACTTCTCGCCGGCAAAGTAGATGGTGAGGGCGGCCGGAGTGATGGCCAAGGAGCGGGTAATCAGGCGCCGCAGCCAGGGCCTCATCCGAAAGTTCAGGAAACCCTCCATAACTATCTGACCGGCAAGGGTTCCCGTGAGTGTGGAAGACTGTCCGGAGCAGAGCAGCGCCACGGCGAAAAACACGCCCGCCAGGCTGGTTCCCAAGAGCGGCACCAGCAGCACGTGGGCTTGCTGGATTTCGGTGACGATGATGCCGTGCTTGAAGAAGACCGCCGCCGCCAGCACCAGGATCGCCGCATTCACCAGCAAGGCTCCGTTCATGGCCACCACGCAATCGATCAGGTTGTAACGGCAGGCGGTGCGTTTGGCCTTTTCGGTGTGGCCGATGTTGCGGGTCTGCACCAGGGCGGAGTGCAGGTACATATTGTGCGGCATGACCGTGGCGCCCAGTATGGTGACCGCCAGGTAGAGGCTGTCGCGATTGATGCGGGGAAGGATGCCGGTCACCAACTCGGATACCGCCGGCTTGGCCCAGAAGACCTCGATGCAGAAGCATGCGGCGATGACCGAGATGAGAGCCAGGATGAAAGCCTCGATAGTGCGGATGCCGAAGCTCTGGAACCAGAGCAGGAGCAGGGTATCGGCCGCGGTGAGCAGGACGCCCGCGAGCAAAGGAATGTGGAAGAGCAGGTTGAGCGCGATGGCCGCTCCCAGGACCTCGGCCAGGTCGCAGGCGGCGATGGCGATTTCGCACAGGACCCAGAGGGCAAGGGTCATGCGCCGCGGATAGTATTCGCGGCAGGCTTGGGCGAGGTCGCGGCCGGAGACGATTCCCAGGCGCGCGCTCAGAGTCTGGAGCAGGATGGCCATGGCATTGGACATCACCAGGACCCAGAGCAGGCGGTAGCCGAAGCGTGCGCCGCCTTCGAGGTCGGTGGCCCAATTCCCGGGGTCCATGTAGCCGACGCTCACCAGGTACGCCGGTCCGGCGAAGGCGAAGAGGCGCCGCCAGAAGGATACCTGGGACGTGCCGACGCTGGAGTGGACTTCGGCCAGCGAGCGCGAGTTTTGTCCCAGTTGTCCGGTGCTGGCCACTGTATTAACTATAGTTAAGCAAGTGGCGCGGGTCAAGTCAATAGCGAGGATGCGGGAGTGTGGCACGCGGCTTGAAACCTTCACGACTGTGCGTGCTGGCGGGTATCGGTGTCGACAATGTGGTGCTGGAACGGACGCGCCCGGCGATCGAAGACGATCACAACAACACGCCGCATGGCAGGTGGCGTTTCGCTCGGCATGCTCGATGCACAAGTACTTCGCCGGACGGACCAGCCGCTGGGGCACGTCGTCGCGAATTCCGCGGGGAAACCAGTTGTAGCCCGTAGACCGAAGGCAGGCACACGGATGCCGATCGGCGGAAAGGATGTGCCTCCAAGCGGTGTGGCAGTGAGTCAGTCATGCGCGCGGTTCCTGAGGGTAGAGACCGTGCTCCATCTCGATCTGTTGCAGGGCGGCTGAGGCGAAGTTCAGAGTCAGTTCGAGGCGGGCGCGCGCTTCGCCATGGCACTTCAGGTTGGCGATGCGCTGGAACTCGGAGACGATGGCCTGGCACTGCTTGTCGAGCGCGGCGAGGCACTCAAGGGTGGTGGGTGCGGGCTTCTCTTTGGGGGGCATGTTGCGGCAGAGCTCGTCGACGGCATCGGCGATCTTTTGTGAGTTTTGGGGATCGAGCTCGATGGCTTCGTCGTTGAAGTGGAGGGCGTTCTCCTTGATGAAGGGCTCGACGGCGCGGAAGTCTTCGGGGGTGATGCGGATGAGTTGGCGGAGCTCGAAGATGGCGGGGCCGTGTTGCTGCCACATACGAATGATGCGATCGGCCTGGGTGCCGCTGATATGCAGGTACTCGGGGCAGAATGCTTTCCAAGAGGATGCACAGCGCAGGTAAAGACGGCCCTCGCGGATGCGCAGGATCGTTTCGGCCTGGGCCGCTGAACAGCGGCCGGCGACGATGGCGAAGGACTGATTCTGTCCCAGAATCTGTCCCAATTGGAGCAGCTCGACAAGCTCGGGCGGCAGCAGCGCTCCGTGCAACGGAGTGGAAAACCGGTGGATGCATAGAGAACTCCATCAGGCGACACAAGTTGTGTCGCGGAAGGTCGTCGATTTACTGAAAAGAAGGGACTTAGGTTAGGCTTGGCGACACAACTTGTGTCGCCACCCCCAAATGGGGGCAGAAACGAAAACAGCTCCCCGGATGATGGGGAGCCGTCGTGAAGCGCTAAGTCTCTTCCTGATTTAAAGCTACCATGCAAACATGGCAGACCCGGCTAAATTTGGGTGGCCAGGACGGGTTTTGTGGTACGTAAGTGCTTTTGAATCAGTTTAAAGTGCCTTTGAAAAATATATTTCCAAAATTGGTGACTGGCCAAACGCGGCTGCAACGGGCACTCGGGAAGATGGGGACGGCCAAGGGGCGGAAGTCTTTTGTGCTCAGTAGCTTCGGAGGTCAACGGGAGCACCTAGAATACGATCCGTAATTCAGAGCACGTTCGTCATCGAGCGCAGCTATCCCGCCAAGCCTAACGCATGTTCGGCGCTTTCTCCGACCCGGCCAGGAAACGGCGCTTGTTTGTGGAGGGCGAGGGCCACGAGGTGAAGCACTACGAAATCGCCAACCGACCCCGACAGCGGTCGTGAAGAAGGCACCTTGGGTGTTGATCGTGATTGCGTAGCCAAAGG
>Ga0209415_10006549_pt1 | contig 20645 bp, 17 predicted proteins | sample PeaSoiSIISIP2007_FD_187696 | JGI IMG/M metagenome (GOLD analysis project Ga0209415, IMG submission 187696) | Peat soil microbial communities from Weissenstadt, Germany - SII-SIP-2007 (SPAdes) (version 2) | ecosystem: Environmental > Terrestrial > Soil > Wetlands > Peat | place: Germany...
GCCGGCCGCATAAAGGCCGCGGATCGGCTTGTAGTCGGTGTTGAGGACTTCCCCGTCGGTGGTGATGCGCAGCCCGCCGAAGGTGAATGTCACGCCGCAGGTCACCGCATAGGCCTCGTAGGGCGGCGCGTCGAACGTGTTCGCCCAATTGGTCTTGTCGATGGCGAGCCCTTCGGTGCGCCGGCCGTCTTTGATGTTGGGGTTGAACGCAATGTCGGTACGCACCGCCTTGTTCCATTCCGCGATGGTCTTGACGAACTGTCCGGCATTGACGCCGTCGAGCTTTGCGGCCAGCTCCTCGATGGTGTTGCCGACCGCCTTGGTGATCTGCCTGATGCGGTATTCGTCGCGCTGTAGGTGCTTCACCTTCTGGTCGAAAATCTGCCAGGCGAACTGGCCGGGCTGCTCAAGAACGACGCGGCCGTATTTCGCATAGGTGTAGTTGCGGAAGTCCGCGCCTTCATCGACGAAGCGCTTGCCGGTCGCGTTGACCAGGATGGAGAACGGATAGGAATGCTTTTGGAATTGGTCGCCGACCGCGAGATCGCCGAATTCGGGCGCGTTGCGTTCCCATTGGACCGCATGGCAGCCCGACCAGTTGCCGGCGGGACTGGCGCCGATCTCCAGCGCCATGCGGATGCCGTCGCCGGCGTTCCAGCGGCTGCCCCGCACTTTTGCCAAATCCCAGCCGGCGCCCAGATAGCGTGTGCGCATTTCCGAATTGGCCTCGAAGCCGCCGCAGGCCAGGATGACCGATTGGGCACGCAACTCGTGGAGGCCGTCATCCTTGCGGATGCGCACCCCATTGACGCGGCCGTTCTCGTAAATGAGCTCGACCGCGCGGGATTCGTACCGGATCTTGACGCCGTTCTTGAGCGCGGACTCGGTCAGCATCTTGACGAGACCGGGCCCGCCGCCGACCGCTTCCACCGTGAGGCCGCCCCAGAACTTGAACTTGCCGTCGATCTTGAACGCCTGCCGGCCGTAGATCGGGATCAGGCGGATGCCCTTGGTGGTCATCCATTTGAGGGTGTCGAACGAGCGGGTCACCAGAAGCTCGACCAGATCGGGATCGGCGCGGTCCTGGGTCACCCGCGCCATGTCGTCGAAGAACTGATCCTGCGTATAGGTGCCGAAGTCGGTGGTGCGGACCTCCTCGTCGGTCAGATCCGGGACCAGCGCCCGTATGTCGTCGACGCCGTTGTAGACGACGCGGATCGAGCCGGCCGTGAACCGGCTGTTGCCGCCGGACTCGTCCTCCGGCGCCGCCTCCAGCACCAGCACGGACGCGCCCTGCTCGCGCGCCGCCAGCGCCGCGCAGAACGCCGCGTTGCCCGCGCCTACCACGATCACGTCAGCCACATCGCTCGCCATTTCCACCCTCGTGCTTCAAATCTTGCGGCGGATGCATAGCAAGGCGGGCATGCCGGCGACAAGCGCGATAAGTGCCAGCATGACGGCCCTGCGATATAAGATGCGATTCTCTTCCCCGGAGCGCGTCCATGACCGACAACACCGAAACCCCGCGCGGCGAGCTGACGACGCGCATGCTGGCCATGCCGGGCGACGCCAATCCGCACGGCGACATTTTCGGCGGCTGGGTGCTGTCGCAGATGGACATCGCGGGGGGCATCGCGGCGGGCCAGCGGGCCCAAGGCCGCGTGGTGACGGTCGCGGTGGAGGCCATGACCTTCATCAAGCCCGTCTATGTGGGCGACGTGCTGTGCGTCTACGCGCACCCGCACCGGGAAGGCCGCACCTCGTTCGCGATCCACCTCGAGGCGTGGGCGTTGCGCGGCCGCTTCGGGGCGCGCGTCAAGGTGACGGACGGCGTGTTCACCTTCGTGGCGATCGACGAGAACGGCAAGCCGCGACCACTGCCCGCGGCCAAATCCGGCGCTGCAGCGGAACACCCGCCTTAAAAAAGTCGTACGAAACCTGCCGCATCGGCCGAGGATTTTTTGGGAGACTGGCGAGGACACCATGGCACGACTTTTCCGGCGGGCGGCGATCGTTCGCATTGCGGTTTGCGGATTGGCGATTGGGGCGCTGCCGACACTGTTGCAGGCGCAGGGGCTGCGGCATGCGCCAGAGACCATGCACATCGAAGACGAGCCAGGCTTCGAGCCGGACCCTTCGGCCGAGCGGCTGCCGGCGGCGTTCCAGCGCCAGGCCGTGTTCTTTCGCACCACCGAGGCGCCCGGCACCATCATCGTGCAGACCTCCGAGCGCTTCCTCTATGTGGTGCAGGGGAACAACCGCGCGGTGCGCTACGGCATCGGGGTCGGGCGCGAGGGCTTCCAGTGGTCGGGGCTGTTGAAAATCTCGCGCAAGGCCGAATGGCCGGATTGGGTGCCGCCGCCCGAGATGATCGAGCGCCAGCCCTACCTGCCGCGCTTCATGGCCGGCGGCCCCGGCAATCCGCTCGGCGCGCGGGCGCTCTATCTCGGCAACACGGTGTATCGCATCCACGGCACCAACCAGCCGCAGACCATCGGTCAGTCGGTGTCGTCCGGCTGCTTCCGCCTGGTCAATCCCGACGTCATCGACCTGTTCGACCGCGTTCCGGTCGGCACCAAGGTCATCGTCCACCAGACCCCCGAAATGTAGCGAGCAGCCCCCATGAATTCTATTTCCGGATTGCCGGTGCGCCTGTGCCTTGCGGGTGCAACGATTGCGGCGCTGGCATTATCTTCGGGCGCCGGTTTGGCGCAGACGCTGGCGGCGATCAAGGCGCGCGGCGCGCTCGCTTGCGGCGTCAGCCAAGGCGTCTACGGATTCTCCATCGAAACTCCCGCCGGCTGGGCCGGGTTCGACGTCGACCTGTGCCGGGCGCTCGCGGCGGCGGTGTTCAACGATCCCGCCAAGGTGCACTACGTTCCGCTTCATGCGGCCGACCGCTTCGCGGCGCTGCAATCCGGCACTATCGACGTGCTGTCGCGCAACTCGACCTGGACAATGTCGCGCGAGGTCGAGCTCAAGCTGATATTTCCGGCCGTCACCTATTATGACGGCCAGGGCTTCCTGGTGCGCCGGGCCCGCAACGCGACGTCGGCACTGGAGCTCGACAACGTCAAGGTCTGCGTGCAGGGCGGCACCACGACGGAACTCAACCTGGACGACTTTTCCCGCGTCAACAATCTGAAATTGGAACGCATCTCGTTCGTAACCGTCGCCGAAGCCGTCAAGGCCTATGATGGGGGCCGCTGCGACGTGTTCACCGCCGACGTGTCGCAGCTCCATGCCGAGCGGCTCGCGCTCGCCGTGCCGGATGATCACCTGATCCTGCCGGACGTCATCTCCAAGGAGCCGCTGGGCCCGGCGGTGCGCCAGGGCGACGAGCAATGGGCCAACATCGTCAAGTGGACGGTGTTCGCGCTGGTCAATGCCGAAGAGCTCGGCGTGTCGTCGAAATCGATCGATCAGGAGGTGCGGTCGGACAAGCCGGAGATCAAGCGGCTCACAGGTGCCGAGGGGAATTTCGGCGAGCAGGCCGGCCTGACGAGGGACTGGGTCGTCCGCATCATCCGCAAGGTGGGGAATTACGGCGAGATTTTCGAACGCAACGTCGGACTCGAGTCAAGGCTCGGCATTCCGCGAGGTCTCAATCATCTCTGGATGGATGGCGGAATCGTGTACGCGCCGCCGATTCGCTAAAGAGCCTACATGTGATCACACCCCCGTTGCGGCATTGTGATCACACGCCGCCGCCCGGAACGAAGCAGCGGATGTAGTAGGTGTTGGTGCCCTGGCGCACGTACCACACCACCGCCTCGCCGACCGGGTTGCCGGCGTTGTAGACGATGGCCTCGGGCGGAACCTGGCGCCACTCGCCCTCGATCGGTACCCAATAGCCGTCGGTGCGGATGTCGTAGGCGGTGCGGTGCCCGTCGGAAATATCGCAGCACGGCACGCCGTGCGGGCTGCGGACGCTCTTGAACCAGGATCGGATGTTGTCGGGAACTTCCGTGTATTGACCGTTGTCGAACGCCGCCGCCGCGAACGGCAGGCTCGACAAGGCAGCAACGAACAATCCACGCATGATGATGCGCATGTTGTTAGTCCTCGCATGTGTTAGCCGCTATGACGGTAACCGGAGGCGTACGCATCCGGCCGCGCACAGGTTGCGGCGATTCCTGGTGGCGCCTCTACAGACGCTGCTCACGCCCAACGTTTAAGCAATAATCGCGCCAACCGTGCCGGAGTGCGCGACCCGCCCGTACGTTGCGGATTCAATGTGCTATTCGTGCATCACTGCGATTCCAGCAAACACCAACGTCTGTGAGTCGCGCATCCGCGAATACGCTTAGTGATGTCGACGACGCGGTTTCAGTGAGACCCGAATGACACACCCGACCACGAGTTCCGCGACGTCGCGCGGTGCGCACGCTACCGAGGCCGAGGCGCTCGCGTGGGCGCGGCGCCTCTTCACCGAGCTGCCGGTCGCCGGCCTGCTCGGCGCGCAGCCGCTGCGCTGTGATCCACATGCCGGGCTCATGACGGTGACGTTCGAGGCGCGGCGCGACTTCTGCAATCTGATGGGATCGGTCCAGGGCGGCATGCTGACCGCGATGCTCGATCTCGCCATGGCGTTCGCAGTGCTGTGCACGCTCGAGGACGGTCATGTCGTACCGTCGCTGGAAGTGAAGACCAGCTTCATCGCGCCGGCACGCGCCGGCGCGATCACCGGCGAGGGTATGCTGGTGCGTAAGGGACGCAGCATCGCCTTCATGGAAGGCCGCCTGTTCGATCCACACGGCGCCCTGCTCGCGACCGCGAGCGCCACCGGGCAGATCCGGCTGCGCAGGATGGGTTGAACGCACCCCTGGCCGAGCGGGCGGCGGCGTGACGACGCCTTCTTTCCGGCGGCGCCGGCCGCGTAAGGTCCGCGCGCAAAATTCGGGAGGGCGCACATGAAGCTCGCAAGCTACACGGTCGGCGGCAAGCCCGCGTTCGGGGTGGTGGCGGGGGACGGCATCATCGACGTGACGCGACGGCTCGGCGGCAAGTTTGCGACATTGCGCCAGGCGCTCGCCGCGGATGCGCTCGACGAGATCGCCCGCGCCACCACGGGACAGTCGCCCGATCACAAGCTGTCCGAAGTGACGTTCCTGCCGGTGGTGACCGACCCGCAGCGCATCGTTTGCGTCGGGATCAACTATCGCTCCCATGCGGAAGAGACCGGGCGCGACATCTCGCCGGCGCCGAGCGTGTTCCTGCGCCTCACCGACACGCTGATCGGACACGGCGCCGCGCTGGTGCGGCCCAAGGTGTCGAAGATGTTCGATTTCGAGGGCGAGCTTGCCGTCGTGATCGGCCGCGGCGGCCGCCATGTGAGCGAAGCCGACGCGTTGAAGCACGTCGCCGGCTATACCTGCTTCGTCGACGGCAGCGTGCGCGACTACCAGAAGTTCTCGGTGACGTCGGGCAAGAATTTTCCCGCCACCGGGCCGCTCGGGCCGGTGCTGGTGACGGCGGACGAGATCCCCGATCCGACCAGGCTCACTTTGGTGACGCGGCTCAACGGGGAGGAGATGCAGCGCTCCGGCACCGATATGCTGATCTACTCGATCCCGAAGGTGATCAAGTTCGTGTCGGATTTCACCAGCCTCGCGCCCGGCGACGTCATCGCCACCGGCACGCCGGCAGGCGTCGGCCACCGCCGCAATCCCCCCGTTTGGATGAAGCCGGGCGACGTGTTGGAGGTCGAGATTTCCGGGATCGGCACGCTGCGCAACCCGGTGGTGGACGAGTGAGACGGAGTCATGGCCGTCCCCGAAATCATGTCCGGGGACGGCATGACACCGATCAGATGCCGCGATTCCAATAGTCGTAGTAGCGCTCGATGTTGCCGGGCAGGAACGCCGCATAGCCGCCGAGCCCCTCGAACTTCGGCAGCTTGATGTCCTTGATGGCGTCGGCGTAGTTCTTGCCCTCGTCGACCGCCTTCTTGACCTCGGCGGACAGCGCCTGGAGATACTCGAGGTGCTCCTTGACGTCGTCCTTGGTGCCGATCTGCCGGCCGCCGGGGCCGGGGTGGCCGGGGATCAGCTTGTCCCAATCCATCGCCAGGATCTTCTGCATCGAGGTCTCGAGCTCGGGCAGGTATTCGTCCGCCATGATGCGGAACTCGACGGCGTGGAGCGGCAGGAAATCGACCACGAAGATGATCTTTTCCTTGGGCAGCCGCATGATCAGCGAGTTGTCGGAGTGGTTCTTGCAGACATAGTTCAATTCGAGCGTGGTGCCGCCGAGCTTGATGACTTTCTGGTTGCCGTCGACGGTCTGGTCCGGAATGACGATGTCGGGGTTCTTGCGGGCGAGCAGGACCGTCTTGGCGTTCTTTTGGGCGACGAAGGTGGCGCCCATGTCCTTGAACGGCTTGCCGCCGGCGATGTGGTCGTAGTGGCTGTGGCTGTAGATCACGTACTTGATCGGCGCTTTGGTGATCTTGCGGATCTCGTCGATATAGGTGGTCACCGCCTGCGGCCGCCGCTCCCCGATCGGATCGGTGGCGATCACGCCGTCGGGCGTGACGATGAACATCGCCTGATGTCCCTGATAGCGAAAGATGTAGACGCCGTCGGTGCCTTCGACCTTGGTGGTCGAGAACATCGGCGGCTGCGGGGTCTGCGCGCGGGCCGGCAGGGCCGCCGCGGTCACGAGGCACGCGAGCAATGCGGTAGCAAGACGCGTCATGGCTTTCTCCCAAGTTTCTGATGTTTGGCAAAAGCCGGTGCGGTGCGCGCATCACGACATTTGCAGGCGCGATAGACGCCGGGAGCCCGCTCTGGGCGGTGCCGAGCGGCGTTCATTTCGCCTGAATATGCTTTAGCACGCCGCTTTCCGTCGCGTCATCCGGGAACGGGCGCCGCCGCGCGCCGCCCGCGGTCGCAAAACGCTAAGCAGGCCGACCGCATGCCTGTATAATCGGATTCGATGCTATGATATCGACGCCAAGGCGGGACTGGGGTGGCGGGATTGGGGCCCGGCGCAGCCCGCAAACGAGGATACCATGTCAGTCTCAGCCATCAGGATTGCACCGGTCGTGTTGTCGCTCGGCCTGCTGACCGCGATTGCGTTTGCCGACAGTCCGCCAAAGCTCAACGTCGCACCCAGCTGCGATGCTGCGGCACGCGGCGCGATCGTGATCGGCCGCGACAAGGAGGCCTGCATGGGCGACGAGCGCGCCGCCCAGGACACCCTCAATCAGAACTGGTCGAAATATAATGCGGCCGACAAGACCCAGTGCATCGGCAACGTGAAGACCGGCGGGCCGGCGAGCTACGTCGAGCTGTTGTCCTGCCTGGAGATCATGCGGGACGCGAAGTCTATTCGCGAGAACGATCCCGGTATGCAGGTGGACAAGACGTCAGCGCCGCCGGCCAGGCATCGTCGCAGACCGCGATCATAATTCGCAGCCGCGCCGCTTGACGGGCACTCGCCCGGGCCGAAAAGGTTCGCATGCTCGGCCGTCGCGCGCGGGCGGCACCACCAGGGAGGACAGCGTCCGCATGGCCGCTCCGGGAACGGACGCCGATATCGCGATCGGCGCACGCAATGCCAGCAAGCTGTTTCTGGACGGCGCCGTGGTGGCGTTTCGCCAGCTTGCGCTCGACGTCCACAACCAGGAAATCCTCTGCATCGTCGGGCCGAGCGGTTGCGGCAAGACGACCTTCCTGCGCTGCATTGCGGGCCTCATCGATCTGAGCGCCGGCGAGCTCCTGGTCGCCGGCAAGAAGGTCGTCGGGCCGCCCGAAGGCGTCGCCATGGTGTTCCAGCATTTCGGGCTGCTGCCGTGGAAGACCGTCTACCAGAATGCGGCGTTCGGGCTCGCCATGGCGGGGGCGCCGGCCGCCCATATCGCGGAACGGGTGCGGCACTATCTCGAGCTCGTCGGCCTCACCGGCTTCGAGAAGCAGTATCCGTATCAGCTCTCCGGCGGCATGCAGCAGCGCGTCGGCCTCGTTCGCGCGCTCGCCGTCAACCCGTCGATCCTCCTGATGGACGAGCCGTTCGCGGCGCTCGATGCCCAGACCCGCGAAATTCTCCAGGACGAGCTGCTGCAGCTGATGCAGCGGCCGGACGAGCGCAAGACCATGGTGTTCATCACCCATTCGATCGACGAGGCGATCCTGCTCGGTGACCGTATCGCCGTGATGACAGCGCGGCCCGGCCGCATCAAGGAGGTGCTGGAGATCCCGTTCGGCCGCCCGCGCGACGTCGAGGCGGTACGCGCCGATCCGCGCTTCGCCGAGTTGCGCGCCCATATCTGGCGGCAGCTGCACACGGCGCGGCCGAAACCCGCAGTGCCGTCGAGCGAGGTGGCGTGACCATGACGGTCGAAGTCCAGGATACGATTGCCGATCCGATCGGTGCGGTCGATGGCATCGCCGGAGACCGCGAACGCGCCCAGAAGGTGGCGGCCGCCCGCCGCTTGCGCCGCACGCTCGTGGAAATGGCGATCCGGTTCGTTTCGCTCGCTGTTGTGCTGTCGATCTGGGAGGTCTTCGGCGCCAAGGTCGATCCGGTGCTGTTCACGACGCCGAGCAAGATCGCGGTCGCCGCCGTCGGCATGATCGGCAGCGGCGAATTATGGAACTACCTGTGGCCGAGTCTCGTGGTGCTGCTATTGGGGCTCAGCACCGCTGCCGTCATCGGCATCGCGATCGGCTTGCTGCTGGCGCGCTTCTGGGTGCTCGACGTGGCGTTCGGCGTGTACATCACGTTCCTGTATTCCACCCCGACCGTCGCGCTCGTCCCCCTGATCGTGCTGTGGGCCGGCTTCGAGACCACCGCCAAGGTGATCATCCTGTTCCTGTTCGCGTTCTTCCCCATGACCATCAACACCTATCAGGGGGTGAAGAACGTCGACCCGCGGCTGATCGAGGTCGGACGCGCGTTCCGCTGCAGCGAGGGCCAGCTCTGGCTCAACATCGTGCTGCCGGGCGCCCTGCCGTTCATCGTCACCGGCCTGCGGCTCGCGGTCGGCCGCGGCCTGATCGGCATGGTGCTGGCGGACCTCTACACCGCGATCTCCGGCATCGGCTACCTGATCGTGCGCACCGCCTCGACCTACCAGGTCGACAAGATGTTCGTACCGATCGTGACGCTCGGCATCCTGGGCGTCACCCTGACGGCGCTGTTGCGGGTCCTTGAGATCAAGGTGGCGCCGTGGACGGCGGCAGGGCAGGGGGATTAGGCGACCGTAGCCCGGATGGAGCGGAGCGAAATCCGGGGCCGGCCTCTCCGCGGGCCGAGGGGTCGTCCCCGGATTACGGAACTGCGAAGTGGCGGTCCCTCCATCCGGGCTACGAAGCCCTCGTCTCGGCACCGGCCAAGCGATATGCTGGAACAAAATCACAATACCATCGCGGAGAGGATACCATGGCCCGCATCTCCACATCTCGCGCCTTGCTCGCCGCCGCCGTCCTGGCGATCGGCTGCCTCGCGGCCACCGGCACCGCCGCGCAGAATGCCGGCTGCAGCGGGCCGCTGCACAAGATCAATGTCGGGGTCTCGGTGTCGCCGCCCAATGTGGTGCACACGGCGGTCTACGTCGCCAAGGAGCTCGGCATCTTCGCCAAGCATTGCATCGACGCCAACGTCATCCAGTTCGACGGCGGCTCGTCGCCGGCCGCCGCGGTGGCGCTCTCCCAGGGCAATACCTTCGCGACCGTCAACGACTACCAGATCGGCCGCGGCATGAAGGTCAAGCAGGTGTGGGGCATGGCCCCGAAGGCGCCCCAGGCCTACGTGGTATCCGAAGTCGTCAAGAGCTTCGCCGACCTCAAGGGCAAGCGGCTGTCCGCCGCCGGCGGCGGCGTCGGCAGCTTCAACTGGCGCATCGGCCGCGAGGCGTTGAGCAAGGCGGGTCTCACGGTCGACGACGCCCAATTCATCTCGCAGGGCACCGCCGGCCGCCTCGCCGGACTGGTGGCCGGTCAGATCGATGCGGTGGCGCTGCACCCGGAAGACGCCTACCTCGCCATCAAGCAGAAGCCGGGGCTGAAGATTCTCAGTCCCGTCGCCGAGCTGATGCCGCTTTACGCCTTCAATGCCTATGGAGTGGCGACCGACCTGATCGCCAAGGACCGGCCCTTCGTGGTGGATTTCGTCGCCTCCATGGTCGAGGCCAATCGCACCATCTATCGCGAGCGGGACAAAGTCATTCCCATCATGGTCGCCCAGACGCAGAAGCCGCGCGAGGCGGTCGAGTATGCGTGGGAGCAGCTGACCAAAGCGTGCATCTGGTCGGTCAATGAAGGGTTCGATCCGGAGCGCACCAAGTGGACGATCGATCACGATGCCGCCGCCGGCGACATGGACATCGACAAGAAGCCTTCGGTCGACCAGGTGTTCGACAAGCAGATCGCCGCCGATGGCGTCGCCGCCGCGGGCGGCCGGGTGACGATCGGCGGCTGCTCGCTATGAACGTCAACATCCCCCGTCCGCCCGGCGCCGTGCCGTGGGAGGAGGTGCGCGGCCGGCTCGACCAGAACGGACCGTTCAGCAACATGTTCGACACGCCGCTTTATCGCGACGCGGTGTGGGAACAGTTTTCCAGGGAAGAATACGCGCGGCGCTATGGGGCGCTGCGCGCCAAGATGCGCGAGCACAAGCTCGACGTCGTCATCGTGCCGGGCGGCCCGAGCCATTGGAGCTTCGGCGGCGGCATGACGTGGCTCACCGGCCACTGGGAGTGGCATGCGATCTCGTCCTACGTGGTGGTGCCGCTCGACGCCGAGCCGACGCTGATCTTCTCCATGGGCGGCACCCATGCGGAGGCGGTGCGACGCCAGGTCGAGCCGGCGCTCGCCGACGTGCGCCAGAGCCGCGGCGGGCGCTATGCCGAGGTGATGGTCGAACGCATCAAGGAGCTCGGTCTCTTGAAGCCGCGCATCGGCCTCGTCGAGATCGATCCGCGCCACAAGGATTACATGCCGGTCAACCAGTACAACGATCTGCGCGACGGCCTGCCCGACGCCGAGATCGTGTTCACCAGGAGCTTTATCCACGAGCTCGTCGTCATCAAGAGCGAGCCTGAGCTCGACTGCGTGCGTCGCGCCGGCGTGCTGTGCCAGCACGCCATGGAGGCGATGGTTGAGGCGGCGAAGCCCGGTGCCACCGAATCCGACCTGCGCGGCGCCGCCGGCTCCGCCATCCTGCAGGGCGGCGGCGACATCGATTTTCTCATCATCGGCTCGACCCCGATGGCGAACCCGGCGATGTTCTTCGGCAACCCGCGCCCGTCCGACCGCAAGCTGCGCCAGGGCGACATCATCATCATGGAGCTGGCGGCGGGCTATCGTGGCTACACGGCCCAGATCGGCTCGCCGATCTGCGTCGGCGAGCCGACCGAAATGGTGAAGTCGTTCTGGCACGAGATCACGTTGCCCGGATACCAGCGCATCGCCGCCGAGATCAGGCCCGGCAACCCGATCGACAATGTCCGCATCGCGGCGCAGTTTTTCCGCCACAAGGGCGTGCAGTCGCGGCCGACCCAGATCCACGGCATCGACATCGTCACGGCGACACCGCACGTGTTCGCCGAGCGCACCGAGGCGCGCGAGGACGACAAGATATTCAAGCCCGGCATGGTGACCATGGCGGAGCCGAACCCGATCACGGCCGACGGCCTGTTCGGGATCTTCCTCGGCCACACCTTCATCGTCACCAAGGACGGCCATGAGGTGGTCGACAAGTTTCCGTTGGAATTGGTGGTGGCGTAAGGAGCGAGGAAGTGTGACCAGGCGCCGTCTTCAATCCGATCTAGTAAACGTGCGAATGTCCAACAACCGTCATTCCGGGGCGCCGCATCTCGGCGAACCCGGAATCCATGACCACGGACCGGGAGTATGGATTCCGGGTTCCGGCTTGCAGCCGGCCCCGGAATGACAGACCTCACAAGACCCAGGGAGACCCGCCCATGCCGACGCTCCGCTCGCAGGCCTTGACCGCCACCGCCGCGCTTTTCATCGGCGCGCTCATCGCCGCGCCCGCGCTCGCCCAGAGCTGCAGCGGGCCGCTGCGCAAGATCAACATCGGTGTCGCGGTGGCGCCGCCGAACGTGGTGCACACGGCGCCCTATATCGCGAAGGCGCTTGGCTTCTTCGCCAAGCGCTGCATCGACGCCAACATCATCCAGTTCGACGGCGGCCTTGCCGGCACCTCGGTGACGGCGGTCGGCCAGGGCACCGCCATCTCGACGCTCCCGGACACCGCGATCGCCCAAGGCCTCAGGGCGAAGCAGATCTGGGGCCTCGCGCCGCGCCCGCCACAGGCCTATGTGGTGAGCGCCGACATCAAGACGCCCGCCGACCTCAAGGGCAAGCGACTCTCGGCCGCCGGCGGCGTCGGCGGTTTCAACTGGCTGGTCGGCCGCGAGGTGCTGCGCCTCGGCGGCCTCGGCGCCGACGATGTGCAGTTCATTTCCCAAGGCACCGCCGGGCGGCTGCCCGGCTTCATCGCGGGGCAGATCGAGGCCGTCGCGCTGCATCCGGAGGATCTTCACATCGTCCAGCAACGCAAGCCCGGTGCCCATGTGCTGATGATGGTGTCGGACCTGTGGCCCAAATACAGCTTCAACGCATACGGGGCGGCGGACTCGCTGATTGCCAAGGACCGCGATTTCCTGCGCGACATCGTCGCCGCCATGATCGAGGCCAACCGCACCATCTACCGCGAACCCGAGAAGGCCATCCCGACCATCATGGAGGCGACCCAGAAGCCGCGCGAGGCGGTCGAGTTCGGCATCTCCGTGCTGACCAAGAACTGCATCCTGTCGGTCAATTCGGGCTTCGTGCGCGAGCGCACCGAGTGGACCCACCAGAACAACATCGACATCGGCGACATCCCGGCCGACAAGAAGCTCACCTTCGACCAGATCGCCGACAGCGCCATCGCGGAGGCGGCGGTTGCTTCGCTCGGCGGGCCGGTCGAGATCAAGGGATGCAAGGACTAGCTTCACCTCCCCCTGGAGGGGGGAGGTCGCCGTCTCCGTTAGGAGAGGGCGGGAGGGGGTGACAGCCGTGCCACATCCGCGCTGTCGCGTCGTGTGGTGAGCTCGCCACCCCACCCCGGACTGCCTGCGGCAGTCCGACCCTCCCCCTGCAGGGGAGGGTGGAACTCTCGCCAGCGCCAAACCGCAAGGACGAACGCCCATGAACGAGATCAAGCCGCGCCGCACGTTTCTGCCATGGGAGGAGCTGCGTACGCGGCTCGATGAGGGGCCGCATTTCAACACCATGCGGGGCACGCCCTACTACCGCGACGCCGTCTATGAGCAATTCTCCAAAGCCGAGTACGCGCGCCGCTACGCCGCGCTGCGCGCCAAGATGCGCGAGCACAAGCTCGATTGCGTCATCGTGCCGGGCGGCCCGAGCCACTGGAGCTTCGGCGGCGGCATGCTGTGGCTGACCGGCCATTGGGAATGGCACGCGCTGTGTTGCTACGTGGTGGTGCCGCTCGAAGGCGAGCCGACTTTGGTCTACTCCATGGGCGGCACCCATGCGGAGGCGGTGCGCCGCGAGACGGCGGCGGCGCTTTCCGACGTGCGCGGCAGCCGCGGCGGCCAGTATGCCGAGGTGATGGCGGACCGCATCCTCGAGCACGGCCTCGAATGCGGTCGCATCGGGCTCCTGGAGATCGACCCGCGCCACAAGGACTACATGCCGGTCAACCAGTACGACACGCTGCGGAAGCGGCTGCCGGGTGCCGAATTGGTGTTCACCGTCGGCTTCATCCATGAGCTCCTTTCGGTGCACAGCGCCGAAGAGCTCGACTGCGTGCGCGTCGCCGGCAAGCTGTGCGAGAATGCGATGAATGCCATGATGGCGCGCGCGAAGCCGGGCGTCACCGAATACGAGCTGAGGGCGGCGGCGGGCGCCGCCATCCTGGAAGGCGGCGGGGACATCGATTTCCTCATCATCGGCACCACCCCGATGGCGGACCCCGCCATGGTGTTCGGCAATCCGCGGCCGTCGGGCCGCAGGCTCGCCAAGGGCGACATCATCAACATGGAGCTCGCCGCCGGCTACCGCGGCTACACGGCGCAGCTCGGCTCGCCGATATGCCTCGGGGAGCCGACCGACATGGCAAAGAAATTCTGGAATGACATCGCGCTGCCGTCGTTCGAGATGATGGCGGCGGAGATCAAGCCCGGCAATCCGGTCGCGACCATCCAGGCGGCGGGCACGTTTTTCCGCCAGAAGGGCGTGCAATCGCGCCCCATCCATGCCCACGGCATCGATCTCATCACCGACGGCCCCCATGTCTTCACCGACGGCGTTCACGGCGAGGCGTTCGAGCAAGTGTTCCGGCCCGGCATGGTGTTCATGGCGGAGCCGAACCCGATCACGGCGGACGGCAATTTCGGCATCTTCCTCGGCCACACCTTCATCGTGACCGCGACCGGCCATGAATGCGTCGATGCCTTTCCGTGGGAACTGGTGGTGGTGTAACGGCCCCGGATCGAATGCTGCAGCGCAGAAAACGAGGGTGCGACACTCCGCTGCGGCCGGGTTCGGCGCGGGTCTCGCGGTGGTGCCACAGATGGCAGGCGACGCCCGTTAGGGCTGAAAGGCGGGCCTTTCTTAAAGTCGCACATTTGTCGCGATTTGATCCAGCGCAACGGCGCCGCATGGCCATGCCGCTTATTATCGCCTCGACAAACAGCCTGGAACCCCTCTAAGAATGCCTCCAAAAGGATAGAACCAAGCGTGCCCTCTGGCGGGCCGGGGAGAGCCGAAGCAATGGATTACGCAGCGTTTTTCACCAACGCCCTCGCGCGGTTGCACAATGAGCGGCGTTACCGCGTGTTTGCCGATCTTGAGCGGCTGGCCGGTCGGTTCCCCCATGCAGTCTGGCATGCGCCCCAGGGCCAGCGCGACGTCGTGGTGTGGTGTTCCAACGACTATCTCGGCATGGGCCAGCACCCCAAGGTGATTGGCGCCATGGTGGAGACCGCGACCCGGATGGGTACCGGCGCCGGCGGCACCCGCAACATCGCCGGCACCAATCATCCTCTGGTCGAGCTGGAGCGCGAGCTCGCCGACCTGCACCGCAAGGAAGCCGCGCTCATCTTCACGTCGGGCTATGTGTCGAACGAGACCGGCATCTCCACCATGGCGAAGCTGATACCGAACTGCCTCATCATCTCGGATGCCTTCAACCACAACTCCATGATCGAGGGCGTGCGCCAGTCGGGCTGCGAGAAAGTGATCTTCCGCCACAGCGACCTCGGCCATCTGGAAGAGCTGCTCAAGGCGGCGGGCCCGTCGCGGCCGAAGCTCGTGGTGTTCGAGAGCCTCTATTCGATGGACGGCGACGTCGCGCCGGTCAACGCCATCTGCGATCTCGCGGCGCGCTATGGAGCCATGACGTATTGCGACGAGGTGCATGCGGTCGGCATGTACGGCCCGCGCGGCGGCGGCATCTGCGAGCGCGACGGCGCCATGCACCGGGTCGACGTCATCGAGGGCACACTCGCCAAGGCGTTCGGCTGCCTCGGCGGCTACATCACCGGCAGCGCGGCGCTGATCGACGCGGTGCGCTCCTATGCGCCCGGCTTCATCTTCACCACGGCGTTGCCGCCGCCCGTCTGCGCCGCCGCGACCGCCGCGATCCGCCATCTCAAGTCGTCGAGCTGGGAGCGCGAGCGCCACCAGGACCGCGCCGCCCGGGTCAAGGCGGTGCTGACGGCCGCCGGGCTGCCGTTGATGCCGAGCGATACCCACATCGTGCCGGTGTTTGTCGGTGATCCGGAGAACTGCAAGGCGGCGTGCGACATGCTCCTGGAAGAGCACGGCATCTACATCCAGCCGATCAACTATCCGACCGTCCCCAAGGGCACCGAGCGGCTGCGCATCACGCCGTCGCCCTACCACACCGACGCGCTGATCGACCGGCTGGCCGAGGCGCTGGTCGAGGTGTGGGAGCGGCTCGGCCTGCCGCTCAACAAGCGCGCCCTGGCGGCCGAATAGACGCTCCCGATCTGCTGGGAATTCGTTTTGCGGGATGATTTTGCGCAACGACGTTGCGCGCCGCCGCCATGGTTAATCAATCGTTACGCGCCGCAGGCAACATCGTTAACAAGGGTGAACCTGTTTTCGCGGTCGATCTTAGCGGATTTGCTTCGATTTGCTGCCAACCTGCGTCCTTGCATCGTGAGGTCGCCGGTATGGCAGTGTCGTTCACCCAATTGCAGATGTTGGCGCGCGAGCGTTTGCCCGAGCGGCGTCACGCGTTTCTGCGCGCCCTGACCGATGCGTTCTTCGAAACGTCTCCCGTCATGAGCGACAAGGAGTGCGAGTTGTTCGACGAAATCGTCGAACGCGTGCTCGATGAGGTGGAGCCGATGGCGCGTCAGGAACTTGCCGAGCGCCTCGCCGAGCGCACCGACGCGCCGCACCGCATCGTGGTGCGGCTGGCCGGCGATATCATCGCGGTGGCGGCACCGGTGCTGACCCGTTCGCCGGTGCTGGTGGACGACGATCTCGCGCCGCTGGCGTTGCACCAGTCGCAGGACCATCTGCTCGCCATCTCGCGCCGCGACCAGCTGTCCGAGCGTATCACCGACATCCTGGTCGATCGCGGCGACACGCTCGTGCTCGATGCCGTGGTCGAGAACCGCGGCGCCCGATTCTCCTCGCCCGGCGCGGCCGTGCTGGCCGAGAAGGCGAGGTTGCACGAGACGCTGTGGCGGCGGCTCGCGGACCGGGCCGACCTCGTCGCGCTCATCGCCGAACGGATGACGCCGGCGCTTGCCGAATCGCTGGCGGCCGAGACGGCGCGACGCGGGCTCGGGCTTGCCGGCACGCAATCGCAGACCCTGCTGCAGGAGATGCGCAATACGCTCGCCGCGCGCCTCGATGCCGCCGCGGCCCGCGCCCGCCCGCTCGACGAGCTGATGGACCAGATCGGCGCCGGGAACCTGCGGATGGGCGACGCCGTGATCGAGCTCGCGGATGCCGACCGCGTCTCCGATCTCGCCATCCTGATCGGCGGCCGGGCCGGCGTCGAGTGCCACGTCATCGTGCGCGACCTGCTGGCGCCGGACGAGAAAGCCCTGATGGAGACGTGCCGGGCGGCCTGGCTGGAGCTTGAGTCCTTCTCCGCCCTGTTGCGCATGCGCCGCCGCCGGCGGCCGTTCGGCGCCGGCGATATCGCCCGGATACTGCGCGCCTATCAGGCGATGCCGGTCCCGCGCGACGCCGTGCGGGCCGTGCCGGAGAGCGACCGTCGTGCAACGGGCGGGCCCGCACCGCGGCCTGCGGGGCCGCGTTCGGCGCCGCAGTGAGAACTGCCTACTGCGGATAGATGATGATGATCTCGGACACCGTCGGCTTCGAGGCCCGCATGTTGGGGTCGGTCGACGGGAACTCCTTGTCGCCGCTGACCTTGTCGCGGGCAGCATCAGGCGCGTCAGCCCACGGATTGAAGGCAAGGCGGAAATCGCAGCCACCCGGCACCATCGCAAACGTGCCGCCCTGCCAGTCCGATACCCGGCCGCCGAGATCCCAATCGAAGCCCAGCAGCTTGAACGGCCGGCCGTTGATCCTCTCGACCTCGGCGAGTTCCGAGCCGATACGCAGGCCGCGCACGGTGCGCCACTGCGACTTGAAGCCGACCCTGATGGTGGACGGGCGGCTGCGCGTTTTTTCGTCGTGCCACAGGATTTCGACGCGGCGCCGGGGCTCGTCCGGGTAGACCACGCTCGCCTTCACCTTGTCGCCCTCGGCGCCGTCGATGTCGGTGAAGGCCACGCTCGACTTGCCGAAGGTCTGGACCAGCTTGGCATGGCTGCTGTCGCGGGCGAAGGCGCCGTCGCATTGGAGCACGTTCTTTCCTTGCCCCGGCTGCGGCGCGGCAGGCGCGAGGGACGCAGTGGCGGCGAGCGCGGCAATCAGCGCGGCGATACGTATGGCGGTCATCGAGGGGGCCCCGAAGAGGTTCTTGCGGCGGGAAGGCGGCTCCCTTGGGTTCGGTTGAGCCAAGGATACGGCGACAATAATTTCGAAAAATTAACACTATCGCGCAGCCCGGAAAATTTGCAGTTCGGACCGGCAGTTCGAGGGGGTGGATTTCGCGTCACGGTTAAGCGTCGCACCTTGACCGGCCTGGCAGCGACAGTCGGTGCGACGGCCTCTTTGAGCGCCATGACGCGAACCCCACCACCGCTTTGCCTCCGAAGATTAGTCGCGGGAGGAAGGGTTACGGTTCAATGCCGCCCGTGGCTTGCCAACAGGCGCGTCAGAACCGCCTGAGATAGCGCGACTTTTTAAAATTGAGCCCCACTTGATTGTCGCACGCCCGCGCCCTGGCGTTCAATCCGATCATCCCCGCCGCGGCTTGAATCCGCCGCGCATGCCGGGACGCCCGAGCGTGGAGCGCGGCCCAGGCTTGCCCTGCGGCACCGCTTCGACGCCCGGCCCCATCTGGTCGAGCGACGGCTTGTGGGGGCCTTTGCGGCTCGCTCCCGCGCCCGCCCCGCGCCCCACCGGCGCCGCGACCTTCGCGGTCGGGTCGTCGGTCACGGCGAGCTCGGTCGCGCGCAGGCGCTTGATCTCGTCGCGCAACCGCGCCGCCTCCTCGAAGTTCAGGTCGGCGGCGGCCTCGCGCATGCGGGTCTCAAGGTCGTCGATGACGGTCTCGAAATTGTGCCCGATGGTGGCGACGTCGCCAAAATCTCCGGCATCGCCGGCCGACACCAGCACATGGTCGCGCTCGTAGACGCTGTCGAGGATGTCGGCGATCCTGGTCTTCACGCTTTCCGGCGTGATGCCGTTCTCGGTGTTGTAGGCCTCCTGCTTCTCGCGCCGGCGGTTGGTTTCCGCCATGGCGCGTTCCATCGAGCCGGTCACGGCGTCCGCATAGAGGATCACCCGGCCGTCGACGTTGCGGGCGGCGCGCCCGATGGTCTGGATCAGCGAGGTTTCGCTGCGCAGGAAGCCCTCCTTGTCGGCGTCGAGGATCGCCACCAGGGCGCATTCCGGAATGTCGAGTCCCTCGCGCAGCAGGTTGATGCCGACCAGGGCATCGAAGGCGCCGAGCCGCAGGTCGCGGATAATCTCGATGCGCTCGATGGTGTCGATGTCCGAATGCATGTAGCGCACCCGGATGCCCTGCTCGTGCAGGTATTCGGTGAGGTCCTCGGCCATGCGCTTGGTCAGCACCGTGACGAGGGCGCGGTAGCCGCGCTGGGCGAGCGCGCGCAGCTCGCCGACCAGATCGTCGACCTGGGTGCGGGCCGGCCGCACCTCGACCGGCGGGTCGATCAGGCCGGTGGGGCGGATCACCTGCTCGACGAACACGCCGCCCGACTGGTCGAGCTCCCAGCCGGAAGGCGTCGCCGACACCGCGACGGTCTGCGGCCGCATGGCGTCCCACTCCTCGAATCGCAGCGGCCGGTTGTCCATGCAGGATGGCAGGCGGAATCCGTATTCGGCGAGCGTCGCCTTGCGGCGGAAGTCGCCGCGATACATGCCGCCGAGCTGCGGCACCGTGACATGGCATTCATCGACGAACACCAGCGCGTTGTCGGGCACGTATTCGAACAGCGTCGGCGGCGGCTCGCCGGGCTGGCGGCCGGTGAGATAGCGCGAATAGTTCTCGATGCCGGCGCAGCTTCCGGTCGCCTCCATCATTTCGAGGTCGTAGAAGGTGCGCTGCTCGAGGCGCTGCGCTTCAAGAAGCCGGCCGGCGGCGTTGAGCTCGCCGAGCCGCCAGCGCAGCTCCTGCTTGATGCCGGCGATCGCCTGCAACAGGGTCGGGCGCGGCGTGACGTAGTGGGAATTGGCGTAGACTTTGACGAATTTGAGCTCGTCGGTCTTCTGGCCGGTGAGCGGGTCGAACTCCTCGATCGATTCGACCTCGTCGCCGAACAGGTTGATCCGCCAGGCGCGGTCCTCGTAATGCGCCGGGAAAATGTCGACGGTGTCGCCGCGCACCCGGAAGGTGCCGCGCGAAAAATCGGCGTGCGTGCGCCGGTATTGCAGCGCGACGAGATCGGCCAGCAGCCGGCGCTGGTTGATGCGCTCGCCCTTCTTGATGGCGAAGGTCATCGCCGTATAGGTCTCCACCGACCCGATGCCGTAGATGCACGACACCGAGGCGACGATGATCACGTCGTCGCGCTCGAGCAGCGCCCGCGTCGCCGAATGGCGCATGCGGTCGATCTGCTCGTTGATGGAGGATTCCTTCTCGATATAGGTATCGGTGCGCGGAACATAGGCTTCCGGCTGGTAGTAGTCGTAATAGGACACGAAATATTCGACCGCATTGTCGGGAAAGAAGCTCCTGAACTCGCCGTAGAGCTGGGCCGCGAGCGTCTTGTTGGGGGCGAGGATCAGGGCCGGCCGCTGCGTCGCCTCGATCACCTTGGCCATGGTGAAGGTCTTGCCGGAGCCGGTGACGCCGAGCAGCACCTGGGTGCGCTCGTTGCGTTTGAGCGCCTCGACCAGATCGGCGATGGCCTGCGGCTGGTCGCCCTTGGGGGCGAAGTCCGACTGGATCGCGAAGGCGCGGCCGCCTTCGGATTTCTCCGGGCGCGGCGGGCGGTGCGGCACCCACGGGTTGTCGCGGAACTCGGCCCGGCCCTCGCGCAGCAGCGCTTCCAGCGCCTGGGCCGTCGCCGCGACGCCCAA
>Ga0209415_10006550_pt1 | contig 20641 bp, 18 predicted proteins | sample PeaSoiSIISIP2007_FD_187696 | JGI IMG/M metagenome (GOLD analysis project Ga0209415, IMG submission 187696) | Peat soil microbial communities from Weissenstadt, Germany - SII-SIP-2007 (SPAdes) (version 2) | ecosystem: Environmental > Terrestrial > Soil > Wetlands > Peat | place: Germany...
GGCCGTCGCTCATGAGCGCAGTCTACACACTCTCCACCATCAGAGCGCGCCAATTTCTTCACACGTTCCAGACGGGACGTTTCCTCGCCTTTGAATATTCCACAGTTTCCACAGCGGGTGCCCCAGACGCCAGTCTTGCCGGGTGCCCCACGTATCGCTCTTATACGTGGGTCTTTGATTTTTTCACAGGTTTCCACAGCCGTATCAAACAAGTTAGCCCCGCCCAACCCCTTAAAATTCTTCAACTTCCGCCATTCTCATTCGAATGCCAACTCAGTAATCCAGAGAGCTATTGACAATCAGTAACTTTCGTGCTATCATTCCTTATGATCGCCGCCAGCTCTGCTCCGTCCCTCTTTCCTTCCTCCGTGTACTCTGTGTCTCTGTGTTCAGCCCTCTTTTTCCGCCCATCCACTTTAATCTCCCCTCCTCCACTCTTTTCACTCTTTGCCACCAAACGCACAAAGTTAACTCCCCTGTTTTCATACTCTTCCACACTCTTCAAAAAAGAGCGTTCGCCTAAACCCTTTCCCATCAACCTCTTCCGCACTCTTTTGCAAAACCGCCGGGGTTACATCCTTCAAGCCAAAGGTTTTCTCGCCCCTGCTCTTCTCAGGCACCGCTTCGTCTCCGCTATCTCCTTTAGAATCCGCACTTACGCAAAATTCACCCGTAACCCCTTTAGAATCCGCACTTCCAAAACACAGCACTTAAAGTCCTTCAGAATGAACACTTACAAAAAAACCGGGGAGGGGGATCCCTCTCCCGCCAGCCGCGTTCACCCAAAAAATTTCAATGGCGAAAACGCTGCCGCTCGGACCATAATCCGCGCGTCTCACGGGACTTTTCAAATTCGATGTTTGCCCCATTCGCTGATCTCGCTTCCGACCCGCCCGTTCGCGGCTTCCTGCACACGGCTTCCCAGCCGAACGGCAGCACCATTGTCCTCACGCACGGCGCCGGCGCGAATTGCCAATCGAAACTGCTCATCGAAATGTCCGACGCCCTTGCCGCGTCCGGCTTCTCCGTCCTGCGCTTCGATTTGCCGTTCCGCACCGAGCGCCCGCATGGGCCGCCTTCGCCCGGCGGCGCGGCCAGGGACCGCGACGGTTTGCGGCGAGCGGTTGCCATCATGAAAGAAAGAAACGCAGGACCAATATTCCTCGGCGGACATTCCTACGGAGGACGGCAATCCACAATTCTTGTCTCGGAGGATGCTCAGCTCGTCGACGGCTTGCTGCTTTTCTCGTATCCGCTGCACCCTCCCAAAAAACCGGAGCAGCTTCGCACCAGCCATTTTCCGAAGCTGAAGGCTCCCGCGTTTTTCGTTCACGGCACTCGCGACCCTTTCGGCACGATCGCGGAAATGAAATCCGCGCTGAAGCTCCTTCCGGCCTCGCACGTCCTCATGGAAGTCGAAGGCGCAGGCCACGACCTTCTCGTCAAGAAAACTTTTGGCGAATTGCCAGCCCGCGTCGTGAGCGAATTTCAGAGCTTCGTCAAAAAATAGGTTGGATAAATTTCGTGCGAGGTACTGAAATATTGAAATATTGAACTTACGACCGGCCGACCGATTTACCTATCTTGGTAGAGGCGAGACGCTGTCGCGCATACCCGCACCAGGGGCTTGCGGGATCCAGCTTGAGGAAAGATTCCCAGTGCCGTCGCGCTTCGTTGATCGCGCCCAGCTTTTCGCAAACAAAAGCCAAGTTGTAATGCGCGTCCGGATAACTTGGATCGAGGCGCACGGCATGACGCAAATGCAACCGCGCCGCTTCCAGCCTTCCCACTTCTTCCAAAACGCTCCCTAGATTGAAATGCGCCAGAGCGTTATCCGGGTCGGCTTGCAGCGCGCGCTCAAAATATTCCGCCGCTCTCTTGAGATTCCCCTCTTCATAGAAGAGCGTGCCGCAATTTAGCAACGCGTCGAGCTTTTGCGGGTCAATGCACAATGCATGGTCATACGCGTCGATGGCTTCCGCCCGCGTCTCGTCGTACGCTTCGTACTCGAGCGCAGAAGCAAGCCACTCGTCGGCACTCGGCCCTGGCTTGGCGATTACACTCACGCGTTCGCGCAATTCGCTGGTCGCAAAGTTCAAGACAAATTGCCCGGACAGCGGCTCGAGACGCGCGCCGCCATGTTCCACCAGAATATCTTTCCCATCGGAAAGAACGCGCAACTCCGCCAAGGGAGTGTGCGTGTGAGAGAGCTTCTCGCGAAGCGCCGCGAGAGCATGCCGCAGCCGGCTGGCGGGCACTCCTTCTTGCACCAATTGCTTGACGGTGCGCAGGCCGATTAGGTCGCGGAAATCGTAAAACCGGATTCCTTCTTCTTTTCTAGGGGAAACGAGACGCAAGCGGTCCCAGTAGTCCAATTGCTTCCCGGTCAGACCCACAATCCGCTGGACGTCTTCCGGGCTGAATCTGTCCATTGCACCCATTAGGAATTAGCCGACGGCCTTCTTTCCTGTCTTCTTTTGGGCTACGGGAACCGGTTGCAAAGCGCGAGTCGGCGGCTTCTTGCCAACGGGCGCTGCAGAAGTGGCAGCGGGCGCCTGCTTTTCGGCGAGGCTCTTTTTGAGAGCTTCCATCAAGTCGATTACGGGAGCCATGTGAGGCTGTGCGGCCTGGGTCACTTCCTGGCCCTTGAGCTTTGCGGCGATCATGCCTTTCACGTTTTCCATGTACTCGTCGCGATACTTTTGCGGATCGAAAGGCGCGGCAAGGCTTTCAATCAGTTGCTGCGCGAGTTTTTTTTCCTGATCTTTCAGGTCGACCTTATCGGTTCCAAGGGACTCAGCGGCGCGAATTTCATTCGAATAGAACATGGTGTGCAGCGTCATGCCCTTGGAGCCGGGCCGGATAATCACAATGTGTTCGCGCTGATGCATAGTAAGTTTGGCGATGGCGCCGTAGCCGGACTCTTCCATGGCTTTCATCAGCAACTGATAGGCTTTCACGCCAGCGTCTTCCGGAGCAACGTAATAGGAGGAATCGAAGTACAGCGGGTCCATCTCATCCAGCTTGACGAATTCGAGAATCTCCATGACGCGCGCCGAGGGAGGCTCGATCTTATCCAGCTCTTCTTCGCTGAACAAAACGTATTGATCCTTTTCGTGCTCGTAGCCCTTCACAATCTCGGAGCGTTCCACGTTGCGGTTGCAAACGGGGCAGAAGAGCGGCTGCTTCAGGCGCGAATGACACTCCTTGTGGAGCTGGTTGAAACTGATTCGTTCGCCGCGCGCGGCAGCAGACATGCGCATGGGGATCGAAATCAGACCAAAGGTGAGGTGGCCTTTCCAGACGCTCGTGGCCATTTTGGGCACTCCTTGAGCAACTGCTAAAGATGCGTGTGCGCTTCTAAGATAGCCGCGCTCCGCAGCGGGACGCAAGACGAAATCCGAGTTGTTTGCGTATTAGGCAGCTATGGAAGGGGCAAGGACAAATCTGTTGCGTCTGGAATCTCTGAGATAGAATGCCCGCATGGCAAAGCTGGAAGAATATAGGAAGAAACGGCGGTTTGACCGGACGCCGGAGCCGTCCGGCGAACCGGAGCCGTCCGGCGAACCGGAGCCGTCGGGCGAAGTTCAGCGACCGGCGAAGGCCACGCGGCTACCCATGCCGAATCTGCGGCTGCCGGAAATTCGGGCCGACGCGGAACACGGACCCACGTTCGTGGTGCAGAAACACAGGGCAACACGGCTGCACTACGACTTCCGCCTGGCGATCGATGGAACGCTGAAATCCTGGGCGGTACCCAAGGGGCCTTCGCAAAGCCACGCCGACAAACGCCTCGCGGTGCAGACCGAGGATCACCCGCTCGCCTACGGGAATTTTGAAGGGAAGATTCCCGAAGGAAATTACGGCGCGGGAACGGTGATGGTATGGGACCGCGGCACGTTTGTGGTGGAAAACGTGCCGGGACAAAAGCTCGACGCGCTGCAACAGGTTCAGAAAGGCGAAATCAAATTTCATTTGAACGGAGAAAAGCTGCGCGGCAGTTTTGTGTTGGTGAAGCTGAAGAAAAGTGAAAAGGGCAATGAATGGCTGATGATCAAGCACAAGGACGCTGCCGAGAATTCCGCGTGGAATATTGAGGAGCACGACGGTTCCGTCTTAACCGGCAGAAACATTGAAGAGATCAAACAAGAGCAGCCGCCCAAGCGGAGCCCAATCCCGCTTCGCCCCGATGAATTGCAAGAGACACGCAAGGCGGCCATGCCATCCCGTTTGGAGCCGATGCTCGCCACCATCGGCGATCGCCCTTTTTCCAACCCCAACTGGCTTTTCGAGATCAAGTGGGACGGCGTGCGCGCGCTTGCATGGATTGACAACGGTGCGCTGACGATACGGGCGCGCAGCGGCGCGGAAATCACCGCGCGCTATCCCGAACTCGCCTCGCTGCCAGCCGCCATCGCCGCGGGCCAGGCGCTTATCGATGGAGAAATTGCCGCGCTCGATGCTCAGGGCCGCAGCGATTTTGGTCTCTTGCAGGAACGCATGCACGTCCGCGCCCCCGCCGAGAGTCTAATCTCGCGCGTCCCTGTGATTTTCTTCGCGTTCGATTTGCTGCATTGCGACGGACATGATCTCCGGAGGTCGCCGCTCATCGAGCGGAAGCAGTTCCTGCAACGCCTGCTGCACACGACCGAGAGAATTCGTTTCTCCGATCATCAAGTGGAGCGCGGAAAAGAAATCTTCGAACTAGCCAAAGAAAACGGGCTCGAAGGCATCGTTGCCAAGCGGCTCGATAGCCCCTACGTCTCGGAGCGCAGCACCAGCTGGGTGAAACTCAAAGTAACGCAAACGGTGGACGCCGTTGTGGCGGGTTGGACAGCGGCCCGCACCGCCGCCATCCCGCTGGGCTCGCTCCTGCTGGGCCTTTACGAAGGCAAGAAACTGCGCTTCATCGGACATGTCGGCACGGGCTTTGACGGCAAAAAGCTTGAAGAACTGAGCGGCAGACTAAAAAAACTTGCCTCTACTTCCTGCCCATTTGATACCGCGCCTGAAACAAATGAGAAGGCTTTCTGGGTTTCGCCGGAACTCGTCGCGCGCGTCAAGTTCAGCGAATGGACGCAAGAGAAGGCCTTGCGCCACCCCGTTTTTATCGCCCTTCGAGAGGACATCCAGCCCGAAGAGTGCAAATGGCAAAACGAAGTGGCGGCCGCTACACCGGTTCCGGCAGCGGCTAATCCCGCGGTTGTTCACGCTCCAGCCGTGGTCGGCAAAGTTCTCAGCAAGAAAGCGCAAATCGAGGAAGAGCTGTTCGAAGGGCGCGCGGAAACGATCACGATCGAACTCGACGGCAAACGGCTCCGCTTGACCAATCTGAACAAGGTTTATTTTCCGGAATCCGGCTACACGAAACGTAATCTGCTGGCCTACTACTACCAAATTGCCGATTCCCTTCTGCCATTTCTTCGCGATCGCGCTTTGGTTTTGCGCCGCTATCCGGATGGCATCAAAGGGCAGGCTTTTTTTCAAAAGGATGTGCATGAGGGTCTGCCGGAGTGGTTTAAGACGGTGCCTATCGATTCTGAAGGACGCGGTAAGGAGATTCACTACGCGACGGCAAATGACCTCGCTTCTCTTCTCTTTCTAACCGGCCTGGGCTGCATCGACCACAATCCCTGGTCCAACCGGTATGACGATTTTGAGCACCCGGACTATTTCTTCTTCGACCTTGATCCTTCGGATGGGACGGAGTTTTCCGTGGTCGTTACGGTTGCGCAGGCGCTTCATAAAGCGCTGGATGAGTTGGAGGTCGTTCATTTCATGAAAACATCGGGGGCCACCGGGTTTCACATTTTTGTGCCTGTCGAGCCAGTCTACACGTACGAGCAACTGAGAACCTTTGCGGAGATTATCGCGCGAGGGGTGACGGCGGAACACTCTAAGCTGGTCACCAACGAGCGAATCGTGGCGAAACGCCCGGCCGGGAGTGTCCTTATCGACGTCCAGCAGAATGCTCACGGCCGCCCGCTAGCTGCGGCCTATTCGATTCGGGCATTCCCCAAGGCGCCTGTTTCCACGCCGGTCCTGCCACGCGAACTAAAGATGAGCCTGCGGCCAGAATCCCTGAACATAAAAACGATCGCCAACCGGCTCAGAGAGAAAGGCGACCTTTGGGCCGATTTCTGGAAGCAGCGCCAGCGATTGGAAGCCGCTATTGAACTCCTCAGCACGCGCATGCCTCCGAGGAGAGGGATTCCTTGAGATGGACGCCCACGACGTGGTTCAGCTTTATACGGCTCTGGAATCTCAAGGCGTCGAAATCTGGGTAGACGGCGGTTGGGGCGTGGATGCCCTTCTTGGCGAGCAGACTCGCTCGCATCAGGATCTGGATATCGCCATTGAGGAGAAATATCTCGCCAAACTTCGCGAGTTTCTGCTCGAGCGAGACTTTCAAGAGGTCAAAGTGGCCGAAGCCCGGCCCTGGAACTTCGTTCTGGGCGACGCGCTGGGCAGAGAAATCGATATTCATGTGATCGCGCTTGACGAGCAGGGGAACGGCATCTATGGGCCCAAAGAGAATGGCGAAATGTACCCTGCCACCGCCTTGACAGGAACTGGAACGATCAACGGCAGAACGGTCAGGTGCATTTCACCCGAATGGTGCGTGAAATTTCACTCCGGCTATGCGCTTAAACAGAAGGATTTTCAAGATGTTTCCGCACTCTGCTCGAAATTCGGCATCGCGCTTCCCGCTGAATTCGACCGCTTCCGAAAATAAAGCCGCGCTACACGGCAGACCCCGGGCCGGGAAGCCTTTTCGTATGGTGCCTTCTGTGATTAAATCCCAAAAGGCAGGAGGCACGTCATTCCAAACGCAGGCCAGCTACTCGTCGGCACTTCCGGATATTCGTATAAAGAGTGGAAGGGCAGCTTCTATCCTGAAAAGCTGCCGGATAAGGAGATGCTTCCCTTTTACGCGAAGCAGTTCTCCACCGTCGAAATCAATCACAGTTTCTATCGCATGCCCACCGAGGCCGCCCTTTCGAACTGGGCGAAAAGCGTTCCAGAAGGATTTCGATTCGCGCTAAAAGCCAACCAGCGGATAACCCATATTAAACGGCTGCGCGATTGCGAAAGCACGCTGAAACGCTTCCTGGAAATCGCCAGCATCCTGAACGACGGCGACCACCTTGGCCCCATCCTTATCCAGCTCCCGCCCAACTTCAAATTCGATCGGCCGCTGCTCGAAGAATTCCTTGCGCTTCGACCACGCGCGTTCCGGTTCGCGTTTGAAGTGCGCCACGCCTCCTGGTACACCGACGAAACCTACGCAGTATTGCGTCAATACGAGACGGCGCTCTGCCTATCAGAAACCGAAGAGCAAACTCCTCCGGACGTCATAACGGCGCCGTTTACCTACGCGCGCCTGCGACTGGAAGAGTACACGCCCAAGCATTTGAAAACCTGGAGGCAGCGCATCGACACCTGGCTGGAGAATGGCACCGATGTCTACGTCTACCTGAAGCACGAAGACGCCGGCAAAGCGCCCGCCTATGCCCGCAAGCTGCTCGGAAAGACATCCTGACCACATAAGACTCGCAGGTCCGACACGTGCGCCTGCACGGCTATTGCGCTTCTAGAAATTTTCCGCCTGAGTGCGCCACCCGGCTTTCCATCCGTGCATCAAAATGGATATCAGCCTTGGGGACGGCTTCCCACCCTGCCCTCGCCGCGCCTCGTTCGGCTGCGCGATTCCACTCTCATTCGCATTGAAAGGATGACATCCGATGAAACGCCTTCTCTTATTCAGCTTGGGACTATTCCTGTTCGCCATACCGTCACGCGCCCAGTCCAACGTTGACGCTTCCGTCGGCTATTCCTACTTCCACCTCGGCGGCGGCGCGGACCTCAACCAGAATGGCATCAGCGGTTCCGTCGCGTATAAGCCCATCCCCTACCTGGGCATCGTCGGAGACTTTGGCGGCTACCATGCCTCTCCCGGCGGCGTTTCCTTCAACACGTACACGTTTATGTTCGGCCCGCGCATCATCATGCACAACCCGACGAAGGTCACTCCCTTTGTTCAGTTCCTGGCAGGCGCGGGGCATTTTACGGCGGGCGCCGGTGGGGGTTCCGATACCAACTTCGCGTATAGCTTTGGAGGCGGCGTGGATGTCGGCGTACTTCCGCACCTGGCCATACGTCCGCAGCTCGACTACGTCGGCTTCCACAATTCTGGCGGCAATGCGAATTGCACGCGCGTTTCGGTGAGCGCGGTAATCCGCTTCTAAGCTCTGAGCGAACTGTTCTGGCCAAAGGAGACCTATCCCTTTGGCCAGTGCTATTTTGGAACGACCTGCCCTTTGGTCCATCTGACGCACAACTCTCTCTCCTAGCTACTCTGTCTATGGGGCTCGGAGTCTTTGTGGGCCGAGGAGGGGTGATGTTCCGCATGCGAATCCTTGTTTTCTTGGGTGTATGTTTTCTAGCGGCTTCCGGCGCTTGGGCCGACGAAGTTGGATACGTTGACTGTTCCAACCATTCCGACGCCACGCAGGTGTTCGGCAAGCCACGGAAGACTCCCGATGTGGTCGCGTCTCTCGCTTGCGGCGAGCGCTTCACCATCCTGGTCTACGGCTTCTATTTTTCTCGGATTCAGACCAAAGACGGACAGATCGGCTACATTTATTCGAGCTTGATCGCCGTCGATCGCGGAGCGACCGCGGTCCAACAGAACCCTTCGCTGCAGTCGGCCTCGGAAAAAACGAAAATCCCGAGCACGCGCGCGCTTGATGCCACGCCATCGGCTGCCCCGCCCGCACAAACTCAGGTCGTGTCCGCGCCGCCGGCCGCCGCACCTGTGCAGGCTCCGGCCGCTGTGGTTCCCGCACCGGCGTCGGCTGCGCCTGCAGCTGCATCGGACGTGACTTCAGCGAGCGGAGTTTCAACAGGCGCAGCTTCGCCGTCACCGGGCGTAGCTTCATCGACTGTCCGGGAACCGGTTGCAAGCCCTGCCGAACCAGCTCAGCCGGTGAGCGCACCGCCAACTGCGGCACCTGCGCAGCCCGCCGCCGTCCAGACGGAAACTGCTCCGGCTCAACAGGCCACGACGCCAGCGACCGAAGTCGCAGCTGCCGCACAGGCCACGAATGCGCCGGAAGTGGCGACGCCCCCTGCCCAACCCGAAGCTGCCACGCCTGCCGCTGTCGCTCAGCCCGAACCCGCTGCGCCGCAGCCTGCGCCAGCGAAACTAGCACCAGTCATTCGTCCCGCTGACACGCGCGAGACGTGGGAGAAACCGAACCCGAGCGTTCGCCGGCCACCGATGCTGGAATTCTTTGGCGGCTTTGCGTATGCACGCATGCAAGGAGCCAGCGGCTATTCCAGTACAAATTTCAACGGAGCGCTCGGCTCGTTCGGCGTGAACGTACGGCCGTGGCTGCAGCTTGTTGGCGACAGCAGCTACAACTTCGTTACTGTGAGCGGGACCAAGAATGTGCTCTATGCGAATCACTACGGCCCGCGCTTTTACTATCGCGGGCTGCATCGCTTGAACATCACTCCATTCGCGGAGGCGTTTGTCGGCGGCTCGCGCTCCGACGTCACCACGAGCGGCTACACCACTTCGCAAAACTGCATTTCCTTCAAGGTGGGAGGCGGAATCGATTACCGTGCGTCGCGGCGATGGGAAGTCCGCGCGATTGATTTCGATTACTACCGAACGTCGTTTGGAACGAACACCCAACAAACCAATTATTCGATTTCCGCCGGCGTAGTTCTTCGCCTTTTCGGTGGGAGCAACGAGTAAGGCTCAGGCCCGCTGAGGCCACGGAATACTGGCGGGTCTCGAGGAGGCAACATGCGAAGAACCTATCTGCTGGGAGCGGGTCTCCTCTTGGCTGCGTTTCCCGCCGCGGCGAAAGAACCGCAACCGGGAACGATCATTTCCGAGAGCTCCGTAGCGTGCGGCTCGCAAATCAAAAACAAAAAACAGACCACGGATGTTCTTTGCCAGGAATATGTGGTTCGCAGTGAGACCACGGAATACCACGTTCGCCAGGAGAAGCCGGCGGATAAGGCGCTTATTCCCGTGAACACCAGCATCGAGTTCACGCTGGACAAAGATAAGATGAAGTTCAAAGCGAATGGAAAAAAATACGAGTACGTGATTGTTTCCGAGACGGCCGCGCCGACGCCAAGGCCTTGATGGCCGAAGGGCGCTGAGTTACCCGCACGCCTGTCCTTGTCTATTCGTCACTCCATTCGCCCGACTGTAAGCCGCTTGGCGTGCTTGCCATATTATTGATTGAGTGACATACTCTCGCAATGATTATTGGCGAACGCCTCCGCCAACTCCGCGAAGAAAAGAAACTATCGCAGCGCGAGATTGAAGAGCGCTCGGGATTGCTCCGCGCGTATCTTTCGCGTGTCGAGAATGGTCACACCATTCCCACGGTCGAAACGCTGCAAAAATGGGCCAAAGCACTCGAAATCCCGATGTACGTGCTTTTCTACGAAGGCGACCAGCCCCCTGAGCCTTCGACTCTTCGCGTATGGCAGTCTCCCGATGAAAATGCGTGGGGCAGCTCGGGCGAGGACGCAGCCGTTCTGAAGCAACTTCGCCGGCTGCTGCGCAAAATCGGAGAACCCAATCGCAAAATCATTCTTCAAATAGCGGGTAAAATGGCTCGGCGCAAGTAAATCGGCGCGGCTGAACGTTTCAGCAGGCGGCTTCTCTTCATCGCGACCGGCACTTCCTTAGTGCGGCGCTACTTTCCGCCTTTCAAAAGCAGAATCACATCCAGCAGCACTAACACCGCCACCACCACTTCCAGCGCAAACATCCGGCGTTCATTGAATTGTGTCACCATGAATTCGTAAAGTTCACCAGCCGTTTTCAATTTTTCCGCAACCAAAGTTTTGTAGTCGTTGACACCGATTCTTACCGAGCTCAGCCGGTACACGCGCGCGTAATACGTATCGCTGATGAACTTCACCGCATACTCCGTTCTCTCCGCCAATTCCATAATGTCCAAGCGAAGCCGGTTCAACCGCCCCGCGCGCCGCGGCAATCGCAACCCGGTCAGAAAGCTTTCTTCCCCTTCCAGCGAGCTGTATACATTCGAGAGCAAAGCCGTCAGCACTTCGTCGTAATAACGAAACTCCAGCAATTGCGTATTGGCGTATTCCAGCAAGTCGATCACCGCGGAAGTCGCCTCAGGCTTGTCGTAGACTAGCGCCGCAGCCCATCCCACCACTACCAAATCATTCGGATAATACGAAAGCGCTGCCCGCAGCACTTCTTCACGCTCCGCAGTCGAGAGTGCTATGACTTCGCCGCGTACCAACTGCGCGACTACGCCACCGTATGCCTCCAGTAGTTCCTCGGCAGTGGCGGCCCGCCCGTCCGCGTGCTCTGCCATGTGAATGTCGATCACCAAATAGTCCTCGTCCAACCATTTCGCTGAGGGTTTAGTCAGGGCTGGAAGGAATTGTTCCGTCCGGCTGCGCAGCAAGTCTTCCGCTGCCGTCTCCACCTCCGTCGCGTTCATCCAGCGATACGATTGCGGACAGATCGACTCAAAATCGCAAGTAAATGGTGTACTGAGCTCCACGCTGGCCACTCCGAACCAGTAATACTTGATGGCCGCTTCCAGCTTTTCCCCGCTTGCCAAGGTGATCGAACCGACCGATTCACGAATCGGAACGTTCTGCGCCTGCGCATACTCAGGCGTCTGGTGCACAAACCCCGGCGCATGCCGCACCGCTCCCGGACCAAGCAGCGCCGGTAACCGCCCCATTTCAATCGCTTCCCCGATATCGAAGAAATTCAAAATCCGGAAATAGCCCTGAACTCTCATCTTGCGAAAATGATCCTCTGAAGAAGTCTCGCTCGAGCACCGAGAGACCATCGTACACCACTCATGATTGTTCGACGCCAGTGCCAGTGCGCACCTCCTGCTCACGAATTTAGAGTAGCTAGGCGTCATCATCGCGCACCAATCCCCTCATGCTATACTCCCGCCCGTTTGCGCACGCGAATCTCCCAGATCGCAGCACGCGCCGGCAGGAGGCAGCCACTCTCTTGATCGCATTGCCGGAAACATTCAACGTCGCCACTCACTTCGTGGACCGCAACGTCCAGGAAGGGCGCGGCGCGAAAGTCGCCATCGAGTGCGGCGAGGAGCGGGTGACGTATCAACAGCTCCTGGAAAATACCAACCGCGTTGGCAATGCCCTGCTTGCACTCGGTGTACGACCCGAAGAGCGCGTATTGCTTCTCCTGCTGGACACTCCGGAATTCCTCTACACCTTTTTCGGCGCCATAAAGATCGGGGCGGTCGCCGTTCCGGTCAACACGCAAGCAAAACCGCAGGACTACGAATACATCCTCAACGATTGCCGCGCGCGCGTCGTTATCATCAGCGAACCATTGCTGCCCCATTTGCAATCCATTCCGAAAGAAAAACTGCGCTACTTGCAAGAGATCGTGGTCAGCGAAGTAAAGCAGGACCTCACATCGCAAGCTCGGCTGGCGCATGCGCATCACTCTCTGCAAAATCTGATGGTCACCGCCTCGGCAAAACTGGACGCCGCACACACCAGCAAAGACGAGCCTGCTTTCTGGCTCTACTCCTCCGGAAGCACGGGCGCGTCCAAAGGCTGCGTTCATCTGCATCACGACATGGTCGTGTGCTGCGAGCTGTATGCGAAAGGCATTTTGCAAATGAAGGAGAGCGATCGCTGCTTCAGCGTCGCGCGTTTGTTCTTCGCCTATGGCCTTGGCAACGCCGGCTACTTCCCTCTCGGTTGCGGCGCGACGACGATTCTTTCTCCAGCGCGCCCTACGCCCGCTTCCATTTACGCCGACATAGAACGCTACCGTCCGACGCTGTTTTTCTCCGTACCCACGAATTTTGCGGCGCTGCTTGCCCATCACCGAGAAGATGGGCGTGAGTTTGATCTTTCAAGTGTCCGCCACGCAATTTCCGCCGGCGAATCGCTGCCCGCGCCGCTATTTCACCGCTTCAAAGAACGGTTCGGCATAGAGATTCTCGATTCACTCGGTTCCACGGAAACTTTGCAGATGGTCATCGCGAATCGTCCCGGAGAAGCGAAACCGGGCTCAAGCGGAAAAATCATTCCCGGGTATGAAGCCAAAATCGTCAACGAGCAAGGCAACGCCGTCGCTCCCAGGGAAATCGGCGATCTTCTGATCAAAGGAGATTCCACGTGCTCGGGCTACTGGAACAAACACGAAAAAACCAAGGAAACATTTGTGGGCGACTGGTTCCGAACCGGGGACAAATACTTTCAAGACGAAGAGGACTACTTCTGGTATGCCGGCCGCTCCAACGACGTTTTTAAAGTTCACGGCCTCTGGCTCAGCCCTGCGGAAGTCGAGAGCGCATTGATCACGCATCCTGCCGTCCGCGAAGCAGCCGTAGTCGCTCGCGTGGACGCCGACGGCCTCACCAAAGCGGCTGCGTATGTGGTGCTAAGCCCCGAAACCTTGCCGGGCGATCAACTGGCCAGTGAACTTCAAGAAATGGTTGGAAAGAAGATCGGTGGCTACAAAAGGCCTCATTGGATCGAATTTCTACCGGAAATTCCCAAGACCGCCACAGGAAAATTGCAGCGATTCAAGCTGCGGGAACTGCAAGAGCGGCAGTCCCACGATCTTTCGTAGATAAACAAACTTTCAGGAATAGAAGAGATTCGCATCGGCTGACAATCCCGCAAGGCCGGCTGTGCAAGCGGTCGGTCCTTGAACTACAAAACGCCGATGGTAGAGAAGCAGAGCCCGCAAGCCGGCAAGCTCTTCGCCGCCGCCGGCTCTTCCCGGGCCACCATGCAGGCAGCTCGGCACGACGTTACCATGACCAGTGAATTGAGTGCCGACGCTGGAATCAACAATCATGATGCGGCCATGCAAGTCACCAATGCCAAGGACAACCGTTTGGAGAAATGCGGGATCATTCGCAAAAATTGAAGCGACCAGCGAACCGAGGCCGCGGCGCGCCATCACAATGAGATCTTCCACTCCATCGTAGGCGACAAGCGTCGCGACCGGGCCGAACACTTCGACGTCGTGCACAAATTTCGCGTCGAGCCCCTTTTCGCAGGCGAGCAAAGTCGGCTGCACGAAGGCGGATTTTTGCGGATCGGCATCGACCGGCTGAAAATTCTCATCACCGCCAAATAAGACACTGCAGTCTTGCTTCAATTGCTTCAGTCCTGCATAACAAGCAGCTTGCTGCGCTTTGTTTACGACCGGCCCGACTCGCACTTCGGCATTTCGCGGGTTGCCGACTTTCAGGGAGCTCAGTTTTGCGACAATCGCATCGCCAAGAGATTTCAGGTGTTGCCGCGGAACCAGAACGCGTCGAATAGCCGTGCATTTCTGCCCGGCCTTGAGCGTCATCTCACGCACGACTTCCTTGACGAGAAGTTCGAACAAATCCGTCCCTTGACCAGCGTCGGGTCCGAGAATCGTTGAGTTGATGCTGTCGGCTTCGATGTTGACGCGCACGGAACGATGAAGGACATTCGGATTCGAACGAATGCGTGCAGCAGTGTCCGCTGAACCGGTGAAGGAAACGATGTCGCATTCGCAGACGTGATCGAGAATGTCGCGCGCGGAGCCGCAGAGAATCGAGATCGCGCCCGGCGGCAAAATATTTGCCTTCACGATATCTTCGACGATGCGGTGGGCCAGCCAGGCTGTGGGCGAAGCGGGCTTGATCACAATGGGCACGCCGGAGAGCAGCGCAGGAGCGGCTTTTTCACACACGCCCCAAGCTGGGAAATTAAACGCGTTGATAAAAACCGCGACACCTTTTGTCGGCAACAGAAAATGCTGGCCGACGAAAACGCCCGTCTTCGAAATGGAAACGGGAGCGCCTTCTTTTAGAATTTTCCCATCGGCAAGAGCCTGGCCGATTTTTGCGTAATACTTCATCGTATAAATTGCGCCGTCCACATCGAAGGAGGCATCGGGTTGGTTCGCGCCGAGATTCAGCAAAGAGATTCGAAAGTATTCGTCGCGATTTGCGGCGAGAGTTTCGGCGATCTTGGAAAGCAGATCCGCGCGCTGGCGATAAGTGAGCGCTCGAAGGGCCGGGCCGCCGTTCGAACGGGCAAACTCGAGCGCAGCTTTGACGTCAACGCCTTGCGAAGAGATGCGGGCGAGTTCGTCTCCGGTGACCGGATCGACAAGAGCCTCGCCCGGACCGGCGCCCTCCTGCCATTTCCCGGATACATAGTTCGACAGATTCATTGCGATCCTCCGCGAGGGCGCGACGTCAGATGGAATCTCCACGCCTTTGGAATCTTTACACACTTCGAAGCCAGTTCGAAATCCGGACGGCTGAAGTACAAGAACGAGAGATAATAGCATAGGACCGGCATAATACTGCATATCCCTGGATGGAGGCCAGCAGGCGATTACGCGACCACCCCGTCGCATTCATGTCATAAGCATTTTGTTTGTAATGCTTTAGGAAAGAATCGCCGGTGGAATCATAGTAGGTTTGCGAAATGTGTCCCAGCTCACATTCTTGTGCTTGACCTCCCGACGAGCACATGCGGTATACTGCAGTTGCGATCGAGCTATCTTTTATATACTGCCATGCAGACCAGCACCCATTTGAAAGACAGCGCCGCCCCACGCGTATCCGCGGGTTCGAATGACGAATTTCTACTTTTTCTTGGGAAGCGAGTGCGGGAATTGCGGAACCGGCGAGGGCTGACGCGCAAGATGATGGCGCGCGAGGCGGAGGTGTCGGAACGGCATCTCGCGCAACTGGAGGCCGGCGAAGGAAATATTTCGATCGTGCTTTTGCGGCGGATCGCGGCGGCGCTGCACGTTTCGCTGGCAGAACTCTTCGCGGCGGAAGCGGAGACGCGACACGAAAAAGTCTTGATTCAGCGGTTTCTTGAACGGCTTCCAGCGCACCGCGTCGAAGATGCGATGGCGCGTTTGCTGCGCGAATTTGGGGAGGAAGAGGCGGAGCGGCGCAAACGCGTGGCGCTTATCGGATTGCGCGGAGCAGGCAAATCCACGCTGGGACTGCGCTTGAGCGAGGAGACGAAAGTTCCTTTCATCGAATTGGATCGCGAGATTGAGAAAGATACAGGCATGCCGCTTGGAGAGATTTTCTCGCTCTACGGGCAAGCGGGGTATCGCGCGATCGAGAAGCGACTGTTGGAGCGCGTACTTCATGAGCACGAACGCGCGATTCTTTCGGTAGGCGGCGGCGTTGTCTCCGAAAAGGAGACGTACGACTACCTGCTTGCGAATTGCTACACGATTTGGATTAAGGCGCGGCCCGAGGAGTACATGGCGCGCGTGATCGCGCAAGGCGATTTGCGCGTGATGGGCGGAAGCAATCAGGCGATGGAGGATTTGCGACGAATACTGGAAGCGCGGGAGCCGCTCTACCGGAAGGCGGACATGTATCTGGATACCTCCGGGAATTCGGTGGACGAGAGTTTTGCCAAATTGAAGGCCGCATTGCAGGCGAACGAAAAGTAGAACGAGAGGCAGGAGGATCAAGTGGACGTGGCAGCGACGGAACAACTTCAGGCAAAAGTGGAACCGCCAGACTACCGGACGGATCCCAGCAAATACAAGCATTGGAAGCTCGGCTTCGACGGCCCGGTGGCGACCTTGACGATGGACGTGGCGGAAGACGGCGGTATCCGGCCGGGGTACAAGCTGAAGCTGAATTCTTACGACCTTGGCGTGGACATCGAGCTCCACGATGCGCTGCAGCGGATTCGTTTCGAGCATCCGGAGATTCGTTCGGTGATCATCACCAGCGGCAAGAACCGGATTTTTTGCTCCGGAGCAAATATTTATATGCTGGGGCTTTCCTCGCATGCGTGGAAAGTGAACTTCTGCAAATTTACCAACGAAACGCGCAACGGGATTGAGGATTCGAGCGCGCACTCGGGGCTGAAATTCATCGCAGCGTGCAATGGAACGACGGCGGGAGGCGGGTACGAACTGGCGCTGGCGTGCGACGAGATTATTCTGGTGGATGACAGGTCGTCAGCGGTTAGTTTGCCGGAGCTGCCGCTTTTGGGCGTTTTGCCTGGCACGGGTGGTCTGACGCGCGTGACGGACAAGAGAAAAGTCCGGCGAGATTACGCGGACATGTTCTGCACAAATCCGGACGGCGTGCGTGGGCAGAGGGCGAAGGATTGGCGGCTTGTGGATGAGGTGGTGAAGACCCAGCAATTTGCGGAGCACGTGAAGCAACGGGCTTTGATGCTGGCGGAAGCGAGCGACCGTCCCCTTGGAGCGAAGGGCGTAGAGCTGACGCTCGTGAAACGAAAGGTGGACGAAGCCGGTGTGCATTATGCATTTGTGGACGCACAGGTGAATCGCGAAGCGCGCACGGTAACACTTACGATTCGCGCGCCGGAGTCCGTTCCTGCCTATACCCTCGAGAGTGCGCTTGCGGCAGGCGCGAGTTGGTGGCCGCTGCAGATGGTGCGGGAGTTGGATGACGCAATCCTGATGTTAAGGACGACGGAACTTGATTTGGGGCTGTGGATCCTGAAAGCAACAGGAAATCCCGAGGCAGTGCTTGCAGCGGACGAATTTCTTTTGAGCCATCAAGACAATTGGTTTGTGCGCGAAGTCTTGGGAATGATGCGACGAACGTTTGCGCGGATGGATGTTTCTTCGCGGTCGTTGTACGCGATTGTCGAGCCTGGATCGTGCTTTGCGGGAACGCTGTTCGAACTGGCGCTTGCAGCCGACCGAGTTTATATGCGCGATTCACAAGACGCAGAGAATGCGGCGAATGTTGTCCTCTCGCGGATGAATTTTGGAGCGCTGCCGATGGTGAACGGTCTTTCGCGAATGGCGGCGCGGTTCTATCAAGATGCCGGGCAGATCGAGAAGCTGCGAGGGTTGGTTGGAAAAACATTGAGCGTTCATGATGCGATGGAAGCGGGGCTGGTGTCGGCGGCGCCGGATGATTTGGATTGGGATGATGAGATTCGGCAGGCGCTGGAATCTCGCGCGGCTCTTTCGCCGGATGCATTGACGGGGCTTGAAGCGAATTTGCGTTTTGGAATAAATGAAACGTTGGAGACGCGCGTTTTTGGGCGATTGTCAGCCTGGCAGAACTGGATTTTCATTCGTCCAAACGCCGTTGGAACAAATGGGGCGCTGAAGGTTTATGGGACGGGAGCGCCAGTGAAATTCAATTGGGAAAGAGTTTGAAGAGAAGAAGCAAAAGAGAGATGAAGTAAAGAAGTAATGAAAGAGCACAGGCAAGAGTGCCTGTGCTACTGAGGAGAATGGGCCATGATTGATTACACGGAGAAAATTCCGAATAACGTAGATTTGGGCAGGGACCGCGGCTTGCAGCGCGCGCTGGAACATTGGCAGCCTGCGTACATGGGCTGGTGGTACGACATGGGGCCGAACGAGAGCCACAATTTTGAAGTCTACCTGCGCACGGCGATCAGCGTGGAGCCAGATGGATGGGCGCAGTTCGGCTACGTGAAGATGCCGGAGTACCGCTGGGGAATTTTCTTGCAGCCGCGCGACGAAAAGCGCGAAGTCAATTTCGGAATCCACAAAGGGCAGCCGGCTTGGCAGGAAGTGCCGGGAGAATACCGCTCGACGCTTCGGCGCGTGATTGTGACGCAGGGAGATACTGAGCCGGCTTCCGTGGAACAGCAGCGGCTATTGGGATCGTCTTGTCCTTCGATGTATGACTTGCGAAATATTTTCCAGGTGAATGTGGAAGAGGGGCGGCACTTGTGGGCGATGGTGTATTTGTTGCATCGCTATTTTGGGCGTGATGGCCGCGAAGAGGCGGAGGCTTTGCTGGCGCGGCGATCGGGGGACGCGGACAATCCGCGAATTCTTGGCGCGTTTAATGAACCGACGCCGGATTGGCTGGCGTTTTACATGTTCACGTTTTTTACGGACCGCGATGGAAAATTTCAGCTATGCGCCTTGGCGGAATCAGGATTCGATCCGCTATCGCGAACTTGCCGGTTCATGCTGACTGAGGAAGCGCATCACATGTTCGTCGGAGAGACGGGAGTGACGCGCATTATCAAGCGCACATGCGAAGTGATGAAGGAAAACAAAGTGGAAGATCCGGCGCAGGTGAGGGCGCTGGGAGTGATCGATCTGCAGACGATTCAGCGATACTTGAATTTTCACTACAGCGTGACGCTGGACCTGTATGGATCGGATGTGTCGTCGAACGCAGCGAACTACTTTACCAACGGACTGAAGGGACGCTTTCGCGAGACAAAGCTCGACGACGACCACGTACTGAGCGAGGCTGAATACCCGGTGTACGAGGTGATTGGCGACAAGATCGTGAAGAAGAATGTTCCGGCGCTGACGGCATTGAACGAGCGTTTGCGCGACGATTATATTGAGGAAATCGCAGACGGAGTGGGGAGATGGCAGCGCGTCATCGATGAAGCGGGCATACCTTTCAAGCTGATGCTGCCCCACAAAGGGTTTCACCGCGCGATTGGAAATTTTGCGGGACACCATATCAGCGTGAACGGAGACGTCTTGACTGCGGAGGCCTGGGACAAGCGCAAACACGAATGGCTGCCGAGCCCGGCGGACGAAAAATTCGTCCAGTCCCTGATGACGGGGCGCGTCGTGGAGCCCGGACAATTCGCGAATTGGATCGCGCCGCCGCTTCGTGGAATTAACAGCAAGCCGCTCGATTTTGAATATGTGCGGTTCAACTAATGGAGTCCCTTTTCCAAGGATAAATATTCGTGCAGCCCATCATCGACATTCACATTCACATCATGCCGTACCACATGATGAAGCCGTCCGCGATGGATTTGATGAAGCGCGGGCGGAAAGACTACGCGGATGTGATGCGCTACTGCGAGGATCCCACAGCGTTTCTTGCCCACCTGGATGGCCTCGGAATCGAGCGCGCGGGATTGATTAATTACGTTGCGCCGAAGATTATCGGGTTCACGCCGGAAGTGAACGATTGGAGCGCGAAGTATTGCAGCGCCGCGCCGGATCGTCTAATTGCGTTCGGCGGCGTGCTGCCCGGAACCGTTCCTGATGCGGGTGCGGAAGTGGATCGCATGGCAAAGATTGGAATTCGCGCCATCAAGCTGCATCCTTCGCATCAAGTGCTGACGCCGAATTCGTATATGAACGGAAACAAGGATTTGGCCGCTATTTATGAGCGGGCGCAGGCCAATGGTCTTCCGGTGATGATTCATACGGGGACCTCGATTTTCCCCGGCGCGAGAAATCTGCATGCGCAGCCGATGTTGTGCGACGACGTGAGCATCGATTATCCGGATCTGGTGGTGATCCTGGCGCATGGCGGCCGGCCGCTGTGGATGAACGAGGCATTTTTTCTGGTGCGGCGGCACAAGAATATGTACATGGACATTTCCGGGATTCCACCGCAGAAACTGATGGAATATTTTCCGCGGATCGAAGACATCGCTGACAAAGTCTTGTGGGGAACGGATTGGCCAGGGCCGGGCGTGCCGGAGATCAAGGGGAACCTTGAGAAGTTTCATGCGCTGCCGATTGGGGCAGAGGCGAAGCGGAAGATTTTGTACGACAATGCGGCGCGGCTGCTTCCACGGTGAGCCGGAGAATATTCGGAGAGAAGTGAATGAGCCTGGTTACGTTGCCAACGGAATC
>Ga0209415_10006552_pt1 | contig 20637 bp, 12 predicted proteins | sample PeaSoiSIISIP2007_FD_187696 | JGI IMG/M metagenome (GOLD analysis project Ga0209415, IMG submission 187696) | Peat soil microbial communities from Weissenstadt, Germany - SII-SIP-2007 (SPAdes) (version 2) | ecosystem: Environmental > Terrestrial > Soil > Wetlands > Peat | place: Germany...
CACCGAAGCAGTCGTCCCGTTCCTGCACCTGCCGGTCCACGCCACTTCGTCGGGGCCGGTCGAACGATTCGTCGGCGGACCATGACACGAATGGCCATGACACAGTCGCCCGGGGCGCGCAGTGACGGCGGCAGCGTGACGGCCGAACTGGCGCTCGTCACGCCGCTGCTGCTTCTCCTACTCGTCTTCGTCGTGATGCTCGGGCGACTGGCCGAGGCCCGCCTCCAAGTCGACGACGCCGCCGCGCAGGCCGCCCGGGCCGCCACTGTGGCCGGTAGCGCCGCCAATGCCAGCGTGGCCGCCCAGCAGTCGGCCACAACCGGACTGGCGAGCGCCGGGGTCACGTGCGCGGCGCTGTCAGTCGATACCGATGCCTCCGACTTCGTTCCCGGCGGCGTGATCCGGGTGGTCGTGACATGCTCGGTGTCGCTAGCCGATCTCTCCCTGCTGCACCTGCCGGGGTCAGAGACGTTGAGCGCCACCGCCGTGAGCCCCGTCGACCAGTATCGGAGCGTCGACTCGTGACGTCTCGCGTCGCTGCTCGTGGCGGGAAGAGGATCGCCGACGACGGGCAGGTGACCGCGTTCGTCGTCGTCATGGTCGCCGCATTGATCCTCGTGGCCGGACTCGTCATCGATGGCGGTCTCGCTCTGGCCGCCCGGGTCCGTGCCACCGACGAGGCCCAGGCCGCGGCGCGCGCCGGGGCCCAGGCGATCGATCTCGCCGTCTACCGCCAAAGCGGGACCATCATCCTCGACCCCACGGCGGCCACCGACGCCGCCGAGCAGTACCTGACGAACACCGGCGACCGCGGGCAGGTAGCTGTGACCGGTGACCTCATCACCGTCACCGTCCAAGTCACCCAGCCCACCCAGGTCCTCGACATTGTCGGGCTCCATTCGCTCACCGTCAGCGGGACGGCGAGTGCCACCGCCGTGCGGGGCATCACCGCCGCGGGCCAATGACCGGGCACCCACCGTTCGCCCGCAGTGGCGCCGTGGCCAGGGGTGTGGGCGCGCTGGTGGCTTTGACCGCGCTGGTCATCGGCGTGCCCGTGGGGCTGGCGCATGCGGTCGGCTGGCCACTCCCCCACAGCCTGCCGAGTGCCGGTGCCATGCGCGCCGCGCTCACGACCCGGGGCATCTCGGACCGGGTGCTGCTCGACACCCTGGCGTGTGTCGCCTGGCTGGCCTGGGCCAGCGCCTTCGCTTCCGTCGCCGCCGAGGTGATCGCCGTCGCCGCGGGGCGAGCGTCTCGGCGGCTCCGGTGGGCGGAGACCTTCCAGCCCGTTGCGGGCCGACTCGTCGCCGCCGTCCTCTTCGCCATCTTGACGCTCACCCGTGGCGAGGTGACCTCGACGACGCCAACGAGACTCTCGCTCGCCTCCCGCCTCCAACCCGCATCCATCACCCTCGACGCGCCGGTGGCCTCGACCACACCGTCCCCCTACGGGCCGCATCCGGCCCCCTCGGTACAGGTCGCGACATCGCCAGCTACGGCTACGACTGCGGCTCCCCCGGCCACGGTGCCGTACACCGTCGTGCGTCACGACACCCTGTGGTCCATCGCCCAGACCCGGCTCGGCGACCCGCTTTTGTGGAAGGAGATCTTCGCCCTCAACGAGGGCCGGCCCCAGCCCGACGGGCGGACGCTCACCGACCCGCACTGGATCTACCCCGGCTGGACACTTATCCTTCCTCCGGTCACGCCAGCCTCGGTCCCGGTGCCGATCGCTCCGACGAGCCGCGCCACCGGCCCGGCCACGACCACGCCGACGAGCCCCCCGGCCGAGCCCCACTCGGCCACGTCCGCTCCAGCACCGCGCGCACCCCTGCCGACAAGCAGGGCCGCCGCGCCGATCCGGTTGCCGTCCGGCTCGATCATCGCGGGCTCGTTCGCAACCGGGGTCCTCTCCGCCCTTGCCGCCGGACGACTACGTCGGCGCCGTCACTATCGGCCACAACCGCCACGACCCGGCCACCACCTCGACCAGCCCGCACGGTCCGCCGGGCTACGCGACCTGCTCGTCACCGTGCACACCACCCGAAACGAAGACGACGAGCTCACCTCGTCTACCCCGACGCCACCTACGCCGATGATCGCGATCCCCGAGGACGACGCCCTTCTCCACCCCGACATGATCGAGGTCGCCAGGCACGATCACGACACTGTGCGCCTTGGGTTGTGCGATTGGCCCGGCCTCGCGCTCGGAGGTCCGGGCGCCGAGTCAGCCCTACGGGCCTGGCTCGCCTCGCTTCTCACCCGTAACGGCCCCTACGGCGCGGAGATCCTCGTCACCTGCCGACTGGGTGATCGGCTCTTTCCCGGCCTTGGCCTGCCCGGTCTGCGTCGGGTGGACACCACCGAGACGGCACTCATCCACCTGGAGACGGCGATGGTCGGGCGGACCCGGCGGCTCGACGACGCGGGAGTCCCCGACGCCGCCGCCCATCGGCGGCAGTCTCCGGAGTACCCCTTCCCCCTCCTGCTTGTCGCCACCGAGGTCGTACCCGAGGCGCTCGACGCCTGTTGGCGAGCGATCCTGGCGACAGCCACCAGGCTCGGCCTCGCCGCCCTGGTTCTATCCCCCGAGCACGAGGCGAACGAGTCGCCGACGACCGACGCGGACCCGCGGCTCGTCGTCGGCAAAGACGGGTCGCTGCAGCAGGTCACGCCGCGTTCACTCGCCGATCGATTGGAAGGAGGCTGGCTCTTTCAGCTCAGCGTCGCCGACGGGGTCGATCTCCTCGCGCCGGTTGCCGCGATCCACAACGACCACCAGTTCGACGAAGCAGACCGGTGTGATGACCCTCACGACGACGGCGCAGCAGTGACCATACGTTCAAACGGCGCCCGGTCCTCCGTCAAGACGGCAGATGCCCTGGCGGTCAGTTGGCCCCCTTCGTCGCGCCATGTTCCCGAGTGGGCACCGATCCGCGTAAGAGTTCTGGGCCCCGCCCGGGTCGAGGCCTGGGGGGACGAGATCACCAGCGGCCTGCGCTCCAGCGCCTACGAGTTGCTCGCTTGGTACGCGCTGCGCCCAGACGGCGCTACCGCCGAGGCCGCCATCGACGCTCTGTGGCCCGATGCCTCTCCTCAACGAGGCCGCGAGCGATTTTGGACCGCGCTCGGAAACCTGCGCTCCCGGCTACACGACCCCAACAACGAAAGTGTGGAGATCCTCACCAAGGTCGGCGAGCACTACCGCCCCGATCCCACCGTGCTCGACCTCGACCTTTGGCGCTTCGAGAACGCGCTATCCGACGCGGCCCGCGCCAACGAAGCGGTCGACGTCATCGCCGCTCTTGAAGTCGCCGCCGCTACCTACGGCGGCGACTTTTATCCGAGCGCTAACGCCCTCTGGGTTGAACCAGCACGCGAGGACCTCCACCGCCGCGCCCTCGACGCACAGCTCCGACTGGCCGAACTGCGCGCCGACGACGGCCGGCCCGACGCGGCCATCGCCGCGTTGGAGCGGGCCATCGAAATCGACCCAATCTGCGAGGACGCCTACCGCCGGCTCATGACCCTCCAAGCCCGCCTCGGCCGCGACGACACCGCACAGCGCACCTGGCGCCTCCTGCAAGGCCGCCTCGCCGAACTCGACCTCGAACCCGAGACCACGACGACCGACCTGGTGCACGAGATCCTGACAGCTAGACCGATCCCGACAGGTCGGCGCCTCCAGGTCCGACGATGACCGACATGGATCGCTGAGGCATAAGAGGCCCGCCGCGTCTGGCTGGGCCGCACAATCGTGCCGGCTTGCGTAAATCTGTGTGTGCGCAATCGGAGCCGAAGGTCGCCGATGGCCGGCTTGCCGTAGCCTCGATCAGCGGTTACCACTTTGGGTGTCCGCTGGGCTTGACGGTCGACATGTTTTATGGCGGGGGCGAGTATCGGCGCGTCGGGCGGGTTGCCGATCTCGATCGTCTGGTCGACGATCACCCGTCGTTGTTGTCGACGGCCTGGGCCGTGCCGAACTCCACCGGTTTGCTGAGACGATCCTTGCGGATCGGACGGGCGTCGAGGTCGTGTAGCGACACCAGCGTGATCGCCCCGTCGGGGACGTCGCCCGCCGAGACGCCGCCGGGGCGCCGAGTTGGCGCAGCGTCCCTCGGGCGTTGACTGCCATCCGGACGGCCTCGCCGGTAGCGGCCGCGGCAATGCGGACCATGTCGGGGTTGGTGGCCCAGACCTCGTCTTTTGCCGCGGCAGTGCGCCAGCGCAGATTGGTCCGATGAAAGGCGTGGCTCGAACGACCCGGCTTCTGGGACCCTCCCAGAGGTGCCTGAGGGAGGCGGCGGGCAGCCAACAGCTGGGCGACTGGAGTGCGTCGTTTACGAACACCACATTGCAGACTTGAAGCGAGCTTCCCGGAGTGATCCGATACCTGAGTGAGCCTCGTGAAGCGCGCCAGAGCATCATGACGATGGGGGATTCCCGTTGGTCAGGTACGAAGAGAAGGCCATCATATTTGAACATCTCTTGCGATGGTCTCAGGACGGCTCTGCCAATCTCCCCTCCTGGTGGCATAACCCGGAATGGTGAGTCACCAACGCCTGCTGGCGGCTCGCACGAGCCCGGCTGTAGCTCTGCCCAGGCGTGCCAGTAGCTCCCATGACCATGAGTGACGCCGACGAGCCAATTGGCCTCGATCTTGCCGCGTTCTCGACACCCGCGCTCTTCGAGCTCTACGCCGCCACGATGGCGGAACTGCGCGAGCGTCAGGTCATCCGCACGAAGAACGCGCCAGTTGGTGACTACGCCGAGTACCTCGTCGCCGCGGCGTTCGGGGGCACGTTGGTCACGAATTCGAAGAAGGGTTACGACGTCCTCGTACCCGTCGAGGGCGGGAAGCCCGACAGGTACCAGGTCAAGGCCCGGGTCGTGGCCACACCGCCGAGTTCGGGGGAACGTGAACTCTCGCCATTTCGGTCCTTCGGGTTCGAATGGGCCGTCATCGTGCTCCTGGCCGAGGCCGACTACCGCGTCTGGCGGGCGGTCAAGGTCCCTATGCAGGTCGTCTCGGATCACGCCACCTTCAAGGCCCACGTCAACGGCAGCGTGCTCCGCGCCACGCCGGAGATCCTCGATCATCCCGACGCGCTCGACGTGACCAGGCTGCTCGCCAACCTCGGCGGACAGGTCTGAGCGTCCCGGGTGGACACCCTGGGCAGGCGCGGGCACACCCGTGCGCAGCGTCACAACTGTGTGCGATGGTTGCACGGGCCACCCCAGCGGACGGTGAGGCACTATGTACCGGCGGCGAGGGCCGACCAGGCAGGCGACCCATAGTCCCCAGGATGATCATGCGGCAGACCGATAAGTGCGCCCAGACAAGCCCGACCGGGCGTAGCTCGGCGCCCCGACGCAGCCGAGCGCTGCCCGACCGCCAGATTGCCCGCTCGGGTCGCTCCCCCCGAGGCGGCAGGCCGACCGCCCCCGGGAGCACAACATGACGGTGCTCCAATCGAGACCCGCCTTGGCCCTGCCCGAGATGAACGCGCTCGTCCAGGTGCGCGGCCGTCACTGGGTGGTCACCGAGGTGCGTCGAGGCACGGTCGACGTCGATGTGCGAGGTGGCGCGCACCAGGTGCAGCACGTGGTGGAGCTGACGTCCGTCGAGGACGACGGCCTGGGCGAGGACCTCACGGTCGTGTGGGAGGTCGAACCGGACGCCAGCATCCTCTACAAGGAGACCCTCCCAGCACCCCACGCGGATCGCTTCGACGACCCGGCGCGCCTCGACGCCTTCTTGAACGCGGTCCGGTGGGGTGCAATCACCTCGGCCGACTCCCAGGCCCTTCAGGCGCCCTTCCGCTCTGGCATCACCATCGAGGATTACCAGCTCGACCCCGTCGTCCGGGCGCTGTCGATGCCCCGAGTCAACCTGCTGATCGCCGACGACGTCGGGCTGGGGAAAACGATCGAGGCCGGACTGGTCGTACAGGAGATGATCCTTCGCCACCGGGCGCGCAGCGTCATCGTCGTCTGCCCGGCCAGCCTGTGCCTGAAGTGGCGCTCTGAGATGGCCGAGAAGTTCGGCCTCGAGTTCCGCATCGTCGACGCCGAGCTGGTCCGGCGCCTGCGACGGGAGCGGGGCCTCGCCGCGAACCCGTGGAAGCACTTTCCCCGTCTCATCGTGTCAATGGACTGGTTGAAGCGGCCGCGGGCCATGTCGCTGTTGCGCGAGGTGCTCCCACCGGCGCCGACGTACCCCCGCGAGTTCGACATCCTCTTGATCGACGAGGTGCACAACGTCGCCCCCAGTGGCGGGGGTCAGTATGCCACCGACTCCCAGCGCACAAAGGCGATCCGGGAGATCGCCCCCCACTTCGAGCACCACCTGTACCTCTCAGCCACACCGCACAACGGCTACCGTGAGTCGTGGACGGCCCTGTTGGAGCTGCTCGACCCCCAACGCTTCGCCCGAGGGGTCGGACCCGCGGAGGCCTCCTTGCGCCGGGCGATGGTCCGCCGGCTCAAGTCCGAGCTGCGTGACGACCCGGCCCTGGCCAACGCCGACGGCACGCCGCGCTTCGCCGTGCGGCGCATCGAAGAGCTCGAGGTCGCCTACCCGGACCATGAGCGGGAAGTGCACCGCCTTCTGAGCCAGTACTCGACCGCCCGCCACACAGCGACCGGTACCGATACGACCGCACGCCAGGCGACGGACTTCGTGACGCTCCTACTCAAGAAGCGGTTGTTCTCGTCGCCTGCCGCCTTCTCAGCAACACTCGGGGTTCATATGCGCACCCTGGCCTCCCAGGGCGAGCGCCAGGGTGACTCCCACCTGTTACAGGCCGCGTTCGACCGGCTCGACGACGACGTGGCAGACGAAGCCGAGTACGAGGAGGCGGTCGAGGAGGCGCTGGCCGCCGTCGCCGAGGCGGGCGGATCGGTCGATGACGCGCAACGTCAACTTCTCGAGGCCATGGTCGTTTGGGCCGAGGAGTGGCGGGAGAAGGCCGACGCGAAGGCGACGCGCCTCCTCGAGTTCATCGACGAGACCTGCCGCCCTCAGGCGGCCAACGGGGTGCGGTCGTGGAACGACGAGCGGGTCATCGTCTTCACCGAGTACCGCGACACCCAGCTCTACCTCTACCAACTGCTGGCGGACCGTCTGCCCCAAGGGGAGTTGAACGACCGGGTGGCGCTCCTCCACGGGGGGATGGACGAGGGTGACCGCGAACGCATCAAAGCCGAGTTCCAGGCCGATCCGAGCCGTAGGCCCCTGCGCGTCCTCCTCGCCACGGACGCCGCCTCCGAGGGCATCGACCTCCAGTTGCACTGTCACCGGGTCATACACATCGAGACCCCGTTCAACCCGGCGCGGATGGAGCAGCGAAACGGCCGGGTGGATCGGCATCTCCAGCCGTCACCGGAGGTCCTCATCTACCACTTCATCGGGGCCGGATGGCGGGAGGCCGCACCCGGGAGCTTGGAGGACGATCTCCAGTTCCTCAATCGGCTCGCCCACAAGCTGAACGCCGCAAGAGAGGACCTGGGCAAGGTTGGGCCGCTGCTCGCCGTCCAGGTCGAGCGGCGCATGCTAGGTGACGAGACGGCCTCCGTCGAGGTGCAACCTGACCCGCGCCGTGAAGCGGCCGCGGGAGTGCTGCGCGTCGAGCGGAACCTGCGGGAAGAAGTCGCCCGGCTCGCCCGGCGCCTCGAGGAGACCCGGATCGAGCTCGGCATCTCGCCCGGCGCGGTGGAGCACGTGGTGCGCGTGGGCCTGGGCCTGGCCCGCCAGGCCCCCCTCGTGCCGGCCACGTTGGATCGCTCACCGACCGACCGCCGGCCCGCCGGTCCTGTCTTCGAGGTCGGCCAGCTCACCGGCAGCTGGGCTCGGACCGTCCTGGACCTGCCCGACCCGCTCGACCCCGAGCAGATCCGGCCGATCACCTTCGACCACGACGTCGCCGCGGACGCCGCCGACGACGTCGTGCTCGCCCACCTGGGCCACCCGTTGGTCACCCAGGCCATGCGCCTGCTGCGCGGGCGCATCTGGTCGTCGGACGAGTCGGATCTCTCCCGGGTCACGGCTCGGATCGTGCCCGACGCCGCGCTCACCGAACTCGTCATCGTTGTTCACGCACGCCTGGTCATCACCGGGCGCGGGGGCCACCGTCTCCACGAGGAGGTCATCGCCGCCGGGGGACGGGTGGCACGGGGCCGGTTCAGCCGCGAGGGCTACGGGGTTGGAGAACTGGCCAGGGTACTGGGGGCTGCGGGCGACGACCTTCCACCTCCCCACATCCGTGAGGCCCTGGCTCGATCTTGGCCCACCTTCGAGGAACAGCTGCAGCTCGCGCTCAGGGCCCGGGCCGAAGACCGCGCCGAAAGCCTCGAGCGTCTGCTGGCGGCCAAAGTCGAGGACGAGGTGACCACCATGCGCGCCGTGCTCGACGAGTTGCGCCGGGGGATCCTCTCACAGCTGGCGGACCTCGAGGAGCCCGAGCAGCTCACCTTCGGCTTCGCAAGGGACGAGCGTGAACAGTTCGCGCGTGACGTCGGTGCCTTGCGGGCCCGGGTGGACGCCATCCCGGCCGAGGCCGACGCCGAAGAGCTGGCCATCCGGCGGAGGTACGAGGAGCAGAGCCAACGCGTCTTCCCGGCGGCCATCACTTTCCTGGTGCCCCGGCGTCTCTGCGATGCAGATCTCGACGACGTGCTGGGGCCAGCGGCAGCGAGCAACAGGGAAGCCGCCCGGTGAGTACTAGGACGACGGCCCGTCATGCCGACTGGTTGACGCTGGTAGAGCCGATCGGCCCGTTCCTGACCCTGCCCGTGCTCCGGCGGGTGTGGCCGGGGGGTCTGGACCGGACGCCACCCACCGCGCGGGCGGAGCTGCGCGAGCGCTTCGACGAGCTCGGTCAGGAGGACCAGGCACGTCGCGAATTCGTCTCGTGGGTGCTCACGCGCTTGCTCTCGTTCGGACCCGCCGTGCGCGTCGGGCAAGGCGTGCCTGAGACCCTGACAGTGGCGCTGGCCGAGCAGGGCGTGACGCTCCGCCCCGACTTCGCAGTGGTGTCAGGCGCGGACGGCGCGACCCGGCTGCTGGTCTCGCTCTGGCCGGCTGGGAGTGATCTCGGCGCGCACGTGGCCGGCGAGCACTGGGCTGCGAGTCCGGTGGACCGGATGACCACCCACCTCCGCCACGTCGGCGTCGAACTCGGCCTCGTGACCGACGGGGACCGGTTCTGCCTCGTGTGGGCCCCGCGGAGTGGTCCGGTTGGCCGGGCGACCTGGGTGGCCACCGTGTTCAGTGAGTCGGCAGAGCAAACGCTGCTCGACAGCTTCACCTCGGTCCTCGGAGCGAAGCGGTTCTTCGCTGTCGCCCCCGAGGACCAAGTCGAGGCATTGCTCGCCGAGGCGGCCTCCGCCCAGGCCGAGGTGACGGGTCAGCTCGGCTACCAAGTGCGCCGTGCGGTCGAGCTCCTGGTGGCAGCCTTCTCCCGGGCCAACCGGGAACATGGCGGCACGTTGCTGGCAGGCCTGGACCCGCACTTCGTCTACGAGGCGGCGTGCACCGTCATGATGCGGCTGGTGTTCCTCCTCTACGCCGAGGAACGCCGCCTCCTCCCCCTCGGGGAGGAGCTCTACGACCGCTCGTATGCCGTGTCCACGCTCCGCCAGATGCTGCGTGACACGGCCGACGCCATCGGCAACGACGAGACTCTCGAGCACACCTGCACTGCCTGGCCGCGCCTCCTCGCCACGTTCAGGGCCGTGCATGCGGGCATCGCCCACGACGAGCTTCGTCTTCCCGCGTACGGCGGAAGGCTCTTCGACCCCGACCGCTACCCGTTTCTCGAAGGACGGATGGCGGGCGAGTCGTGGCACTCCCATACCGCTACGCCGATCCCTGTCGACGACCGCACGGTCCTCGGCGCCCTCTCTGCCCTCCAGGTCCTCCAACTCCGAGAGGGCGGCGTCACCGAGGCCCGTCGCCTGTCGTTCCGCAGCCTCGACGTGGAGCAGATCGGCCACGTCTACGAGGGGCTACTCGACCACGGTGCCCGTCGCATCGAGCAGGTGGACCTGGGCCTGGTCGGAAAGCCTGGAGAGGAAGCGGAGATCGCGTTGGCCGACCTCGAAGAGCAAGCTGCCCAAGGGGACGAACACCTCGTTGCCTGGCTCGGCGAGCGGACAAAACGCACCGAGAACCAAGTCCGGACCGCCCTCGCCAAACCCCTCGACGACGCTCGGCGGCGCAGCCTGCGCGCCGCATGCGACAACGACGACGCGCTGTTGGACCGGACCCAGCGGTACGCGTGGCTGCTCCGCGACGACGTGCGGGACCTTCCGATGGTCCTGTTGCCGGGGTCCATCTATGTCACCGAAGTCTCGCACCGGCGCGACACCGGAACCGAGTACACGACGAAGGAGCTCGCCGACGAGGTGGTTCGCTACGCCCTGGAACCGCTCGTCTACTCACCCGGCCCGGCCGAGGGAGTCCCATCTGACCAATGGAAGTTGAGGCGGGCCGGCGAGATCCTGGCCCTCCAGGTCTGCGATCCGGCGGTGGGGTCCGGGGCCATCATCACCGCCGCGTGCCGCTACATCGCCGACCGGCTTGTGGAAGCGTGGGCCGCTGAGGACATCACCCCGTCTGTCATCGGGGCGAGCCCCTTCGATGACGTCGACGACATCCTCGTAGCCGCGCGGCGCGAGGTGGCAGAGCGCTGCCTGTTCGGGGTGGACCGAGACCCGATGGCGGTGGAGATGGCCAAGCTCTCGCTCTGGCTCGTCACAATGGCCAAGGAGCGCCCGTTCAGCTTCCTCGACCATGCCTTCCGCGCCGGGGACTCGCTCCTGGGGATCACGAGCCTGGACCAGGTTGCCCGTTTCCACATCCACCCTCACCAGGCCCACGCTCCCTTCAACCTCGCCGGCGACCTCGAGCCCTTGGTGAAGGAGGCCTTAGAACTCCGCAGGAAGCTCGAGGCTGCCCCCGTCATTACGCTGCGAGACGCCGAGGAGAAGGAGCGGCTCTTTGGCGAGGCCAGCCGGGCGGTGCGCACGGTGGAAATCATCGCGGACCTGGTCGTAGGGGCTGCGCTCTCGACTGCTGGCCAGTCGAAGCGGGACCTCGATACGCGCCTCGCCAGCGTGGCGTCACAGGTGCGGAGCGCGCTCGACGCCGGCGATGACACCACCAGAGAGCAAGCGTTCGAGCACCTCGCAGCACAAGCCGACGCATGGCTCAACGAGCGACGGCCCGAGGGTGCGCCACACCGTCGGGCGCTTCACTGGCCCCTGGCCTTCCCCGAGGCGTTCATCGGACGCGCGTCTCCCGGTTTCGACGCAATGGTCGGAAATCCTCCCTATCTCCACGGTCAGAAGATCACGGGCACCCAGGGCGTCGATCTCCGTGAGTATGTCGTCGCTCAGCTGGCCGACGGCCGGCGCGGGTCTGCGGACCTCGTCGCCTATTTCTTTTTGCTCGCCACCGGACTGACGAACTACCTCGGGTTCTTGGCGACGAACTCGATCTCCCAGGGTGACTCGCGCGATGTGGCGCTCGAACCGCTACTGGCTGACGGGTGGACGGTGTACCGGGCCGTCAAGAGCGTGAAGTGGCCTGGCTCAGCATCACTCGAGATCGCGAAAGTGTGGATGACCCGACTGCCCTGGCGCGGCCCGTCAATGCTCGATGGCCGTCTCGTCGAGGAGATCACCCCGCTCCTGGCCGAGCGGTCTCGGGTTGCGGGGCGCCCATACCGTCTGGCTGAGAATGCTGACGGGGCATACCAGGGATCGAATGTGCTGGGGACCGGCTTCATTGTGACGCCAGATGAGGCTGCAGCTCTTCTCGAGGTACCGGCGAATGCCGAGGTGATAAAGCCCTACCTCAACGGCGAAGACCTCACTTCCAGCCCCACGTGTGAGGCAACGCGGTGGATCATCAACTTCTACGACTGGGGTGAAACGCGGGCCCGCGCCTACAGCGGGCCGTTCGCCGTCGTTGAGAAAAGGGTCAAGCCCGATCGACTACTAGTGAGCTACAGCGCCAGGGCAAAGCAATTTTGGTGGCAGTACGAACGGCCCCGTGTGGAGCTGTACCAGCGGATCGCATTGGCCGAACGGGTGCTGGTCATCGCGAACGTGAGTAAGACGGCACAACCCGGTCGGGTACCCGGCGGCCAAGTGTTCGACAAGCAGCTCACCGTGTTCATCGACGGGTCCGATTTCTGTTTCGGTGTTCTGACGAGCGCGTTTCACTGGTGGTGGACGTTGGAGCACGGCTCGACCCACGAGACCCGCCTCCGCTATACGGTCACTGACGTCTTCGAGACCTTTCCACAGCCACCGAGGAGCGATGAAGTTGCGCAGGTCGGGACCCGGCTCGATGGTTTCCGTGCGGCACTCATGGCTGACAACCAGGAAGGCCTAACGAAGACCTATAACCGCGTGCACGGCGAGTCGGATCAGGAACCTGACATCTACCGTCTCCGCAAGCTGCACCGGGAACTCGACGAAGCTGTCGCCGTCGCCTATCTCTGGGGCGATCTGGATCTCGACCACGGGTTCCACGAGACACCCCAGGGGGTCCGCTGGACGATCGGGCCAGCGGCCCGTATCGAGGTTCTCGACCGGCTCCTCGAGCTGAACCACGAGCGCCACGCCGCCGAGGTCGCCCCCGGGCCGCCCGCCAAGGCCAAGAAGGCGCCCCGCAAACGCAAGGCCGAATCCGCAGAGAGGGCTGACACAGCGGATGCGACACTGTTCGACACCCTCTTCTCGGGAGACCAGACATGACCGCTGACGCCACGAGCCAGACCCAGCCGGTACTCCCCGAGAGCCAGCCAACGCCAACCGAGCTCCGGGAGGAGCTTGAGGTCATGCTCGTGGCAGACCTCCTCGGTCCGGCCGGCGGGGAGGACGAGGAGCTGCCGAGCGACCGATCCGAGCGGATCCGAGACCGCTATCTAGTGGGTGCCCTGGCCCCGCGGAGCACGATCGGCCTCGACCCCGAGCGCAGCGACGAGCCCGTCGTGGAGGGTGACGTGGCTCCTGACCTCCCCGGCGAAACGCCGGAGGCCGACCATGCGGCCGCCAAGGCGACCATGTTCCCCTCATCGGTGGGTCTCTCCTGTGTGGTGGTGCCCGAGGTACATGAGCTGGTTCTCGCCGCGATCTGGGGCCAGTACTTGAAAGAGGTACGCGAACCGGAGATGACGGGTACCGGAAATGGGCTCGAGGCCTCACCCGGGCGCGCCGAAGCGGTGGTCGGGCCCCGACGTGTGTGGAAGCGCCATCCCGTCACAGGTGAGGTCACCATCCCACTGCGCGAAGGTCCTATCGGACCTCTCCCGGTCGTGCCTGGACAGCCGGGCGTCGTGGTTCGGGGCCGGGTCTCGAAGCGTGACGGCTTCTCCCTGATCAGCGTCTTCCTCGTGAACGAGCAGGAGGCGATCGACCGCAACTCGGACGAGCAGTGGCTCTTCCAAGCTGGATTCTCGCTCGCGGCGCCGATAGGCGAGGGTTCTCGGCCCGTCGCCGCCTTTGTCGGCCGTGAGGTAGCCATCCCGTCCGAGCGAGGGTTCGCCGATAGCTTCGACGCGGAAGACGAGGTGGCGCTCCTCGACATGCAGTACCGCAAGCACGTCGAGTTCGCCACCGGCCACAGCACAGTTGTGCACGCCGTGTTGGCCGGTCCCAACGACGGCCCGAGCGACCCGACCCGGGCCTACCGGCTCGAGACACGCGTAATCCCCACGTTCGAGGTGCCCCGCACCGAAGCCCCCACCGCCGCCGAGGAACCGATACTCGCTGCGGCCGTCTTGGACATGGCGACGCTCGCGACTACGCCGCAGGTCGACCTCCGCCCCGCCCTGGAACCCCTCGTGGACGCCTACGAGGCTTGGATCGACCGCCAGGCGCGACGCGTAGGCGACCCAGACTCCCGCCTCGGCGGTCACGAGGCGGCGACCGAGATGGCGCTTGCCACGGCCCGGGCGACGGTGGCCCGGCTCCGCAGCGGTATCGACGTCCTCGAGAACGACCCGAACGCGGCCGAGGCCTTCCAGTTCGCAAACGAGGCCATGTGGAAGCAGCGCATCCACACCGATGTCACGGAGAAGCGACCAGCCGACGACCCCGACTTCGACCTGAACGCCGCGTTGCAGTCGGCGGACAAGGCGCCGAACCGCTCGTGGCGGCCCTTCCAGCTGGCGTTCATCCTTCTGAACATCCCGGCACTCACCAACCCCGCACACCCAGAGCGTCTCCACGAGTCGGGTCTCGTCGACCTCTTGTTCTTTCCGACGGGGGGTGGCAAGACCGAGGCGTACCTCGGGCTCACGGCCTTCACCCTCGCCATTCGCCGACTCCAGGGCACGGTGGCAGGACACGACGGAGAGGGTGTCGCCGTGCTCATGCGCTACACCCTGCGCCTCCTCACCTCGAACCAGTTCAGCCGAGCCTCGGCCCTCATCTGTGCTTGCGAGGTCATCCGCCGCGAGCGGGTCGACACCGACCCCCGATGGGGCCAGACCCCCTTCCGTATCGGCCTGTGGGTCGGCTCGGCACTCGCCCCCAACCGCAGCAAGGATTCCCAAGCCGCGCTAGAGGACCTACGCGCCGGCAAGCGCGTCCGAGGCTCCCAGCCCGTCCAGCTCACCGCATGTCCCTGGTGCGGTCGACGCCTTGACCCCGGTGCCGACGCCCGCTACGACCCTGACCGCTGGCGCACGTTGGTGTTCTGCGGTGACCCGTTGGGCCAGTGCCCGTTCACCGAGGGTGCGTCGGACCGCGAGGGCCTGCCGGTGCTGACCGTCGACGAGGAAATCTACCGCCTCCTCCCGGCGCTGCTCATCTCCACAGCCGACAAATGGGCCCAGTTGCCGCTCAAAGGGCCGCTGCACCTTCTCTTCGGTCGAGCGTCACGTCGTTGCGAGCGCCACGGATACCGCTCCGCCGAGCTCGACGTCACTCCGGACCGGTCCGAGAGCGAGTCGCACCGGAAGACAGCCCAGCTGCCCGCAGCAAGCACCGTCGCCTGCAACCCGCTTCGTCCGCCGGACCTCATCATCCAGGACGAGCTACACCTGATCTCGGGCCCTCTCGGCACACTCGTCGGCCTGTACGAGTCGGCCATCGACGAGCTGGCCAGCTGGGAGGTCGACGGGACCACGGTCCGGCCCAAGGTCGTCGCCTCCACCGCTACGGTGCGCCGCGCCGCCGAGCAGGTGCACGCGCTCTTCTGGCGCCAGCTGGCCGTCTTCCCACCCCCCGTCCTCGACGTCGAGGACAGCTTCTTCGCCCGCCAGCGGCCGCCCGAATCGGCCCCCGGGCGCCGCTATCTCGGGATCTGCGCACTGGGCCAGCGCATGGCGTCGGTCGAGACCCGGGTCTTCACCACAGTGCTCGCCGCTGCCCAGGTGCTCTACGAGCGCCACGGCGCGGCGGCAGACCCCTGGATGACCCTGGTCGGGTACTTCAACGCACTCCGGGAACTCGGAGGGGCCAAACGTCTGGTCGAAGACGACGTCCGTAGCCGCCTTCGCAACGCCGACCGGCGCGGCCTGGCCCGCCGCAGAGGCCTGGTCGTCAGGGAACTCACGAGCCGGGTCAGCTCCGGGGAGGTCAGCGGACGCCTCGACGAGCTCACGGTCCGCTTCGACCCGGACGCTTCTCCCGACGGCCCCCGCCCCATCGACGTGCTCCTCGCCACCAACATGATCTCGGTCGGCGTCGACGTGGCGCGCCTGGGGCTCATGGTGATCGTCGGCCAGCCCAAGGCGACGGCCGAGTACATCCAGGCGACCAGCCGGGTCGGCCGATCCGATGCCGGGCCAGGGCTCGTCCTCACGTTGTACAACTGGGCTCGACCCCGGGACCTCTCCCACTACGAGACCTTCGAGCACTACCACGCCACCTTCTATCGCCACGTCGAAGCGCTGTCGGTCACACCGTTCGCCGCTCGAGCCTTGGACCGGGGCCTCACCGCCGTCTTCGTGGCCCTGCTGCGCCAGCACTGCGAAACGGTTGCCGACTGGAACCCGAACACCGGGGCAAATGAGGTCCAGACCTCCGGTCACCCGCTGGTCACGCAGACCATCGAGCGCCTCGCCCAGCGGGCCGAGGACGTCACGGGCAAACCCGGGACCGCCGACCTCGTTCGGCAGATGCTCTACTCCCGACTCGACGACTGGGACCGGCAACAGAAGAAGGCCGCCGGCGGGGGCGCCCTGCTGGGCTACCAGGAGAAGGCGACCGTGCGAGCCCTGCTCGAGACGCCGACCGTCGGTGATTGGCCGCTTTGGGCCGTCCCGAACTCGTTACGCGAGACAGAGCCCAACGTCAACCTCATCATCGACGTGCGCGACTGGTCGATAGAAGAACTTCGGCCGTGGATAGCGGCTGGCGACAGTTCCGGTCCCGCCCCGACCGTCACAGTCGAGGACCGTGACGAGCAGTCCGCCGAGGAGGTTGCCCAGTGAGCGCCACCCGGGCCGGGGCCGCCGGCACGAAGACGTTCTCCAACCGGGTAGGAGGTGTCCGTCCGAGCCAGCTCATGTACACCTTCGGCGTCGGCGCCATGGTCGACCTGCCGAACTTCTCGGTCATCGTGGCAGGGCTCGACGACTGGAAGATGGACTACGCCGGGGAGGTCACCGAGGAACGCCTCCTGGCCGCCATCCGGGCCGATGCCGCCCTCGACCTCGGTCACGTCACTTCCCTACGGTCGGCGCCCTGGCTCGAGGAGACCCGGAACCCCTTCGAGGACTGGGCCCGCACGGGTGTCCCGGTCGTGCCGTTCCCACGGTGGATGCGCTGCACCGCCTGCACACTGCTCACGACGGTCGACGGCGGTCTCCTCGAACTCACCCAGAATGCCTTTCGCCCAGACCAGACCCGCTACGTGCACAAGAACTGCACGAAGTCCCGCGGCAAGCCCCCGACGGCCGTTCCGGCGCGCTTCGTCGTCGCCTGTCGCAACGGGCACATCGACGAGTTCCCCTGGGTCGAGTTCGTCCATCGGGGGACCGGGGGAACGTGTCCGGCCGGGAGCTGGCGACTCCAAGCGAAGGACATCGGCGCCGGCGCCCGATCGACGGACATGCTGGTCGCCTGTGTCTCGTGCGACACCAAGCCCACCGTGATGACGGCCGCGTTCGGCGAGAACGCGGCGACCATCTTGCCACAGTGTCGCGGGCGCAACGCCCACATACGCAGCTTCGACGCCTCGTGCACGGAGCAGGTGCGCCCACTCCTCCTCGGGGCGTCCAACGCCTGGTTCGCGGGCACCCGATCCGTGCTCTCCATCCCCGCGAGCGCAGACTCGATCGAGCAGGCTGTCGCCGAGTGCTGGCCGAAGCTGAACTCCCCGGACGCGCCGGTGGAGTCCCCGTCCACCCTGAAGACCGTGATCGCGCTGGTTCCCGAGCTCAAGCGGCTCGGTACGTTCGATCTCGACGCGGTCTGGGAGGCCATCGAGGCACGGCGCGCCGGCACCGAGGCGGGAGAGGGTGACACCGATCTTCTCGGCCCGGAGTGGGAAGTCTTCGTCAACCCCCACGGGGTCGGCGAATCCCGGGACTTCCGGCTAGGCACGCCGGCTTCGCCACCCGGGTACCCGAAACTCACCGTCGTACCCGTCGAGCGCCTGCGCGAGGTCGTTGCCCTCTGCGGTTTCACCCGGCTCGACGGCCCCGACTCCGGGGTGGTCTCGGACATCGAAGGGGTCATCCCATTCGCACCGCTCTCCCGGCAGCCGCTCAACTGGGTTCCCGCAGCAGAGGTTCGAGGCGAAGGCATCTTCGTGAGACTCGACGAGGACATTGTCCAGAGCTGGGAGGACGTGGTCGCTGGCGGCGAACAACTCGAGGCCCTTCGTGCGGCCCACCAGGAGTGGCGCCGAAGGCGGGGCCTAAGCGACGTGAACGTGGGGTGGCCCGGCGAGCGCTATGTCCTGCTTCACACTCTCTCGCACGCGCTGATCAACGAGCTTGCCCTCGAATGTGGTTACTCGGCCGCCTCGATCAGGGAGCGGATCTACGCCCGAGAGGCCCGGGCCAACGCCGGGGCAATGGCCGGCGTCCTCCTTTACACCTCCGCGCCCGACTCGGAAGGCACGCTGGGCGGTCTCGTGGCTCTGGCCGACCCCGACGAGTTTGCCCGCATCCTCGATGCCGCTCTCACCCGAGCCCGCATGTGCTCCTCAGACCCCATCTGTGCGGGCCACCGGCCCGATGCCACCGACAACGTCCTGCACGCCGCCGCATGTCACTCGTGCGGGTTCCTGCCCGAGACGAGCTGTGAGCGGGGGAACCGCTACCTCGACCGCAACGTGCTCGTCGACACCCTGGCGGGGGCCGGTATCGAGTTTCCCTTCGCCCCATGACCGATGAGACGGCCGACGCCCTCAGCGTGGCGGTCCGCGACGTCGCCCTCAAACTCCCGGTTGCCCACGTCCGCAGGCTGGCTGACGCTATCCACCGCCATGAAGGACCGACCCCGGCCGTTCGGGTTGCGGCGAGCGCCGCGGTCCCCACCCCGACTCTCAGGGCGCAGGCCCGCCGTCTCATCGACGCCTGGGAGGCGGCACCGGGGGCCACGACCGGGGCCGGGCTGGCTATCGCTTTGTGCGCCGCTGCTGACGCCGTAGATCAGATCCGGGCCGCCCAACTCATCGATATCGTCTGGACTGGACCTGCCACTCCCGAGGTGCCCGTGCGGCTCACGCGGGAGGTTCTTCTTGAAATCATTGGCTCGGCCAGCAGATCGCTGCTCCTGGTGAGTTTCGCGGCTTACCCCGTCCCGGATGTGTCCGCGGCGATCGTCGAAGCGGCAAGACGAGATGTGGACGTGCGCTTCGTGCTAGAGACGGGGGAAGCCGAGGGCGGCGCCCTTCGCGGTGCCAGCGCGGCCTTTGCCTTTCGCGACCTCGCTAGCCTGGCCATCTTCTACGAGTGGCCGACCGACCAGCGTGATCCGCTTCCGGCCGGCCGCCGGGCGGCAATGCACGTGAAGGGCGCCATCGCGGACGAACACTCAGCGCTAATTACGAGCGCCAACTTCACCGGTCTAGCCATCGAATCCAACATGGAGCTCGGCCTCCTTCTTCGAGGCGGACCGGTTCCCCGACGATTGGCCCGGCATTTCCGACAACTCATGGTCGACGGCGTTCTCCGTGAGGCCACCTGATCGCCCATTGACCGGATCGTTGGAACCGTCAGAGCCCAGCGTCTTAGCGAGCGACCTGGCAGACTTGGGCCTCGTGTCGGAGGAAGCGGGGGGAGCCGGCTGGCCTGGTGGCATCGCGGGGCGCTCCGATTCCGGCGACGGTCTTGAACCATCTAGGTTTGCTCAGTGTGAGTCCCGCGGCCAGATTGCAGGTGATCGGTCCCCTCGGAGACCCCGTTGCATCTGAGCAGAATCGTCGTACGCGGTTTGCGAGCCAGCGTGGAGCACGAAATTGAGGTGCGCCTTCCCGGCCGGTTCAGCGTAATAGTCGGAGCCAACTCTGCCGGAAAGACCACCATCACGGACGCCACCTACCTACCTGGGCCACCCGGTCGTTTTTCCGCGGCTACCTCGGCTGAGTGCAGCCGGGCTCAGTGCTGGCGACAGGAGCATCGAGATCGAGTACTCGTTCGCCGGAGATGGGGTAGACGAGGGGCCTCTCGATCGGCAGTTGCAGGCGCAGAGCGGTCATATCGCTCCGGGGACCGTGGCGGCCTCTTGGGTCCGCCTTTTGGAGCGCGATCTTGGGAGTATCCGCGCACGTGACGAGACCCGTAACGACGTTGCGTCGAATATCCGCCTCCTGTACCTCCCTGCATGGCGCAACCCGCTCGATGAGCTGGCCCGTCGAGAGGCCCGTATTCTGGTTGAGCTTCTGCGAGCACAGCAGCAGCGAGTGAATGGCAGCCGGAGTCTGGACACCCTTCGCGCACGGGCGTCAGCTCTGTTAGAAACGCTTGCAAAAGACGGGCTCATCGGGGCCATCGAGGAACGCATAACCGCTCATCTGCACACGTTGACCGCGGGAGTGAGCCGTAACTGGCCTTACGTCCGCGGGCAGGTGATTGACGACGGCTACCTTGCTCGGGTGCTCGAGCTCATGCTCAGGGTGCTCGAAGGGCGATCGCATGCTCGACCACTCGAGGTATCCGGCCTCGGCTACGTGAATCTCCTACACATCGCCGTAACACTTGCCGCGATCCCCGACCCATCGCAGATGGGCGTGGCGACGACGGGAGAGGATCTACCTAACGGCGACGGAGAAATGACCCAAGGCGAAGGAGAGGACCTCCCTCCACCAGGTGAGAACGAGCCAGAATCAGATGATCGTGGCGAGGTAGACGAAGCCCGCCCCGTGTTGCAGCAAGCCCGCGCTGAACGCGAATCCGAAGAAGACTCGCTCTTCACGTCCGCCTCCTTTCATGCGACCGTCGTCATTGAGGAGCCGGAGGCGCACCTACACCCGCAGTTGCAGCATTCCTTGGTTCGCTACCTAGACCGCGTGGTGACGAGCCGACCCGAGTTGCAAGTCATTCTGTCCAGCCATGCGACTGACGTGATTACCTCATGTGACCCAGAGCATGTCGTCGTGCTGCGTCGCCGAGCTGACGCCTCACGTGTCTCACGCGCCGTTGGGATGCTTCCGCTTGCAGATCG
>Ga0209415_10006553_pt1 | contig 20635 bp, 20 predicted proteins | sample PeaSoiSIISIP2007_FD_187696 | JGI IMG/M metagenome (GOLD analysis project Ga0209415, IMG submission 187696) | Peat soil microbial communities from Weissenstadt, Germany - SII-SIP-2007 (SPAdes) (version 2) | ecosystem: Environmental > Terrestrial > Soil > Wetlands > Peat | place: Germany...
CTGTAGCCCAACTGAAACGGGGGCGCGTCCGGACGTCCATCAACGTGCCAAGCGGAGACTCCGGCCATCGCCGGCTCGGCAGTGAGCAGCGTCGCGGCAAGCAGTCCCGCGCACCGAAGAAGCATTTCGGGCCCCCAAGCCTGATGGGAGACTGCCAATCTACGAACTCGTGGAAAGCTCGTCCAGCGCGTCGGGAACCCTCGAGAACACGGCTGGATCGAGCGTCGACACCGCTCGCAGGCGGACTGGCAGTCCCGCGCGGACCCGCCCTCACTTTGGTAGGCCGTGGTTCGAACTCTCGCAACGGCCGCTTGGGTCGCGGACGCTGGCTTCCGGCCGGAAAGGGACATCCGGGACGGGGCCGCGCTCATCGCCCTGGAGACCATGTCCGCGGTCCGGGTGGCCGCGGCAGCCGCACCGTTTCGGCCCGGGAGCCACGGGCAATGTTCGCCCCATTGCGGACGTTGCTGACGTCGTCGAACAAGCTGCCTAGCTGCTCACAGAAAGCCGACATTCGCGGCTCCCGAACGGACGAGACGGACCAAGCTCAGCAGACGCGATCAAGCGTAAACGCTGACTTTGCGCTCGGTCAAAGCGGCTTCGCGCGATCCGGCTATGGCTAGATCCCAACCGAGCAAGGTGATGGTGCCTTGGACGGTCGGCAAAGGATCGAATCCATGACCACCCGCACCTGGGACGGGTCCCTGCATCCCGTGGCGCTGTTTGCCGTGGTCGCCCTTGGGCTCGCTTTGGGCGGGCCGGCCGCTTTGGCTCAATCCATCCAAGCATCGGGCGCGGCCACAAAGCAAAGCGGCTCTGCAGAAGTTCTCGTCCAAGCGCCCCGCCATCAGACGCGCTCCTATGGCATCCCACCTTTTGCCGCCGAAGCAGCCAAAGAGGAGGCGTGGCGCAAGTATCGCGACAGCGCGCCCCCGCCAGGCCCTTGTCTGGGCCGACCCGGCGCGGCGCAGCCGGCCGACTGCGGGACGTTCGAGGGATTGAAAGACTATCCAGGTCTGCAGAGCCTCCTCGCACCATAGGTCCGTCGAGCGCAAATTCTCGGGCGCGCGGCCCTCAGTCAGCGGGCCGGCCGTTGATCTCTTGGCGGCTTGTCCAGGAACGCCCTGAAACCGAGCGCGATTGTCTCCTTTGGGTCGTTAGCTGACATCGGCGACCTGCCGAAGAGTGGACATTCGCGGCGACTGCGGACCAGCGGACCATCCGAAGGTCCGCCGGGAGGGCAAGCGAACATTGCCCAAGCGCTCGCCCATGGATTGCTGTCGCAGCGGAAGGTTCGCCGAAGGCGCCTATTGTTCAAAAGTGTTCAGACCGGCTGTGCGTGCGTCGCCTGGAGAGTCGACCGTCGAACCGGAGGCAAATCGCTGGTCGGAGCAAAGCAATTTGACTTGGGTTAAGGCGCGATCGCGCGACTACTAATTGACTGCCTTGCCATGCACACCTTCAGGGTCATCAAGGACTCGTTCGGTTGGACCATCATGCTTGGCCCGGGCGTGACATCGTCGTTCCGCACACGAGCCCAGGCGATCCGGCAAGCAAACCGCCTTTGCGACGCACTCCGGAGCCACGGCGAAGACGTCGAAGTCATCGTGGAAGACGCCGGCGCAACGGGGGTTTCACCGGGGCGCGACTCCGATTGCGCCGAGGCCGACGAGACGATGAGACGGCAGGCGGCGGGGACCATGTGACCTCGGGCGGATCGCGCGGGTATGATCGCAACGGCTTCATGCCTTGAGTCACGAGTAGAGCGACCCGGAGGGGCCAATTGGCTGCGCCGATCGAAACGATCACGGCCGACCCGCCCGCGGAGCCGGATGAAGCCCTGCTGGACCGGTTCCAGCGGGCCGCGTTCGGCTATTTCCTCGAGACCTTCAATCCCGCCAACGGCCTGACCGCCGACACAACGCGGCCGGGTGCGCCAGCCAGCATCGCTGTCGTTGGATTCGCCCTAGCGGCCTATCCGGTCGGCGTCGAGCGCGGATGGATCGCTCGGGACGAGGCCGTGGCCCGCGCACTCACGACCCTGAGGTTTTTCTGGAACGCCCGCCAAGACGGCGGCCCGGGCGCAACGGGCCACAAGGGCTTCTTCTACCATTTTCTGGACATGGACACGGGTGCCCGCACGTGGCGCTGCGAGCTGTCGCCGATCGACACCGCCCTTCTCGTCGCCGGCATGCTGACCGCTGCGGCCTACTTCGCCCTCGAAACGCCCGAGGAACGCGAGATCCGCACACTCGCCGACGCCATCTACCGCCGCGTCGACTGGGGCTGGGCCCAAGCCGGCAAGGCGACCGTGCGGCAAGGCTGGAAACCTGAGAGCGGCTTTCTGCACTATGGCTGGGAGGGCTATAGCGAGGCGATACTGCTTTACGCGCTAGGTCTGGCGTCGCCGACGCACCCCCTGTCCGACTCGAGCTACGTCGCCTGGACCGAGACCTACCAGTGGGAGAACATCTACGAGCGGGACCTGCTATACGCTGGGCCGTTCTTCATCCACCTCTTCTCGCACGCCTGGATCGATTTCGCGGGTTTGCGCGACCGGTTCATGCGTGAACGACGCACCGACTATTTCGAAAACACCAGCCAGGCCGTCTGGGTGCAACGCGAGTACGCCCGGCGCAATCCGCATGGCTACCTGGGCTATGACCAGGACAGCTGGGGGCTTACGGCCAATGATGGCCCAGGCTCCAAAGCCCTTTGGGTCGAAGGCCGCAAGCGGCGCTTCTTCAGCTACGCCGCGCGCGGGGTTCCCTACGGGCCCGACGACGGTACGCTTGCGCCCTGGGGACCCCTGGCCGCGCTGCCTTTCGCGCCTGACTCGGCTCTCCTCGCCCTGCGCCAGCTCTGCGACCGCTATCCGCATGTGGTCGAGGGCTCGAGACTGCCCAGCGGCTTCAATCCGACGCTCAGGGACGCAGGCCCCGATGGCTGGATCTCGGAGGGCTATTTTGGCCTCGACCAGGGGATAGTGGTGCTGATGGTCGAGAACCATCGGTCCGGCCTGATCTGGCGACTAATGCGGAGTTGTCCGTGGATCGGCAACGGCCTGCGCCGCGCAGACTTTCGGGGTGGGTGGCTGTAGATGGCCGCCGCGGCGGCTCAACCCTTCGGAGAGGCCTGGCGAAATCCTTCGCCGGCGGGCGTCTATGACCTCGCGATCATAGGCGCCGGGCCAGCGGGTCTGACCGCCGCGCGGTTTGCCGCGGCCCTCGGCGCCAAGGTTGCGCTGATCGAGCGCGACCGGCTGGGCGGCGCCTCCCTAAACGTTGGCTCCGTGCCCTCCAAGGCGATGCTTCGCACGGCGCGGCTCTATGCCGAAATGGCCGCCGCCGAGGACTATGGCGCTCATACACCGAACGACATCTCCATCGATTTCCAGGCGGTCATGCAACGGATGCGGAGCCTGCGGCGGCGCATCGGCGATCAGGTCTCCGCCGACCGGCTCACGGCAGCCGGAAGCGATATTTTCTTCGGCCAGGCGCGCTTCGTCGGGCGCCGCGCGATCGAGGTGGGCGACGTTGCTCTGCGCTTTGACAATGCGCTGATCGCCACCGGATCAAGCTCACTTACGCCTGCCATCTCAGGCCTCTCGGAAACCGGATATCTGACGAACGAGACGGTCTTCGATCTTGCCGAACGCCCGCGCCGGTTGCTGGTCGTGGGCGGCGGGCCGCTGGGCTGCGAGCTCGCGCAGGCCTTTTGCCGTCTCGGATCGCAGGTCATCATCGCCCAGGACGACCCGACCTTCTTGCCGAAGGAGGAGCGAGACGCCGCTCAGATCCTGGCCGACGCGTTGGCGCGCGATGGCGTCGAGGTGCACCTCAACACGAGCGTCGCGGCCGCACACGCCGAGGGCGACCAAAAGGTTGTCGATCTGGTCAGCGAGGACAGCCGCATCCAGGTCCGTGTCGACCAGATTCTGGTCGGCATCGGCCGCGCCCCCAATGTCGAGGACCTGGGCCTTGAAGCCGCCGGCGTGCGCTACGATCGGACGGCCGGCGTCCAAGTCGACGACTTCCTGCGAACCACCAATCGGCGGATCTACGCCGCCGGCGACGTCTGCCTCGAACACAAGTTCGCTCACTCGGCCGAGGCATCGGCGCGCGCAGTCATCTTCAATGCGCTCGGATTGCGGCGTGAGCGGCTGAGCGACCTGACGATTCCTTGGTGCACCTATACCGAACCGGAAATCGCCCATGTAGGCCTCTATGTCCGCGATGCCTGGGCCCTTTCGATCCCGGTCGAGACCTATGTGATGCTTATGCACGATGTCGACCGGGCGGTCATCGACGGGGCGCACGAGGGTTTCGTGAAGATCCACATGCGCCAGGGCACCGACCGGATCCTCGGCGCCACCATCGTTGCCCGCGACGCCGGCGAAATGATCGGCGAGGTTTCGCTCGCGATTCGGCTGGGGCTCGGCATGCGGGATTTGGCCGAGGCCATTCACGCCTATCCGACCCAGGCCTCGGCCGTCAGGATGGCCGCGATCGCCTATGTGCGCGGTCATCTGACGCCTTCACTGAAGGCGTTGCGCTGGTTTCGGTCGATCCGGCGAGCGATCCGCGCGGGTGCTGATCTCTGGACCTAGGTAATCGCGGAGGGGCGCGCCCTTCCGGTTTTGCGTTCCACCTCGGCGATCTCGACTGCCAACGTCGCCAGGTCGGAGAGCACTTCCCTTGGCGCAAGGGCTTGGCGGGAGGCCTCGGGCTCGTAACGCTCCAGGTAGAGGCGAAGCGTCGCGCCCTCCGTCCCGGTGCCCGATAGGCGAAAGACGACCCGCGCAACGTCCGAAAAGACGAGGCGCACGCCTTGATGGTCCGCTCGGCTGTGATCCACCGGGTCGGTGTATGAGAAGTCGTCGCACTGGCTGACCTTCAGGCCGCCAAGACTGGCGTTCGCGAGCTCAGGCAAGCGCCGCCTCAGTGACTCCATCAGCTCTTCCGCCGCTGCTTGGTCGAGACCCTCGTAGTCGTAGCGCGAATAGTAGTGACGCCCGTATGTCCCCCAGTGCGACGTCACGAGCTGGTCGACCGTTCCGCCGCGCGCCGCCAGCACATTCAGCCAGAACAGCACGGCCCACAGCCCGTCCTTCTCGCGGATATGATTCGAGCCCGCACCAAAACTCTCCTCGCCGCACAGGGTGATGCGCTCGGCGTCGAGCAGATTTCCAAAGTACTTCCACCCTGTCGGCGTCTCGTAGCAGGTCAGGCCAAGTGCAGCCGCGACCCGGTCAACCGCCCGGCTGGTGGGCATGGAGCGGGCCACGCCCGCGAGGCCGTTCGCATAACCCGGCACTAGACGGGCGTTGGCGGCAAGGATCGCAAGGCTGTCGCCCGGAGAGACAAAGAGACCGGGACCGAGGATCATGTTGCGATCGCCGTCGCCGTCCGAGGCCGCGCCAAGGTCGGGTGCCTCGGTGCCGTTCATCGCTTGCACAAGATCGTGGGCGTTGGAGAGGTTCGGGTCTGGATGCAAGCCGCCGAAGTCTGGCAGCGGACGCCCGTGGACCGCCGTGCCGGCCGGTGCGCCCAGCTGGCGTTCCAGGATCTCGTGGGCGTAAGGGCCGGTGACCGCGTTCATCGCGTCGAAGCGCATGCGAAAGCGGCCCGAAGTAAGCAGCGCCGAAATGCGATCGAAGTCGAACAGGGATTGCATCAATTGCGCGTAGTCCGCCACCGGGTCGATGACCTCAACAGTCATGTCGCCGAGCGCGCGGACGCCGACCTTGTCGATGTCCACCGTCGCCGTCTCAAGGATCTTGTAGCGATTGATGCGCCGGCTCAGCGCGTAGATCGCCTCTGTCACGTGCTCCGGCGCCGGCCCCCCGTTCGCACCGTTGAACTTGACGCCGAAGTCGCCGTCACGTCCGCCGGGATTGTGGCTGGCGGACAAAATGACCCCGCCACAGGCGCCGCGCTTGCGGATGACGCACGACGCCGCCGGCGTCGACAGAATGCCACCCTGGGCGACCAAGACCCTCGTGAAGGTGTTGGCACCCGCTATCCTCAGAACGGTTTGGATCGCCTCGCGGTTATGAAAGCGTCCGCCGCCGCCCACAACGAGGGTTCCGCGTTCGTGCGGGTCCAGGCTGTCGAAGATCGATTGGACGAAATTCTCCAGATAGTTCGGCTGCAGGAAGACCGAGACCTTCTTGCGCAGGCCGGAGGTGCCGGGCTGTTGATCGTCGAAGGGGGATGTCGCCACCGTTCTGATCCGGCTGTCGGTCACACTTCCCACCGCTCGAGAACATGGCGCGCTCGGGCTCAGCGATCTTTGCTAGGCCCGTGCTGAGGCCGAACCAGTTCGAATAGGTCATTCGAGACCGCGTTCCAAAGCGAGATAGCCGTCGTCTCGATGTTGTTGTGCTCAAAGCCAAGGATGCTCAGCGACCCCGTGTCTAAGCCGAGGTGGCTTCCCTGCCGCATGGGCAGGTCAATCCAACGCACCGCCAGGGCGCGCAGGAACTGCCCGTGAGAGAAGATCGCCACCTGCCCCACACTCGGACGTAGCTCGGCGAGGATCATGTCGACGCGAGCGGACACCTGTTCGGCAGATTCGCCGCCGGGGCAGCCATCGCGATAGATGTCCCAACTCGGGCGCTCGGCGCGGATTTCGGCTGCCGTTCGGCCTTCGTAGTCGCCGTAGTCCCATTCGCTGAGATTCGGGTTCACACGCGCCACAGGTCCGTAACCAGCCAGTTCGCAGGTCTGCCGCGCGCGTTGCATCGGGCTGACAAGCACCTGGGTGAACGTCTTCCCGCTTAACAACCGACCGATGTTGCGCGCCTGCTCAGCTCCGTGCTCAGTCAGCGGCAAATCCGTGCGACTGGTGTGTTGGCCGCTGAGAGACCACGTCGTCTCGCCGTGCCGGATCAGATAGACTTGCCCGTCCACTTTCTCAGGCTCCTGCCGCTGGCGGCCTAAGGCGCAACCACGCCTACTCAAGCGTTTAAGCCCTACGGAGCGTTCAATGGCCAATCCTCTTTCGCCGGAGCTGCTCGGCAAGATGGACGCCTACTGGCGCGCGTCGAACTATCTGACCGTCGGGCAGATCTACCTGAAGGACAATCCGCTCCTCGAAGAGCCCCTCAAGCTCGAGCACATCAAGCCGCGCCTGCTCGGCCACTGGGGGACCACGACCGGCCTGAACTTCATCTACGTGCATCTGAACCGGCTGATCGTCGAGCATAACCTGAACATGATCTACGTCATGGGTCCGGGTCACGGGGGCCCAGGTCCGGTGGCGCAGAGCTATCTCGAGGGCTCCTATACGGAGCGCTATCCGAACATCGAGCGCAACCGAAACGGCATGCAGCGCCTGTTCCGACAGTTTTCCTGGCCGTACGGAATCCCGAGCCACGTCGCGCCCGAGACGCCCGGCTCGATCCACGAGGGCGGCGAGTTGGGATATGCGTTGGTCCACGCTTATGGGGCGGCCTTCGACAACCCCGACCTGATCGTCGCCTGCATCGTCGGCGACGGCGAGGCCGAGACCGGGCCCCTGGCGGCCAGCTGGCACTCGAACAAGTTCCTCAACCCGCGCTGCGACGGCGCTGTCCTCCCGATCCTGCACCTGAATGGATTCAAGATCGCCAACCCCACCGTGCTGGCGCGGATCAGCCGCGATGAACTCACCGACCTGCTGCGCGGTTACGGCTACGAGCCGCGCTTCGTTGAGGGCGACCAGCCGCCTCTGGTCCACCAGGACCTTGCCGCCGCCCTCGACACTGCACTGGTCGAGATTCGCGCCATCCAGACCGAGGCCCGCGCGACGCCGGTCGGCGAGGCGCCTGCGCGGCCGCGCTGGCCGATGATCGTGTTCAAGACACCGAAGGGCTGGACCGGTCCCAAGTTCGTCGACGGCCTGCCGGTGGAGGGCACCTGGCGTGCTCACCAGGTGCCGCTAGACGGGTTCGACAATCCCGACCACGTGGCACAGCTGGAAGCCTGGATGCTGAGCTACCGGCCGCACGAACTGTTCGACGAGCACGGCAAGTTCCGTGAGGCCCTCGCCCAGATCGCGCCCACCGGCCACCGCCGCATGAGCGCCAATCCGCACGCCAACGGCGGCGAGCTGCTCATCCCGCTAACAATGCCGCATTTCCGCGACTACGCCGTCGACGTCTCCCGTCCCGGCGCGGTCATGGCCGAGGCCACCCGTGTGCTCGGCGGCTTTCTGCGAGACATCATCAAGCTGAGCCTCCCCAGCCGCAACTTCCGTCTGTTCGGTCCCGACGAGACCGCCTCAAACCGGCTTGATGCGGTCTACGAAGTCACCGGCAAGACCTGGATGGCCGAGGTCGAAGCCGTCGACATGAACCTGAGCGCAGACGGCCGTGTGATGGAAGTCCTGAGCGAGCACCTCTGTCAGGGCTGGCTGGAAGGCTATCTACTCACCGGACGCCACGGCTTCTTCTCCTGCTACGAGGCTTTCATCCACGTGGTGGATTCGATGGTCAACCAGCACGCCAAGTGGCTGAAGACCACCTGTCAGATCGAATGGCGACGACCGATCGCATCGCTCAACTACCTCTTGACGTCGCACGTCTGGCAACAGGACCACAACGGCTTCTCGCACCAGGATCCCGGCTTCATCGATCACATCGCCAAGAAGAAGGCCGGGGTGGCGCGCATCTATCTGCCGCCGGACGCCAACTGCCTTCTTTCGGTCGCCGACCACTGCCTGCGCAGCCGCAACTACATCAACCTGATCGTCGCCGGCAAAGCGCCCGAATGGCAGTGGCTCGACGTCGACGCGGCCGAGCGCCATTGCATCGCGGGCGCAGGTGTCTGGGACTGGGCCGGCAACTGCACCGAGGACCCGGAGGTCGTGATGGCCTGCTGTGGCGACGTGCCCACGCTAGAGACGCTTGCCGCCGTGACCCTGCTCAGGGACTACGCGCCTGACCTGCGCGTGCGCGTCGTCAACGTCGTTGACCTCATGGCCCTGCAGCCGCAGATCGAACATCCGCACGGTCTCGGCGACGGCGACTTCGATGCGATTTTCACCCGCGACCGACCGGTGATCTTCGCCTTCCACGGCTACCAGGGCATCGTTCACCAGTTGACCTACAAGCGGACCAATCACGACAACTTCCATGTGCGCGGCTATCGCGAAGAAGGAACGACGACCACGCCCTTCGACATGGTGGTTCTCAACAATCTCGATCGCTACCAGCTCGCCTTTGACGCAATCCAGCGCGCTCCACGCATGAGCGACAAAGTCGAGGAGGCCGAGGCCCGCTACTGGACGACCATGCAGCGTCACAAGCTCTACGTCAGCGAGCACGGCCAGGACATGCCCGAGGTTCGTGATTGGCGCTGGTCGACGGCCTGACCGACCGCGATGGAGACCCCTGACAAGACGACGGTGCTGGCGCTGAACTGCGGGTCGTCATCGCTGAAGTTCGGTCTGTTCCAAGCTGGCGCAGCTGGCCCCGAACTCGTGCTCGACGGCGAGGTCGAAGCCATTGGGACCTCGGAGGCTAGGCTCTCCGCGCGCCCGAGAGGCGGGGCGCGGAGCTCGCAATCAGGAGCCATCGCGAGCCACGCCCTGGCTGCGAGAGAAATCTTCGCCTTGCTTGCCGAACACGACGCGGCGGCCCCATCCGGCGTGGGTCATCGCATCGTTCATGGCGGCCCATCGGTTCGAAATCACTGTCTGATCAAGCCACAGATCATGCGGGCTCTTGAAGCCGCGGGAGCTTTCGCACCCCTGCATGCGCCGCCCGCGTTGGAGGTGGTGCGGATCGCTCAAGCGCAGTTCAATGCCTGCCCGCACTTCGCCTGCCTCGACACAGCGTTCCACCATGGCCTGCCCGACGTGGCGAAGCGCCTTCCCATCGCGGCCGCGCTTCAAGTCGATGGCGTCGAACGGTACGGATTTCATGGGCTGTCCTGCGAGTCGATCCTTCGCCAGCTTGGCGAGGCTGCTCGCAAGCGTCTGGTTATCGCCCATCTCGGTTCTGGCTCCAGCATAACCGCGGTCAAGGCGGGACGGTCGATCGACACCAGCATGGGCTTGACGCCGAGCGGCGGGGTCATGATGGCGACGCGCGCCGGCGACCTCGACCCCGGACTTTTGGTCTACCTCATCCGCAAGCATGGCCTGAACGCCGCGCAACTCGAATTGGCGATCGATCGGGAGGCGGGCATGGAGGGCGTCTCCCGTCTCTCCGGCGATCTGCGCCGGTTGCGCGAAGCTAGCCAGAATCCCGACGCGCGCTTGGCGGTACAGATGTTCGTCTATTCGGTTCACAAACAGATCGCCGCCATGGCCGCTGCTCTCGAAGGGCTGGAGCTGCTCGTGTTCACTGGCGGGATTGGCGAACACGACGCGCAGACTCGCGCCGAGATCTGCGCCGGGTTGTCCTGGCTCGGGTTCGACCCCGGCGCGGCGCAAGAATGGCGTGGAGCTCAGCCGCGCGATGATCGCCCGCAGATACGCGTCCTTCCCGCAAACGAGGAAGAGCAGATCGCGCGCCATGTCTTAACCTTGATCGCAGGCGTCGATCCGTCGGCAATGTGATTGTCCGCTAAGGGTCGTTAGCAGACGTTGGCTCAGCGCCGGAAAGCAGACATTGGCGCGCCAAACACAAGCTTTACAATAAGTGGCGTCGGGCGACTGATGCTGCGCTCCGATGAGGCTGCGGTGCATCGCGGCTAGCCCAAGAGGGAGTCACCCATGCAGACCCTCACCCTCGCCGACGGCCGCAAGTTGAGCTTCGCCGAGTACGGAGCGCTGGACGGCACGCCGGTGCTATGGGCCCACGGTGGGCCGGGAAGCCGGCTGGAGCCGAAGGGCTTCGACGACACGGCGCGCGCCGCCGGCTTTCGCCTAGTCGGGATCGACCGCCCCGGCTACGGCGGCTCAACCCCCTTGCCGGGCCGGAGCATCGGCGACTGGCCGGCGGATGCACTGGCGTTGGCGGATCATCTCGGCCCTAAGGATTTCTATGGCGTCGGTGTCTCGACCGGAGGGGCCTACGCGCTTGCGCTAGCCGCCAAGTCCGCCCGTGTGGGGGGCGTCGTCGCCTGTTGCGCGCTCGCCGATATGCGTTGGGACTCCGCACGAGACGGGCTGATGCTGGAGATCTTCAAGGCCTGGACCGCGCCGAGTCGGGATGCGGCTATCGCCATGACCGAGGACCAGTTCGGCGCCGACGGTTCAAAACTGATGGACGTGTTGCCGCCCGGCCTACTGCCTCCGGCGGATGTTGCGGCATTGACCGCTCCGACCGGTCTTGTGGCCGACGCAGCCGAGGGCCAGGCGACGGAGTTCGCCCAAGGTGTCGTAGGCTATGTTGACGACCGGCTGGCCGACGGCCCCGGCTGGGGCAGCTTCGACCTAGCGGCGATCCGCTGCCCAGTGATCGTGTTGCACGGCGAGGCCGATCCTTTGGTGCCTCCGGCGCACGCGCGGCATACCGCAGAGATCACGCCGGGTGCGCGTCTTGAGATGCGAGAGGGCCTCGGTCACATCAGCATCACGGTTGAAGTCTTGCCCGCACTGGCCGCCCTTAGGGGAGCGGTCGCGGACTAATCGGCCGCCCCGGACGGTCAGTCCGGAACGCCATCTTCGCGGTCAGTCAGAGTCCGCTTTGGATCGATAGCGGACTCAGGCGACCCGCCGGAAAGCGGACGTTCGCCGCTGACAGTCCGGGCACTCTCCGCCACTACTTTGGCTAGCGCGGTTGGTGCAATCGCTTGAGCTGCACCTGCGCCCACTTGCCGAAGCCGGTAAGCGGCGCGCCGACCACGAGGAACAGGCCGACGTGCTTCAGGATCAGCAGCGCGAGGAACCCGAGCGCCACCACGCCGACCACATGGTGGTTCGGCAACACGAGCAGCAAAACGAGCCCTGTCGCGAAGAGGGCGGCGAGGATCAGCCAGAAGGCGAGGCGTTTGTGGTCGTGGGTCATGCGGGGGCTCCAGCTTGCGGGGTCAGGCCGTCCCAGAGGGCGCTGACGAGCGCGCGCACGGCGTCGGGAGGCATGGCTTCGGCATGCAGGCCCATCACCTCGAACACGGCGATCGAGTGGATCATGGCGACCAGCGCCATAGCCGCAGCCAACGGGTCAGCCGCGCGCACCTCCCCGGCCTCCGCCCTGCGGGCGATGAAGTTGGCGATCGCAGCGGTGAGCGCCTGCGCGCCGCCGAACTCGGCGTGGCGGCGCAGGCCCTCGAGCCCGATGAGCGGGTTGGCGATGAGGGGCATGGCGAGAGGCAATGCTTCGCGGAAATAGGCGAGTGCGCGGGCGCCGATCAGCTGGATGGCGTCGCGCGGGTCGGAGACTGCGTCGGCCTCGGCGATGATGGCGTCGGAGTCAACCCTCGGCGGCGCGAGCGCGGCGATGAAGAGGGCGGCCTTGGTCGAGAAGCGCTTGAATAATGTCGCTTCCGACACCCCGGCTAGCGCGGCGATCTCGGTGGTCGATCCCGCCGCGCCGTCACGGACGAACACCTCGCGCGCCGCCGCCAGCAGCGCCGCGTTCGAAATCGATTTCGGCCGTCCCATGGAATAAGTAAGTACTAACTCACTTACCTAGTCAAGCAGCGGGACAACCCTCAACGAATGTCCGGTTTGGGTCGGAAGCGGACGTTCGCTCGACGCCGAAGAGCGGACATTGCTCGGACTGCTTAGGCCAGCTGGTCCGAGGGGGGCTCGATCTTCCGGAAGTCCCATAGGGGTTTGCCGAACTGGTCGTGGGTGTAGGCCATGACTGAGAGGAAGCCCAACTCAGGGTACTCGACCGCGTCAGGCGAAGCGTTGTTGCTGATCATTAGGTAGCGCACCGGCTGGTCGGTATCGTTGCTACACTTGTGGGCGTCCTCAGGCCCGCGTCGGAAGACCACGACCTCGCCTTCGTCGAGTTGGCGCTCGCCGGCTTTGGTGCGTAGGGTCGGGCGCCCGCGCAGCACCACAAGCATCTCCTCGTTGCCGTGGTGGAAGTGCAGCGGACCGCCGCGGCCGTGCGGCGGAATCTCGTGCAGCGTGGCTGCGACGATCTCGCCGCGGCCGACGCGCACCGCCTGGGTGCCGTTCTGCCACTCCGTCGTCGGCGGCAGCTCGCTCCGCCAGATGTTTTCGTCGGGCATGCTGATCTCCTCGGCTAAGCGGACATCCAGCGGTCAGCTTGGCCCGCGTCTTAGGGTGCGACCCACGGAACGGGCCTGTTCGGCAACTCGGCCGGAGAGAAAGTCAGCTCAATCTCGAGGCCGTCCGGGTCCAGAAACTGCACCAGGTGCCGATCGCCTATGGTGAACTCGCGAACCTGAACGCCTCGCGCCTCCAACCGCGCCCTGGTCGCCACATAGCCCTCCGCCCTGAGGGACACGTGCATCAACACGCCGGTCCGACGTTGCGGCAAGGTTTCGAACTCGGCCTTCTGCTCCGCGGTCGCCTGGAAGAAGTGCAGGCACCATTCGCCGTCCACGAAGCAGCCGATCGCGGCCCGTGGAAAGCCTGTCGGCATTTTCCGATCGGAAATGCTCATCTCAAGGATGTCCCTGTAGAACTCCAAGGACGCGTTGAGGTCTGCACAATTGATGGTGACATGGCTGAAGCGCGTTACGCTCATGCTCAGATCAATCTCCTCGCGCGTTTGGGCCGGCGCACACCAGGCCCGCCGACGCTAACGCTGGCTGGCGGCGTCTCACCGCCGCGCCCTCGATAACAAACTGGCCGACACCGCAATGATCGGAAAGTCTGCGCCCTTCGGGAGAGGATGCTCATAGGGTTGCCGCCGCCTTCCAGGCTGACGCCCACCAGTCGGCGTCGGGCATTCCGCTCGACCTGATTGCAGCAATGAGCTGGTCGACGTCGAAGGCCGCGCGCCGCAGGCGCAGGTCCCAGCCGGATGAACTCAGTTCCAGGATCGCGAACTCCGCCCAGGCGGCAAACCTGATTTCGCCTGGCGAGCCGCGAGTTCTGTCGTAGGCCATGCCGATGCTGCCTGGGTTCACGAAGATCGAGTCGTCTATTCGCCTTACCATCTGGAAGTGAGTGTGACCGCCCACGTGGACGGCCGCGGGATAGTCGGCCAGGAAGGCTCGAAGCACTTCATCCGACGTCGTCGGGTAGATCTCATCGTTGAAGGACCGGGGCGACCCGTGGAAGAGGGAGAGCGCCGTCCCCCCGCAATCCAACGTCAGGCGCGGGGCGAAGCTGGCCAGGAAGGCCCGCTCATCCGGCTCCAGCACACTGGCGCACCAACGGGACGCCCGATTGAAGGGCTCGAGAGCCGGGTCGGCGATCTCGGGTTCGAGGCCGAGCAGCTGGGCGTCGGCGTTGCCCATGATCACAGGGCCCCGAAGCTGCTCGACAAGCCGCAACGTCTCACGCGGCTGCGGCCCGTCTGAGGCTACATCTCCTAGGCAGATGATCTCTTCTGCCGACTCACCGCGGATCGCATCGAGCGCGACGCCCAGGGCCGCGGCGTTCGCGTGAATGTCCGATATGATCGCAACCCTCACGCTCCAATGATGCGCGCTTCAGGGACGGCTGTGAACGGCCGAACGAGCCGCAAGTTCACGGCGGCCGATGTCCGCTGTGGGTCGGAAGCGGACTCTCACTCCGTGCCCAAAAGCAGACATCGGCCCCGGGCCTTGGCGGCGCGGGTTCATCACCGCATGAACAGCAGCGCCGGGTGCTCGAGCCTGGCCTTCACCGCCTGGATGAAGGCGGCGGCGTCGTAGCCGTCGACCACGCGGTGGTCGAACGAGGAGGAGATGTTCATCATCTTGCGCACCACGACCTGACCCTCGCGCAAGACCGGGCGCTCGACGATCTTGTTCGGACCGACGATGGCGACCTCGGGCGCGTTGATGATCGGCGTCGTCGCGACCCCACCCAAGAGGCCGAGGCTGGTCAGCGTGATGGTCGATCCGGAGAGCTCCTCGCGCGAGGCCTTGCCGTCGCGGGCGGCCGCGGCGAGCCGGCCGATCTCGGCTGCGAGGTCCCAGAGGTCTCGCGCCTCGGCGTGACGGATGACCGGGACCATCAGGCCGTCGTCGGTCTGCACGGCGACGCCGATGTGGACGGGGCCGTGGCGATGCACGACGCCGGCCTCGTCGTCATAGGTGGCGTTGATCTGCGGGAAGTCGGGAAGCGTGCGCACGAGCGCGGTGATCATGAACGGCGGCAGGCTGAGGCGCTGATCGGGCCTCGTCGCATTCAGGTGCGCGCGCAGGGCCTCGAGCTCGGTGACGTCGACCTCCTCGACGTAGGCGAAGTGCGGGATGCGCCGGTAGGAGTCCATCATCCGCTCGGCGATCCGCCGACGGAGCCCGATCACCCTGACGTCGGTCACTCCCTCGCGCCGGGCCAAGGTCGGCGGTCTCGCCGCGGCGAGGTCGGCGTCGAGCACCCGACCGGCCGGCCCCGACCCCTGCACCGACGCCAAATCGACGCCCGCCTCCTTCGCACGGCGCCGCGTCGCGGGCGAAGCGAGCGGTTTGGCGACCGCGGGCTTGGCGACGGCTGCCGGTGCGGCCGGCTTCGTCTCGGCGCGCGCTGGCTTTGGCGTCGCCTCGGCCGGCGACGCGCCTTCGGTCTCGAGCACGACAAGCGCCTCGCCGACGGCGAGCTCCTGACCCTCTTCGGCGCCGCGCTCGACAACGACGCCCGCGACCGGCGAGGTCAGCTCGACGGTCGCTTTGTCGGTCATGACGTCGACGAGCGGCTGCTCTTCCTCGACCTTATCGCCGACGGCGACGCGCCACTCGACAATCTCGGCCTCTGCGATGCCTTCGCCGACGTCCGGCAGGCGGAAAACGTAGCGCGCCATCGCCTATCTCAAGCCTCCAGCACCCGGGTGAGCGCCGCCGCGATCCGCGCCGGCCCCGGGAAATAGTCCCACTCGAACGCGTGGGGATAGGGCGTGTCCCAGCCGGCCACGCGCTGGATCGGCGCCTCGAGGTGGTAGAAGCAGCGCTCCTGCACCAGGGCCGAGAGCTCGGCGCCGAAGCCGGAGGTGCGGGTGGCCTCGTGCACGATGACGCAGCGGCCGGTCTTTTTCACCGACGCCTCGACGGCGGCGATGTCGACCGGCACCAGGGTGCGCAGGTCGATGATCTCGGCGTCGACACCGGCTTCCTCGGCCGCGGCCAGCGCCACGTGCACCATGGCGCCATAGGCAAGGACGGTGACCGCCGCGCCTGCCCTGACGATCGCTGCCTGGCCGAGCGGGATGGTGTAGTGGCCATCGGGGACCTCGGCCGCGGGGTGGCCGGCCCAGGACTTCACCGGCCGTTCGTGGTGGCCGTCGAAGGGGCCGTTGTAGACCCGCTTGGGCTCGAGGAAGATCACCGGATCGTCGGACTCGATGGCCGAGATCAAGAGGCCCTTGGCGTCGTACGGGGTGGACGGGATCACCGTGGCCAGTCCGGCCACGTGCGTGAACAGGGCCTCCGGGCTCTGACTGTGGGTCTGGCCGCCGAAGATCCCGCCGCCATAGGGCGCACGGACGGTGATCGGGGCGGTGAAATCGCCGGCCGAGCGGTAGCGCAGCCGCGCGGCTTCCGACACCAGCTGGTCGTAGGCCGGGTAGATGTAGTCGGCGAACTGGATCTCGACGACGGGCCTGAGACCATAGGCGCCCATGCCGATGGCGACGCCGACGATCCCGGACTCGCCGATTGGCGTGTCGAAGCAGCGGGTGACCCCATGCTTCTTCTGCAGCCCCTCGGTCGCGCGGAAGACGCCGCCGAAGTAGCCCACGTCCTCGCCGAAGACGAGCACGTCCGGGTCGCGGCCGAGCATGACGTCCATGGCCGAGTTCAGCGCCTGGATCATGGTCATCTGGGTCATGACGCCTCGCCTTCCATCGCCTTCGCCTGCTCGGCGAGATGCCAGGGAATCTCCGCGTAGACGTCGGTGAACATCGCCTCGGCCTTGACGGCCGGCTCGGCCTGGGCGAACGACCCCTCCGCTTCCGCCTCGCGCTGGGCCATGCGCACCTCGCCGTCCAGCTCGGCGGCCAGCGCCTTGTGCTGCTCTTCGCTCCATTCACCGAGCGCGACCAAGTGACCCTTCAACCTGACAATCGGGTCGCCGAGCGGCCAGGCCTTGGCCTCGTCAACCGGCCGATAACGGGTGGGATCGTCGCTCGTCGAATGGCTCTCGGCCCGGTAGGTGAAGAGTTCGATCACGGTCGCGCCGAGGTTGGCGCGAGCGCGCTCCGCCGCCCAGGCCGTCGCCGCGTAGACCGCAAGCAAGTCATTCCCGTCCACCCGCAGCGCCGGCAGGCCGTAGCCGATCGCGCGCGCGGCGAAGGTGGTGCGCTCGCCGCCGGCGAAGCCCTGGAAGGACGAGATGGCCCACTGGTTGTTGACGATGTTGAGGATCACCGGCGCGCGGTAGACGGACGCGAAGGTGAGCGCCTCGTGGAAGTCGGATTCGGCCGTCGCCCCGTCGCCGATCCAGGCGGCCGCGATCTTGTCGTCCCCGCGATAGGCCGAGGCCATCGCCCAGCCGACGGCCTGGCTGTATTGCGTGCCGAGATTGCCCGACACGGTGAAGAAGTCGTGGGCGCGGCTGGAGTAGAGGCAGGGCAACTGGCGGCCGCGCATGGGGTCGCGGCGATCCGAGTAGACCTGGTCGATCATGCGCCGCAGCGGATAGCCCCGCGCGATCAGCAAACCCTGCTGGCGGTAGGTGGGAAAGCCCATGTCGCCGGGCCGCAGCGCCAGGGCCTGGCCGGCCGCGATCGCCTCCTCGCCTGCCGACTTGGCATAGAAGGTGATCTTGCCCTGGCGCTGGGCGCGATACATCCGGTCGTCCAGCGCCCGCGTCGTCATCATGGTGCGCAGGCCGATGCGCAGCTGCTCGGGATCGAGCTTGGGATTCCAGGCGCCGGACGCCGCGGCGGTGTTGTCGAGGACGCGGATCAGGCCATAGGCCAGATCGCGGATGTCGCTGGCGTCGACGTCGATGGGCGGGCGATCGGCCTCGCCCGCGGCCGGCGGGCGCAGGTTGGAGAAGTCGGGGGGATCGCCCGGCCGACGCCAAGGCTGCGGGATGTAGAGGCTAAGTCGAGGCTGCTCGCTCATGGAGTCCAGGCGGGTACGCGGCCGTTCGGGCCGCTGTTCCACTACACCTGCAAGCCGCGAGTCGCCATCAGACCGTCCGCATCGCGCGGTCCTTCTCGTTCGCGCCCCGAATCTGCGAGCGCGCCTCTTGCCACTGCTCGTCTGTCCAGTTGCGCAGCGCCGAGAAGCCGCCGCCGCCGGCGAGATAGGCCCCGCCGTCGATCGCGATCGTCTGGCCGTTGATGTAGTCGGCGCCGGGACCCATCAGCAACGCCGCGAGATTGCAGAGCTCCGGCATGCGGCCGACCCGCCCCATTGGGTTGCCCGGACTGGACTCGCCCCGGCCGCCGCCGGGATTCAGCCGCGCCCATGCGCCCTCGGTCGGGAAGGGACCGGGCGCGATCGCGTTCAGGCGGATGTTCTTCGGGCCCCACTCCACAGCCAGCGACTGGGTCATGACATTGAGGCCGGCCTTCGACATGGCCGAGGGCACCGTGTAGGGCCCGCCGTGCCAGATCCAGGTGGTGAGGATGGACAGCACCGAGCCTGGCTTCTTCTCGGCGATCCAGCGCTTGCCGCAGTCCAGCGTCACGAAGAACGAGCCGCGGAAGACGATGTTGGCGATGGCATCGAACCCACGGCTGGAGAGGTCCTCGGTGCGGCTGATGAAGTTGCCGGCCGCGTTGTTGACCAAGCCGGTCAGCGGGCCGCCGTCCGACCAGATGTGATCGATCGTCTCGGTGATCGCCTCGGGCACGCGGATGTCGCAGGCCTGGGCGACGACCTTGCCGCCGTGGGCGTCCATCAGCGCCTTGGCGGTGTCGGCAAGCACGCCGCCGCGTCGTCCCCAGATGTAGACCTCGGCGCCCAGCAGAAGGAAGGCCTCGGCCATCTCCTTGCCAAGGCCGGTGCCGCCGCCAGTGACCAGGATGCGCTGGCCCTTCATCAGGCCGGGTTTGAACATCAAGTCGTCGAGCTGCATGGCGTGCTCCCGCAAAGAAGGTTTCGGCACAGTCGGCGACTGACCGCAGGGAAGGTCAAGTTCCGTTCGCAAGCCGCCGGGCTCAGGCCAGGCGGATCTCCTGCAGCCGCTCTGCAAGGTAGGCGCGGGCGGAGATGGGTTCGGGGTAGCGGTCCGGCGCATCGGCCGTGACGCAGCCCGGCAGGGTCTCGATGCGATAATCCGGCTGGAAGTGAACGAAGAACGGCATCGAGTAGCGGGCGACGCCGCGCCGTTCGGGGGCCGGATTGACCACCCGATGGGTGGTCGACGGAAGGCGGTGGTTGGTCAGCCGCTGGAGCATGTCGCCGATGTTGACGACGACAGCGCTCGGTTCGGGGTTGACCGCCAGCCAGCGCCCGTCGCGATCGAGCAGCTCGAGTCCGGCCTCCTCGGCGCCGAGCAGGAGCGTGATTGCGTTGATGTCCTCGTGCGCGCCGGCGCGGATCGCCGGGCTCGCGCCCGCGACCGGCGGATAGTGCAGCAGGCGCAGGATCGAGTCGCCGCCGGTGATCGCCGCGTCGAAATGGCTGGACCTAAGGCCGAGGTGAACCGCGATCGCCGCCAGCAGCTTTCCGCCCAGCGTATCGAAGGCGTCATACAGCCCGCCGACCGAGGCGCGGAAACCCGGCGCTTCCTCCGGCCAGACGTTCACGAGGCCTCGGCCGGCCGGGTCGGGCTCGCGCCCGACGTGCCAGAACTCCTTCAGATCGGCATGCTCGGCGCCTTTGGCGGCCTCGATCCCGAATGGCGTGTAGCCGCGCTGGCTCGCTGCGCCGGGCACGACGTAGCGACGCTTGGCAACCTCGGGCAGCGCGAAGAAGGCCTTCGCATCGGACAGAGCCCGATCGATCAGGCCAGCGTCGATCCCGTGGTCTTCGACGATGGCGAAGCCGTAGCGCTCGAACGAGGCGCCAAGCGCATCGGCGAATTGCCCGAACCGCGCCTCGGACAGGCGGAGAGAGACCGGCTGGATGGCCACGCGCGACTCATGGCGAAGGTTTCGCCGGTCATACGCGAGAGGCGTGAAAAAGGCGAAGCGGCTAGAGCGCCCGCACGCGCCGGAGCGTCTCGGCGCACTCGAGCTGAGCCCGACGCTCGGCGATTTCCTCATAGAGGTCGCCGCGCTCCAGCTCTCCGCCGTCGAACGCTTCGGCGAGGCCCGAGTCAAAACCGGCAAACAGCGCCTTGGCCGCAGGGATCGGCTCAAGATCCATCGGATGATCCATCGCGGTTTGCCTCCTTGCACATGTGCTTAACGGAGAATTAGCCATTTTATCTTGGCCCGCCTTGCACACGCGAACAACGCACTTGGCGCGAAAAGGCCAGAGTCTCACGAAGACTTGACCGTTGCCGGGTCGCGCACGCGACGCGATTACGACTTATCAACAGTCAGATTGCCTATTGGCCTACCCATCACGCCGGCGTTACCATGCACGCGGACGCCGCGTCGGGGCGGGCGGTCCGGCCGTCCCCCTGCCTACTGGACACCGGGATCGACCCGCGTCGGGAGTAGAGCGTCGCAGAGGAAGCCGTCTTGCAGCGTACGATTACCGAGGGGCCGGACTACTTCCACAAGGTCGTC
>Ga0209415_10006555_pt1 | contig 20631 bp, 15 predicted proteins | sample PeaSoiSIISIP2007_FD_187696 | JGI IMG/M metagenome (GOLD analysis project Ga0209415, IMG submission 187696) | Peat soil microbial communities from Weissenstadt, Germany - SII-SIP-2007 (SPAdes) (version 2) | ecosystem: Environmental > Terrestrial > Soil > Wetlands > Peat | place: Germany...
CTAGGCGCTTCTTCGGTAAAAGCGGGGATAAGCCCTTAAGCCGCTGGCCTCGTTGGACGATAGCGCCCCACAGTCTGTGGATAAGCTTGCGGGTTCTTTGCGCAGAGCCTGAGTCTTATCCATTTGAGCCGGGGGCGCGCGATCCGCTACTGTCCGCCCATGGCCGAAAGCAATGAACTCTTCGCGCGCAGTGCCGGCGAGGCGAACGCCGGCGCCGCGAGCGCGCTCCAGGGCACGGGCATCCTGCCCTATCAGCAGATCAAGGCCCTCATCCGCGACCATGAGATTTGGGGCGAGCAGGATCTCCTGCCGGACCAGGTCCAGCCCGCGAGCCTCGACCTCAGGCTCGGCCGCGTCGCCTATCGGGTGCGCGCCAGTTTCCTTCCCGGCGAGAGCGCGACGGTCGCCGAGAAGATCCAGCAATTCGCCCTCCACGAGATCGACCTCACGAGGGGCGCATGCCTGGAGAGGGACTGCGTCTACGTCGTGCCGTTGCTCGAGCACCTGCAGCTCAGCAGCCGCATTTCCGCCGCTGCCAACCCGAAGAGCTCCACCGGGCGCCTCGACATCTTCACCCGGATCATCACCGACAACGGCCGCAGCTTCGATGAGATGCCGGCCAGCTATCAAGGCATGCTCTACGCCGAGATCGTACCGCGGACCTTCAGCATCATCGTGCGCCAGGGCTCAAGGCTCTCCCAGATCCGCTTCCGCCGCGGCACGCCTGGCACCAGCGCCTCGCAGCTACGCCGCCTGCACGAGCAATTCCGCCTGGTGGATTCCGAGAACCCCAATCTCCGCGGTGATGCCATCGCGGTCACTCTCGACCTGACGGGCGAGGAGCGGGGTGGGCTCGTCGGCTGGCGGGCGAAGAAGCATGCCGAGCTGGTCGATGTCGATGCCCGGTCGGTCTACGACCCTCTCGATTTCTGGGACGCGATCGCGCTCAGGCCCGGCCGCGGCCTCGTCCTCGATCCCGCCGACTTCTACGTCCTGGCGACGCGCGAGGCCGTGGTCGTGCCGCCGGACCATGCGGCGGAAATGCTGCCCAACGACACCCAGGTCGGCGAGTTCCGCGTCCACTATGCCGGCTTCTTCGATCCCGGCTTCGGCTACGACCCCGCCGGAGGGCGCGGCAGCCGCGCCGTGCTGGAGGTGCGCTCGCGGGACGTACCCTTCGTGCTGGAGCATGGCCAGACCGTCGGATGGTTGCGCTACGAGAAGCTCGCCGCCACGCCCGATCGGCTCTACGGCGGCATGCTGGGCTCGCATTACCAGGGGCAGGGGCTGCAGTTGGGGCGGCAGTTCAAGCCGGTGGTAGGCTGACGCGTTAGACGCTACCCCTCCCGCGCCCGTCGCCTCAGCACATATTTCTGCACTTTGCCGGTCGCGGTCCTGGGCAGTTCGCCGAACACGATGTGCCGCGGCCGCTTGAAGCCGGCCATCTGGCTCTTGCACCATTGCATGAGTTCGCCGGCCGAGGGCGCCGCGGCGCCCTCGCGCAAGGCCACGAATGCGCAAGGGGTCTCGCCCCAATGGGGGTCCGGCTTGGCGACCACGGCCACTTCGCGCACGGCGGGATGGCGGGCGAGGATCTCTTCCACCTCCAGCGACGAGATGTTTTCCCCGCCGGAAATGATGATGTCCTTGGAGCGGTCCTTGACCTCGATGTAGCCGTCGGGATGCATGACGCCCAGATCGCCGGTGCGGAACCATCCGTCGCGGAACGCCTCTTCGGTTGCCGCCGGGCTCTTGAGATAGCCCTTCATCACCGTATTGCCCCGGGTCACGATCTCGCCCATCGAGGTGCCATCGGCCGGCAAAGTGACGCCGGTCACGGGATCGATCACCTGCAATCCCGCCACCGTGATATAGCGCACGCCCTGGCGGGCCATCTTCTGCGCCCTCGCCGGCAGGTCCAGCGTCGCCCAGTCGCTTTGAAACTCGCACATCGCCGCCGGGCCATAGGTCTCGGTCAAGCCATAGCCATGAACGACCTTGAAGCCCATCTGCTCCAGGGCGCCGATCACGGTGCTGCTGGGTGCCGCGCCGCCGGTCAGAATCGTGACCGGCTGCGTCAAGCGGCGCCGGTCGCTGCCGGGTGCAAAGGCGAGCATATTGAGCACCGTCGGCGCGCCGCAAAGATGAGTGACGGCGAAGCGCTCGATGTTGGCGAAAATCTCCGTCGCTACGACGCTACGCTGGATCACATGGGTAGCGCCCAGCGCCGTGACCGCCCAGGTGAAGCCCCAGCCGTTGCAATGGAACATCGGCAGGGTCCAGAGGTGGATGCTGACCTGGTCCACCCCGGCCATCAAAGCCTGACCGAGGGCGACGAGGTAGGCGCCGCGGTGGTGGCACACGACTCCCTTGGGATTGCCGGTCGTTCCCGAGGTATAGTTGAGCGAGATCGCCTGCCATTCGTCATCCGGCATTTGGAACGGCGCTACGGGGTCGCCGCCGGCAATGAAGTCCTCGTACTCGATTCCGTCGCCTCGGGGCGGATGCCCAGCTTGCGCCGCGCCGATTTCGATCAGAGCCAGGGGATGCTTCACCTCCGCCAAGGCAGCGCGCGCGACCGGCATCAATTCGGAATCGACGAGCAGGGCCTTGCTCTCGGCATGCTCCAGGATGAAGCCCACGGCCTTTGCATCGAGCCGGTAATTGATCGGATTGAGGACTGCGCCTGCCATGGCCGCCGCATAGTGCATCTCCAGCGCCGCGACGCCGTTGAGCGAGAACACCGAGACCGTGTCGTCCCTGCCGATGCCCGCCCGGCCGAGCGCATCGGCCGCCTGCCGGCAACGCCGCCACATCTGGGCATAACTGACGACGCGTTCGCCGTCGACGATGGCTGCCTTGTCCGGGAAGACCAGGGCCGAGCGCTCGAGAAACGAGATCGGCGTCAGGGGCTGATAATTCGCGCGTTGCTTGCCGAGGGCGGCTTCGTATTTGCTCATCGGCATATCGGCTCCCTCCCTGCTCCCGCCCGTTGCGTGCCTGGCGACTGCCGCGTTGGTCATCGCGGTCATTCCCCGCTCGGCTTTCCGCCGATGTTCAAGGGTTACCCGAAACGCTATCATTGTGTCGATCCGGCGGAAATCCCGAAGGTCGCAGCCTACCAAATAGACGACGGCCCCGCGCTTGCCGGTAGCAGGCCGGGGCGTTAGTTTCTCCGCCATTCCGGTCAATTCACAGCCAGGAGCCACGCGATGTCCGCCGCCCTTTCCCTTGAGTCCCTCCAGTCCCAGGCGAGCGCCCTCAGCTACCGAAGCCAGGCCTTCATCAACGGCAAATACGTACCGGCGGCCTCGGGCAAGACCTTCGACGACATCAACCCGGCCACGGGCAAGGTCATCGCCAGGGTCGCCGAATGCGACAAGGAAGACGTGGATCGGGCAGTGAAGGCGGCGCGCGCGGCGTTCGAGAAGGGGAGCTGGGCAAACATGAGCCCGAGCGACCGCAAGAAGGTGCTGCTCCGCTTTGCCGACCTGATGGAGAAGCACCAGACCGAGCTCGCCCTGCTCGAGACTCTCGACATGGGCAAGCCGATCCGCGACAGCTACCGCATCGACATGCCGCTCTCGGCCCAATGCATCCGCTGGTATGCCGAGGCGGCGGACAAGATCTATGACGAGATCGCGCCCACCGGTCCGGAAGCCGTGTCGCTGATGCGCCGCGAGCCGCTCGGCGTCGTTGCCGCCGTGGTGCCGTGGAACTTCCCGCTGCTCATGGCCTCATGGAAGATCGGCCCGGCGCTCGCCACCGGCAACTCGCTGATCCTGAAGCCCGCCGAGCAATCGCCCCTGACTGCCATCCGTATCGCCGAGCTGGCGGCCGAGGCAGGCGTTCCCGAGGGCGTCTTCAACGTCGTGCCCGGCTTCGGCGAAACGGCGGGCCAGGCGCTCGGCCGGCACATGGACGTGGACTGCATCGCCTTCACCGGCTCGGCCGAGGTCGGCAAGTTCTTCCTGCGCTATTCGGGCGAGAGCAACATGAAGCGCGTGTCGCTGGAATGCGGCGGCAAGACGCCCAACATCATCATGGCCGATTGTTCGGACCTCGACGCCGCGGCAACCGGTGCCGCCTGGGGTATTTTCTTCAACCAGGGCGAGGTCTGCAACGCAGGCTCGCGGCTCATCGTCGAAGAATCGATCAAGGACGCGGTGCTGGAAAAGATTTTCCAGGTCGGCAAGACGCTCCAGCCGGGCAATCCCCTGGATCCCAAGACCGCCATGGGCGCCATGGTGGACAAGACACAGATGGATCGGGTCCTCGGCTATATCGAGAAGGGCAAGAAAGAAGGGGCGAAGCTGGTGTTCGGCGGCGCGCGCACCCGCGACGAGACCGGCGGCTACTACATCGAGCCGACGGTGTTCGACAAGGTCGACAACAAGATGACCATCGCCCAGGAGGAAATCTTCGGCCCCGTGCTCTCCACCATCACGTTCAAGAGCCCGGAGGAGGCGATCAAGATCGGCAACGACACGATCTACGGCCTTGCCGCCGCGGTCTGGACCCGGGACATCACCAAGGCCTTCAAGACTGCCCGGGCGCTGCGCGCCGGCGTGGTCTGGGTCAACTGCTTCGACAACGGCCACATCTCTTCGCCCTTCGGCGGCTTCAAGCAGTCCGGCTTCGGCCGCGACAAGTCGCTCCACGCCATGGAGAAGTACACCGAGATCAAGGCGACCTGGATTCACATCGGGGCGTGAAGGTCCTCGCTGCACTTGGCACCCCCTCCCGCAATGCGGGAGGGGGACGGGGACGGCGATCGCGTGAGCGCTACTCCCCTTCCTTGATCCGGGCCCAGGTTCGGCTGCGCAGGCGTTCGACGGCGGGCGTTGCCGGCTTGTCCGGGAAGAGCTTTGCCATCACGTCCGGGTCGGGATAGGTGTCCGGGTCGTAGCGCAGCGCGTCCTTCACCATGGGCGTGGCGGCCAGGTTGGGCGAAGCGTAATTGACGAAGTTGGCGCCGTCGGCAGCGACCTGGGGTTCCATCAGGTAGTTGATGAACCTGTGGGCGTTGACGGGATTCTGGGCGTCCGCCGGGATCGCCAGATTGTCGATCCAGATCTGCGTCCCTTCGACCGGAATGCGGTAGTCGATCACGATGCCGTTCTTCGCCTCCTCCGCCCGGCGCTTGGCGTTCTGGAAGTCCCCGTTCCAGCCGATGGCGAGGCAGATCTCCCCGTTGGCCATGTCGTCGGCGTAGCGGGAAGGATGAAAATACTTGATGTAGGGCCGTACTCTCTTCAGCAGGTCCTCGGCCGCCCTGTAGTCCGCCTTCTTCGCCGTGTAGGGGCTGAAGCCAAGGTAGTTGAGGATGATCTCCAGCATGTCGCCGGGATCGTCCAGGATGGCCACGCCGCAGTCGGCGAATTTCTTCACCAGCTCGGGCTTGAAGACCATATCCAGGCTGTTGACCGGGGCATCGGCCATGCGCGCCTGGATCTTCTGCACGTTCATGCCGATGCCGATGGTGCCCCAGAAATACGGCACGGTGAGCGCATTGCCCGGGTCGAAGACGGATGCCGCCCGCAGTACCGCAGGGTCGATATTTTTCAAGTTCGGAAGTTCCGCCTTGTCGAGGGGACGAAACAGCCCGGCCCCGCCTTCCTTGCCCACGAAGCCGTCGGACACCACGACGACGTCATAGCCGGAATGGCCCATCTCGAGCTTCGTCTCCAAGGTCGGGTCGGAATCGTAGACATCGTAGTTGACCTTGATGCCGGTCAGTTTCTCGAAACCCGCTATCGTGTGCTCGCCGATGTAGTCGGGGAGATTGTAGACGCTGAGAACCATCTCCTCGTTCGCCGCCGCTCGTCCATGGAGGAACAGCGCCATCAGCAGCCCGCCGGCGAGCAAGACCGGGGCAAGACTCCAGGCCGCCGACCTCATCGAAGCCAAACCCGCCCGCATCAATCTTGGCGGGCCAGGCGAGCGCGACCCGGGCCGGCGGCGGCCAGCGGAGCGCCATCGAGGGTCGCGAGCGCCGCCATGCGGGAGAGCGTCCAGTCGCCCGCCGCCGGTTGGGCCAGCGCGAAATGGGCCGCAACCTGGTCTTTGCAGAAATACGGGGTCTCGAAGAGTTCCTGCAGGAGCACGATCTCGGCCCCTTCGGCCGCGGCACGGCGGACCATCGCTTCCGCCCTGTCGAGGTTGCTCGGCTTGTCGTTTGCGCAGGCGAACTGTGTCGCCGCCACCGTCACCTCGCGCGAAGCCGCCACGTTTGGACTCCCTGCCGATCGATATACGCGGCACCGGTTCCGGCGCCGGGCCAAGAGACTAGACGACAATGCCTGACAGGGAAATGACTGGTCGTGACTTTGGTTGGGCGGCCCCGCCCTTCGAAAGGCACAGGGCCGGGACCAGCCGGGCCCCGGAAATGACCGCCGAACTCAGTCCGGCTGATTGGGCAGCGACAAGCGCGCCCAGCCATCGGCGCCAAAGGCCTCCAGCGGGCGGAAGCGCGTCTTGTAGGCCATCTTCCGGCTCGCCGCGATCCAGTAGCCGAGATAGACGTAGGCGAGGCCCCGGCGCAGGGCCTCCTCGATAAGGCGCAGCACCGTGGCGCTCCCGAGGCTCATCATGTGGAGGTCGGGCTCGTAGAAGCTATAGACCGCCGAAAGCCCGTCGATGGACCGATCGACAAGGCAGCAGGCGACCAGGCTCTCATCGCCGTCCCGCAACTCGAAGACGCCCGTGTCGATGGGCGTATCCTCGATCATGGCCCGGTAGTCGGCGAAGGCCATGCCGGCCATCTCGCCGTCGCCGTGGCGCCGCATGAGGTAGCGGCTGAAAAGAGCGAACTGCTCCGCCGTCGCCCGCGCCGGGCGTAGCGACCAGGCGAGCCCGGCAGTGCGTCTTGCCACCCGACGCAGTGACCGGCCGGGGCGGAACTCGGCCACCGGCACGCGAACCGGCACGCAGGCCTGGCAGCCATGGCAGGCGGGTCGGTAGGCCACGGCGTGGCTCCGCCGAAACCCGGCCCGGGACAGGAGATCGAAGTTCTCGGGCGCGTCCGGGCCCGAGAGTTCGGTCACCAGCTTGCGTTCGCGCCGGCCGGGCAGATAGGGACAGGGAGCCTCTCGCGTGAGCAGAAAGGCCATCGGCCGCGTCCGGCTCTGAATCGTCACATCCGCCTCGCGATTGGCTGAGGCCGCCGCCAAGCCTGTGCCGGCGCGCTTCTAGTCATGACCGATTCGCCCCGATAGGGAACTTTGCGGCGAAGAATCGTCCCTGACGGGCTGAAGCGCAAGGGGCTTGCCCCAGCAGCTCGCCCTCTGGCGTCACGATGTCTTGCAACACTTCAGGCGAGGGCTTCGCCCAGCTCGGCGAGGAGGTCCGCCTCATCCTCGACCCCGACAGAGAGGCGAACCAGCCCGTCGCCGATGCCGAGCCTCATGCGGACATCGGCCGGCACGGAGGCGTGGGTCATGATCGCCGGATGTTCGATCAGGCTTTCGACACCGCCCAGGCTCTCCGCTAGCGCGAAGATCTCGCAGCGTTCCAGGAACCGGCGCGTGTCGGCCAGATCGCCCTTGAGCAGGGCCGAGACCATGCCCCCGTACCCATGCATCTGGCGCTTGGCGAGCGCGTGCTGGGGATGGCTCTCAAGCCCCGGGTAATAGACCTTCTCGATCTTGGCGTGGCCTTCGAGGAAGCGCGCCACGGCCATGGCATTTTGGCAATGACGCTCCATGCGCAGCGCCAGGGTCTTCAAGCCGCGCAGGGCGAGGAAGCTGTCGAAGGGCCCGGCGACCGCGCCGATGGCGTTCTGCAGGAAGGCGAGTTTCTCCCTGATTGCCGCGTTCGGGCCTACGACCAAGACGCCGCCCACCATGTCGGAGTGGCCGTTCAGATATTTGGTCGCCGAATGCATCACGATGTCGAAGCCATGTTCCAGCGGGCGCTGCACCCACGGGCTGGCGAAAGTGTTGTCGCAGACCGTGATGATGCCGCGCCGGCTGCCGATGGCTGCCACCGCCTCCAGGTCTACCAGCCGAAGCAGCGGATTGGTCGGCGTCTCGACCCAGATCATCCGAGTCTCGGGGCGGATCGCCGCCTCCAGGGCCTCGGGTTGGCCGAGATCGGCATAGGTGAAGGCAAGCCCCGCAGAGCGCTCCCGCACCCGCGAGAACAGGCGCCGGCTGCCGCCATACAAATCCTCCATGGCCACCACATGGGCGCCGCTGTCGAGAAGCTCGAGGGCGGTGGAGGTCGCCGCCATGCCCGAGGCGAAGGCGAAGCCGGCGCTGCCGCTTTCCAGATCGGCAACGCATCGCTCGTAGGCCATCCGGGTGGGATTCTGGCTGCGCGAATATTCGTAGCCCTTGTGCACCCCGGGGCTTTCCTGGACGTAGGTCGAGGTCGCGTAGATCGGCGTCATCACCGCGCCGGTCGCGGGATCGGGCGACTGGCCGGCATGGATGCTGCGGGTCGCGAAGCCGCGACGGTTCTGCTTCTTCATGGGATCCTCAGGCGATGCTGCGGCGCAGATGGTTCAGCAGGTCGATCCGGGTGACGAGTCCGAGGAACTCGCCGCCTTCCATCACCAGGGTGGCTTGATGGCGGCTGAGCACGGCGGCGAGGTCGCCAAGCGGTTGGCTCGCCTGGATGAACTCGAGCCGGGTCGTCATGGCCTGGGCGATGGGCTCCAGGAACTTGTCCGCATGGCCGTAGACCGCGAGAAGGAGGTCGGACTCGTCGATGATGCCCACCACCTTGCCCCGGTCCAGGACTGGAAGCTGGGAGATCTCATAGAGTTTCATGCGCTGGTAGGCGATAAGGAGGGAGTCCGTGGGTGAGACCGTTATGGTCGCCTGATCGACATGCCGCCGCGCGATCAGGTCGCGCAAATCGCCCTGGCGCTCCCGCGCCAGGAGGCCCTGGTCCAGCATCCAGTAGTCGTTGAACATTTTGGAGAGGTATTTGTTGCCGCTGTCGCAGGCGATGGTCACGACACGCTTCGGTTCGCTCTGGGCGCGGCAATACTTGAGGGCCGCGGCGAGCAGGGTGCCCGTGGAAGAGCCGGCCAGGATCGCCTCCTTGTGCAGCAGCTCCCGCGCGGTGGCGAAACTCTCCGCATCGCTCACGCTGAAGGCTTCCGAGACCAGGGAGAGATCGCAGTTGGGCGGCACGAAATCCTCGCCGATGCCCTCCACCAGCCATGAACCGGCCTCGACCATCTTGCCGTCCGTGACCATATGCGCCAGCACGGAACCCTTGGGATCGCCCAGGATCATCTTCGCCTTGGGCGCCACGCGTTTCAGGAACCGGCCCAGGCCCGTGAGCGTTCCGCCGGAGCCCACGCCGACCACGACGGCGTCGACGGCGTGGTTCATCTGCTGCCAGATCTCGGGGCCTGTGCCCGTCTCATGGGCGAGCGGATTGGCCGGATTGGCGAACTGGTTGGCGTAGAAGGAGCCGGGCATTTCACGGGCCAGGCGCTCGGCCATATCCTGGTAATACTCGGGATGCCCCTTGCCCACGTCGGAGCGGGTCATGCGCACTTCTGCGCCGAGCGCGCGCAGATGGAAAATCTTCTCCTGGGCCATCTTGTCGGGGATGACCAGGATCAGGCGATAGCCTTTCTGGGACGCCACGAGGGCGAGACCGAGGCCGGTGTTGCCCGCCGTGGCCTCGATCAGGGTCCCGCCCGGAGTCAGGACGCCGTCGCGCTCGGCCGCCTCGATCATGGAAAGCGCAATGCGATCCTTGATGGAACCGCCGGGATTCTGGTTCTCAAGCTTCAGGAACAGACGGCAGAGCCCGGTGTCGAGCCGCGTCAGCTCGACCAGCGGCGTGCGGCCGATCATCTCAAGGGCATTGCCATAGGCGGTCATCTGGCACCTTCACGCGACCGGCTGCTGAGCAGGCGAGTAGGGAACCCGTCGCTCTCAAGCGCCGCGATGATGTCCTTGTAATGCTCGGGGTTGCGGGTCTCGATCACGGCATCGACATAGGCTTGCTTGACCGGCAGGTCGTCGAACAGGCGCTGATGATCGATCTCGATGATGTTGCCCCCGGCCTGGCCCACGGCACCGGCGAGGCGACCCAATACGCCGGGCGAATCCGAGATCTCGATGCGAAGGGTCACCACCCGCCCATCGCGCACGAGGCCTCGCATCAGCAGCTGAGCCAGAATCCGGGCATCGATATTGCCGCCGCAGACCACGATGGCGACGCGCTTGCCGGCGAAGCGCTTGCCGTGGGCAATGAGCGCGGCGAGACCTGCGGCACCGGCTCCCTCGGCGATGATTTTTTGCCGCTCGGCCATCATCTGCACGGCTTGCTCCAGAGCGTCTTCCCCGACCAGCAGCAAGTCGCTGACCAATCGGGCGATGATCTCGCGCGTCAGCGCGCCGGGCGATTTGACGGCGATGCCTTCGGCGATGGTGAGGCCGCCATTTGCCGGTGCCAGATTGCGCACCGCGTGGTGCATGGAAGGATAGAGGGCCGCCTCGACGCCGATCATCTCGATCCTGGGGTCGAGTGCCTTGGCCGCAATCGCCACGCCCGACATCACGCCGCCGCCGCCGATGGGGACGACGATGATGTCGAGGCCGGGAGAGTCGGCCAGCAGTTCGAGGCCGATGGTGCCCTGGCCGGCGATGATCAGCGGATCGTCGTAGGGATGGACGAAGGTCAGCCCCTCCCGGGCCGCGAGCTCTCGGGCGAACACCGCGGCGCTGTCGATACTGTCGCCCTGGAGCAGGACCTTGGCGCCGAGCCCGCGGGTCCGCTCGACCTTGTTGAAGGGAGTCCCGTCAGGCATGACGATGGTCGCCGGGATCCCGAGCCGCCCGGCATGATAGGCCACCCCCTGTGCGTGATTGCCGGCCGACATGGCGATCACCCCAGCCTTCCGGGCGGCGGCATCGAGGCTCGCCAGCTTGTTGTAAGCGCCGCGATCCTTGAATGAGCCCGTGTATTGGAGGTTCTCCAGCTTCAGGATCACCTCGCGCGCGCCCGTAGCCTCGGCCAGGCGCGGCGCCGTGATGGCCGGCGTTCGCACGACATGGCCGGCGATCGTCGCGGCCGCGCGTCGAACGTCGTCGATGCTCACGCCCATGCCGGAGGCCTCCTCATGCCGGATGACTTGGATTCAGGGTCAGACGGTTGCGACCGCGACCGAGAATGGTGAAGTAAACACCGTCACGCCAAGACTCTATGAAGTCGGCATAGTGGCTCGACATCGGATTGCCCGACTGGCCGCCGGCGATGACGAAGCGCGACTGGTCGAGGTCGGCGAGATCGAATACCGCCCGCAATCCCGCGCCATGAATGTCGTCGAAGGAAGCGCCCGTGGAATCGTCCACCTGGGGAATGGCGCGGTCGACAGTGAAATAGTCGCCGTCGGTCGGGATATCGGGATCGAGCCATGCCTGAAGCACCGGCAAATGCTGGAACAGCGGATGGGGGAAATGGGCCCGATGCGCCTCGCCCCAATGCCACAAGGACGGATCGGCGCCATAGGTGCGGTCGAGCGCCTTCATGGCGCGGTCATAGGCCTGGCGCACCTGCCAGGCGCAGTCCTCCACGACCGGCGTTCGCCGGCTGTCGCACAGCTGGGCGGCAGGCCCGCCCTTAAGGGCATCGGTCAGGATTTTCGCATCCCAAAACCAGAAGTCGGAAAAGTCGGCGCCGAGAGCGCCGTCCAGCAGGCCGTGGGCAAGCTCCCTGATCCAGGCATCGAAGATGAGAGGTGCGGCGCCCGCACGGTCCATCCGCCGGTCCCAGCCGGAAAGCCTGGCATCGGGCTCGCTCGCCAGCAACAACGGCACCAGGGTCTGGGCGGCGAGGGAATAGGTGTCCCGCTGGATCGCAATCATGCTGACCAGGTCATGCTTGGGCCGCGCCTCGATCATTTGGCGGATGCGGTCGATGCGGTAGTCGGCGTCCCAATGGGCGGTTACGAAGTAGGGATAGTGCGCGTCGGTGATCCGATTGTTGGCGGTGGCGAAATAGCCCACCGGCGGGTTCATACCCTGGGGCAGGGCGTCGAACGGGATCATTCCAACCCAGTCGTAGTCGCCGCTCTCGCCCGGCACCGGCATCAGGCTGCCGTTGAGGAGATTCTTGCGGATCGGGATCCGCCCGATAGTGGCAAAGCCGATGGCGCCGGCATCGTCGGCATAGACGACGTTTTGGACCGGCGAGTCGAACTGGCGGAGTGCGTCGTGGAAGGCCGTGGCGCTGGGCGCACGGCTCATGGCCAGGAGGGCGGCTGCCGTCCGGTCGTCCGGCGCCAGGCCAGTCCAGGCGAGCGCATAGGCGTGCTGCGTTGCCTGGTCGATCTGGATCAGGGGACCATGGCGCGTCTCGAACACAGTCTCCACCACAGAAGCGCCGCCCTTGACGGCGATCGTCTCGTCGCGCTTCAGGAGGGGCTGCGGCCCGGATGGCGTCAGGTACCTCCCGCCCGGGAGCAGGGTCTCCACGAAAAGGTCCTGGGTGTCCGCCTGGGTGGTGGTGAAGCCCCAGGCGACATGATTGTTGTCGCCGATGACGACGAGCGGCAGGCCCGGCGCGGTCGCGCCGACGAGGCGTCCTGCGGGAGTTTCCAGCCGGGCAAGATACCAAGCCGCCGGCATGTCGAGGGCGAGATGGGGATCGTTGGCGAGAAGCGGCTTGCCGGTAACGCTGCGGCTTCCGGCCAGCACCCAGTTGTTGGAAGCGCCGGCGCCCAGCAGCGTCCAATGAGGGTCGTCGAGAAAGGCATGGTTCTGGTCGGTCGGCCAAAGCACTTGCATGACCTGGGGCGGCAGTCGGTCGGAAAGCGCCTGGCGCAGGCGCTCGTCACGCCAGTTCCCCGAAAGCTGCCAGGCCATGAGCCGGCCCCAGACCAGGCAATCCGCCGGCGTCCATGGTTCAGGACGATACCCCAGCAGCAGGAACTCCGGTGCCGGGAGGCTGTCGCGCCGGGCGAGATAGGCGTTGACGCCGTCGGCATAGGCCTGGAGGAAGCGCTGCACACCCTGCGGCAGATGCGTCAGGTTCGCCACGGCCGCCCGATAGAGACCGAGGCGCCGCATGAAGCGGTCGGTCTCGATCGTGGGCGCGCCGATGACCTCCGAAAGCCGCCCGGCGCCAAGCCGGCGCGTCAAGTCCATCTGGAACAGGCGGTCTTGGGCATGGGCATAGCCGAGAGCGAAGGCCGCATCCGCATCGCTGCCGGCGCGGATGGTGACGATGCCCATCTCGTCGCGTTGGATGTCGATGCCGGCCGACGCGCCAAGCACGGAGATCGCGCCGTCGAGCTTCGGCAGAGTGGCCATGAGAATGGTACCCAGCGCGCCCGTCGCCAGCAGGACCAGCCCGAATGCCCAGAGTGCGAGGCGCCCCATGAACTAAAGCTCGCCGACGATGCGATCGCGGTCGGCGTCGAGATCGGGAGCGGGCCCCCGGCTGGTGGGGTCGGGAAAGCCTGAGAGCTTGATCGGATTGCCGGCGAGCTTCAGGCCCGACATGGCGGGATCCTCCACCCGGACCACCATGTTTCGCGCCAGCACCTGGGGATCGGCGAGAACCTGGCCGACGTCATTGATGGGCCCGCAGGGAATACCAGCCTTGCCGAAAACCTCGAGCCATTCCGCGACCGGCCGGCTTTTCAGGCAACCTTCGATCTCTTCGGTCAGAACTTCGACATGGCGCGAACGCCCATCATTGGTGGCGAAACGCGGGTCCTGCTGCATGTCCGGCCGGCCGAGAAGATCGCAAAGCTTGGCGAACTGCGCGTCGGTGCCGGCGGCAACCACGAGATGCCCGTCGGCGGCTGCGAACGCAGCGAAGGGGGCGATGGAGGCATGGCGGGCACCCAGCGGTCCGGGCGATTTGCCGGTAGCGAAATAGCGGGTGATGGCGTTCTCGAGGATGGCCACCTGGCAATCGAGCATGGAGATGTCGATCTTCCGGCCGCTTCCGCTCTGCAAGCGCTCGTACAGCGCCGCGGCGATGCCGAGTGCGGTGAACAGGCCGGCGGTGATGTCGCCGATCGAGGAGCCGACCCGCGTGGGCGGCCCACCCGGATGGCCGGTGATGCTCATGATCCCGCCCATGGCCTGGACCACCATGTCGTAAGCCGGTCGTTCGGCGTAGGGACCGCTGTGGCCAAAGCCCGAAGCCGCGGCATAGATCAGCCGCGGGTGACGCTTGTGCAGCGCCTCCCAGCCGAAGCCCAGCTTTTCCATGCTGCCCGGGCGGAAGTTCTCCACCAACACGTCAGCCTGGTCCAGCAGGCGCTCGAAGATCGCGCGGTCGCCGGCGGCCTTGAGATCGAGAGCGATCGATTCCTTGCCGCGGTTGAAGGCGGTGAAATAGCCCGACTTGCCATTGATGAAGGGCCCGTAGCGCCGGGATTCATCCCCTTGGGGCGGTTCGACCTTCACCACCCTTGCGCCCAGGTCGGAAAGCAGCATCGTGCAATAGGGACCGGCGAGAATCCGGGTCAGATCGAGCACGAAGAGGCCGGAAAAAGGGCCCTCGGGGGTCATGTGGGCTTCATACCCGGTCGCTCGGAATTGCGCCAGCGGTCCTTGGCCTCAAGGCAGCGATGCAGGCTCGATGGTAAGGCCTTGGGGCAGGCTTGCCCGGCCGATCTGCAGGCCATCCTTGGAAACCGGAATCACTACCAGCTTGTCGTCCGTTAGCTGCAGGCGGATGGCGAAGCCTCCCATGGCCGCAGGATCTTTCTTGCCGTCCACCGGCCATAGCTCGAGGGAGTTCGTGTCCTCGGTTTTGCCATTCAGCCGCAGCCGGACGAGAGCTTGGCCCATGAAGCTGTCGACGGCATCGGGGCTCGCCGCCAACAGGCGGTAGCGTGCCAGAGGCCGGTCAGGTGCTGCATAGGTGAGCAGCCCGACTGTCCTTGGCTTGAGCGCACCGAACGCGTCGTCGGTCATGGAAAAGGCCGCGTGGAAAGCGACTAGGCGCTCGATCCCGTGGCTGTTGGGAATCTCGACTTGGGCCCAGCAATCCGAGGTGTCGGGCCCCGTCGCGGTGAAGAGGCGCCGTCCTCCATAGAGATCGAAGACGGTGAAGCTGTCTCGCCCGCCGCAACAGCCGTGCTGAGTGACAATGAAGACGTCGCGGCGGGTCGAGATCTCGCCTGAGTCTCCAGGTTCCTTCGCCGTCCACAGCTGCTGCTTGTTAGCCCCGTCCACCCGCCACGTGGTAGCCGAAACGGTGCCGGAGACGATGCCCTCGGCATCGTCTCGCAGGACCACGTCCGTCTCGAGGCGCAGCACCAGGCGGGCGGGCGCGGTGTCGCCGTAGCGCCAATGGTCAGCAAAGAGAAAGCTGCGGTTGACTATGTGAGTTTCGACATAGGCGTCGATCCCTGCGCCCGCCGGGCGCAGCTGGACCGTCGAGTCTGCTTTGTCCGTCATCTGGGCCGAAGCGGCAACGGAGACGAGAACGAGCGCTGCGGCGAATAGCGGTGCGATGAGCTTCATGGTTCACGAGTGAAGCCGGGATCGCGACAGGAGGCAAGGGTGAGCGCGATAGCGCCGTCCGAATGACGGTTGAGTTGTGATAGATTCCTTCCAAGAGCACCAGGAGGGGAAGCATGACCGAGGTGATGGAAGCGCGACGGGTTCTTGCCACGGACAGCGCGACGTTCGGTCCCTACGACCTGGAGGGTCCGCTGCAAGCCGACATCGGCTGGCATCCCATCAGCTATGACCGCAAGGCGGGGGAGGGGAGCTACCTGATGCGTATGAACCCCGGTGCACGCACCATTCCCCACGACCATCCTGGATACGAGGATTTCCTGATCCTGGCGGGCGAACTCATCGACAGCGACGGCCGGGTCCTGAAGCAGGGCGACTTCATCAGCTATGCGCCGGGGACGCATCATCATTCCTGGACCGACGTCGGCTGCACCATCGCCGTATTCGAATGGAAGCCCCAGAAGCCCTAGGACTGCTGCCCTCCGGCGAAAGCATGGCTGGAATCATTGCATTTCCGTTGCCCAGGCTGTAAACGGCCCCGTCGCCCCGTTCCCGGGGCGCCCATAGGGAAGCCGCCACCCACTCGATGACCCACCTCGATCAGCTCGAATCCCAGAGCGTCTACATTCTGCGCGAGGCCTTCAACCGCATCGACCGGCTGGCCATGCTGTGGTCGCTGGGCAAGGACAGCAACGTCATGGTCTGGCTGGCCCGCAAGGCCTTCTTCGGCCATGTCCCGTTCCCGGTCATGCATATCGACACCGGCCGGAAGTTTCCCGAGATGTACGCTTTCCGCGACCGCTACAGCCGGGAATGGAACCTGAACCTGATCCTGGAGTCTTGCCCGCCGGTAGAGGCGACCGATCCCACCTTGCCGCCGGCGGCACGCTCGGCGGCACGCAAGACGCTGGGCCTGCGCGACGCCATCGCGAAGCATGGGCTCCATGGCATCATAGCTGGCATAAGGCGGGACGAGGAGAGCGTGCGCGCCAAGGAGCGGGTGTTCAGCCCGCGCGGCGACAGCGGGCAATGGGATTTCCGCGACCAGCCGGCGGAGTTCTGGGATCATTTCAACACCGATCTTCCGGCCGGAACTCATCTGCGCGTCCATCCGCTGCTCCATTGGACCGAGCGCGACATCTGGCGTTATATCCGGCGCGAGCGCATTCCCGTCGTCGATCTCTATTTCGCCAAGGCGGGCAAGCGCTACCGGTCGTTGGGCGATTCCGACATCACCTTCCCGATGAAGAGCGAGGCCGCCACCATCGACGAAATCATCGCCGAGCTGGAAGCGACGTCGGCGCCGGAGCGCGCGGGCCGGGCCATAGATCGCGAGACCGAGGACGCGTTCGAGCGTCTTCGGGCCGCCGGGTATATGTGATGACGCCAGACCTTCAAGGCTCATCCCGTCTGCTGGAGGCCTTGCGCGTGGTCATCGTCGGCCATGTCGACCACGGCAAGTCGACCCTGGTCGGGCGCCTGTTCCATGACACGGGCGCGCTGCCCGACGGCAAGTTGGAAGCGATCCGCACCATGTGCGAACGGCGCGGCATGCCGTTCGAATGGGCCTTTCTCATGGATGCCTTCCAATCGGAGCGCGACCAGGGCATCACCATCGACACGGCCCAGATCTGGCTGAGGAGCGAGCTGCGCGACTACGTCATCATCGACGCGCCGGGCCATCGCGAATTCATCAAGAACATGATCACGGGGGCATCGAGCGCGGACGCAGCCTTGCTGATGATCGACGCCAGCCACGGCATCCAGCAGCAGTCGCGCCTGCACGGGTTCCTCATCAACCTGCTGGGCATCAAGCAGGTTGCCGTGGTCGTCAACAAGATGGACCTGGTGGGTTTCTCGGCCGGCCACTATGAGGACATCCGCGCCGCCTACGCGCGCTACCTCGCTGGCCTCGGCGCGAAAGCCGACTATGTGGTGCCAGTTTCCGCCCGCGACGGCGACAACCTCGTGCGCCGGTCGGCGCGGATGCCCTGGTACGAGGGGCCGACCCTCATGGAGGCCCTCGATAGCTTCCGCGCGGCACCGCGCCCGGTCGACATGCCGCTCAGGTTGCCGGTGCAGGACATCTACAAGTTCGACCAGCGCCGGATTGTCGTCGGACGGATCGAGAGCGGCAAGGTCGCGGTCGGCGACCGGCTGCTTTTCTCCCCCAGCAATAAGATCGCCAGGGTTGCCACCATCGAAGGCTGGAACAGGACAGCGCCGGCGCTCCAGGCGCTGGCCGGTGAATCCGTCGGCCTTACCCTGGACGAACAGATTTTCATCGAACGGGGTGAAGTCGCCAGCCAGCCGGAAAATCCGCCGGTGCTGACCAGCGTCTTTCGCGGCCGCATCATCTGGCTCGGCCGCGGCAATCTGCGGCGCGACGCCGAATATCGCCTCAAGCTCTGCACCCTCGACGTCCCGGTGACGGTCCAGGCCGTGGAGCGCGTGTACGACACGGAAGATCTGAGCATCCACGAGGCGAGCGAGGTCGGTCGCCACGGCGTGGCCGACGTGATCCTGCGCAGCCGGGCGGTGATAGCCCTCGACGAGGCTCAGTCCGTCGCCAGCACCGGGCGCTTCGTCCTCACCGACGGCCACAATATCGTGGCCGGCGGCCTCGTCGACATGGAGGGCTATCCCGACCAGCGCCAGAGCCTGACGGTCCGTTCGAGCAACCTCTCCCGGGTCGACCATCGCGTCACCGCGGACGCCCGGGTGATGCGCAACGGCCACAAGGGCGGCGTCCTCTGGTTCACCGGGCTCTCGGGCGCCGGCAAGTCGACCATCGCCATGGAAGTCGAACGGCGCCTGTTCCAGAAGGGCTACCTGGTCTACGTCCTGGATGGCGACAACGTGCGCAACGGGCTCAATGCCAATCTCGGCTTTTCGCCCGAGGACCGGGCGGAGAATATCCGGCGGATCGGCGAGGTGGCGGCGCTCTTTGCCGATGCCGGCATGATCGCCATCACTGCCTTCATCTCCCCCTATCGGGCGGACCGGCAGCGGGCCCGCAGCGCCGCCAAGTCGAGCTTCCACGAGATCTACGTGAAAGCCGACGTGGCGACCTGCGAGAAGCGCGATCCCAAGGGTCTCTACAAGCGAGCCAGGCGGGGTGAGATCGCCGAGTTCACCGGCGTGTCCGCGCCCTACGAGGAGCCTGAGGCGGCGGAGTTCGTTGTCGACACTGGCGCGCTCTCGGTCGAGGACAGCGTGCGCAGCGTCGTCGACTACGTGGCACGTAACTTTGCTTTGACAGACACCGCGCCAAGAGCCTGAAATCGTTGGGCAAGAATGCGCTTGCATGTCCAGGGGGCAGTCAGTAGCTTTCGCTGAATGTCGGCCCGCCGGGATATGGCGGAAGCCGGGGTGGTACCGTCGCCGACGTCACAAGAAACGAACGGCAACGGGGGGCAGAGCCGCACTTTGCGAGCGGCGGGCATGGAGATGTGACAGGGGACGTGGGCACGGACCCACGAGCTGTGGCCTATCGGTCGTGGGAGCGTTAAGGGGGTCTGCGCGGGATGAAAGAGTCGAGGTTTCGTCTGCAGACGACCGACGCAGCTGCGTTGCGGCCCAGCCTGTCGCAGCGCGCCCGTGGAAGACTCGACCGCTGGTTCCCCCCGCGGGAACTCATTCTCAGAACCGACGGCCGCGTTGCCTATCTCGCCATTTCCTCGCGTCAGCAGAAGATCACCGCGGCGATCCTGTTCGGTTTCGCCATCTGGGGCGCGTTTGCCACCACCAACATGGTCCTCAGCGGCCGGCAGCTCGCCGCCAAGCGCGGGGAGCTCGATCGCGCCCAGACCGCTTACGTCGACCTGCTGAACGAGATGACGCGCTCCTATGACGACCTGCTCGCCTTCGCGCGCAACGTCGACAAGAACCAGGCGAACCAACTCGCCTCCGGCGAGTCGGGGAATGGCGACAATGCAGACATCCCGGGCTTGGGCGAAGTGCGCCAACGCCAACTCTCGCTGCGCGACAAGCTGCAGAACTTCGGCCAGGATCTCCAGGCGGTGGCGAGCCGGAACCAGCAGCTCTCCGATGCCGTCAGCCAGCTACGCGACCAGCTCCAGGTTGCGCAGTCGCAGAACACATCGCTGAATCAGTCGCGCGAAGAGGTCAACGCACAGCTGCAGAACACGCGCCAGCAGCTGGCCTCCGAGTTGACGGCGATGCAGCAGGTCCTGTCCCAGGCGGATGGACGCAAACAAATCCTCGCCAATCAGGTCACTCAGCTGCAAGGCGATCTGACGGATTCGGAGCACCATGAGGCCGAAGCGGACCTCGCCCGAAAATTGGCGGAAGAGCAGATCGCCATGCTGCTGGATCAGTTGAATTCGGCACGGGCGGACAACACCCATCTGAAGCGCCAGGTGACGGACGCTCAGACGGCGCTCAATACCGCCATCACCCAGCGCGAGGCCCTGCAGTCATCCCGGCGCGATCTTACTGGCCGGATCGGCGACCTCGAAAACCAGCTGGCCACGATCCAGCGCTCGCAGCAGACCATCGTCGATCGCCTGGCGGCGCGCACGCGCAACGGCGTGGACGAGGTCGAGAAGACCGTGGCCATGACCGGGGTCGACGTGGACGGGCTGTTGCTGCGCGCCGCTCATGCGCTCTCTGGCCAGGGCGGACCCTTCATTCCGGTCAAGGATCCGCCAAGCGGGACCGACGGCACCTTGCTGATGGCGAGCGTGGCTTCGCTGGACGGCGAGGTCGGCCGGCTGGAGACGCTGCAGCTGGTTCTGAAGACCCTGCCGCTCATGGCGCCCATCGATCACTATTTCATCGCCAGCCCCTTCGGCATCCGCAAGGATCCCTTCAACGGACGCTTCTCCTTCCATCCCGGCCTCGATCTGGCGAACGCCTTGCTTTCGCCGGTGCTGTCGACCTCGCCTGGCGTCGTGGTCTTCGCCGGCTGGCGCGGCGGCTACGGCCGCATGGTGGAGATCGATCATGGACTGGGCGTACATACGCGATACGGCCACCTGGCCCGCATCGACGTGGCAGTGGGCGATGCCGTCGACTATCGGCAGCAGATTGGCTTGCTCGGCAGCTCCGGGCGCAGTACTGGTCCGCATGTCCATTACGAAGTGCTGATCGACGGTCGACCCATGGATCCCATGAACTTCCTGAAGGCGGGGCGTTATGTTTTCAAAGGCTA
>Ga0209415_10006556_pt1 | contig 20631 bp, 16 predicted proteins | sample PeaSoiSIISIP2007_FD_187696 | JGI IMG/M metagenome (GOLD analysis project Ga0209415, IMG submission 187696) | Peat soil microbial communities from Weissenstadt, Germany - SII-SIP-2007 (SPAdes) (version 2) | ecosystem: Environmental > Terrestrial > Soil > Wetlands > Peat | place: Germany...
GGAAAAACGGCTCAGCCGCAGAAAGGGGACACTTCTAACGAGGTAAGGAAAGGGACATTTCTAAAGAGCTTTGACATTCCCTTTGGCTTCGATTGACAGGCGCCGCCCGCGGGACTAACGTAGTCTGCCTCTTACGGTGACCTCTCGGTGTTCTGAGGGCAGGCAGCCGGCATCCCCCTCCCGCCGGCAATCGAGTCCTCGCTGTGGGCCGCCTTGGAGGTTGCCATGACTCTCCTGCCGAAACTTCTCGTGCTCTGTGAAGATGCGGAAGCACGCAACGCCATCGAACAATCGCTCCAGCGCTGCCACGTGGACCGCATCTATTGCGCGACGCGGCTGGCCCTGCGGCAAGCAGTAGCGGCGCACGCGGGGGACGCGGTGGTCTATGCGGAAGATCATCCTGGGAGCAAATTGCGCGACCTGATGGAATGGCCGGAAATGCGCGAATCGCGCGTACCGGTGATCGCTGTCTCGCGCTTCGGAGGGATGCGCGACTACTTGGCGGCGATGGAGGCCGGCGCGTTCGACTACATGGCACGGCCGTTGCGCGGCGAAGAAGTGAGCCGCATCGTGGAGGGCGCAGTACATCGCGGCCGCGCGGCGTGAAGAAATCCGTTATCTGCTCTCCCGCCTGTTTGTTCGCCCTTTCATTGATGGAAAAATTTTCCGCCCCCGGGGAGTAGCGGTCTTCGAGCGCTATTCCTGCTCCGTTTGCGGCGATCGGATGGCCTTGGGATGGCGGTCCGCCGTAGGCGGACACCGCTACACCTGCGGCGCGTCCCTCGCCGGAAGGCGGACGAGGCGCGCTTCGACCACGGCGGGAATGGCCCGGATGGGCTCGAGGACGGCATCGGAAACCTCGCCGTCCAGGCGCACCAGCGCGAGCGCCTCGGCGCCGGCCACGGCCTCGCGGCGGCCGAGAGCGAACGTGGCGATATTGACGGAGCGGCCGCCGAGCACCTGGCCCATCTGGCCGATTACGCCGGGCACGTCGCGGTTGCGTGTAAACAGGATGGTGCCTTCGAGGTCGCATTCCACGTGGATGCCGTCGATCCCCATCACGCGCGGGGAGAGATCGTAGAGCACCGTGCCCTCCACGGAGACGGCTGGGGCATCGGAGGCGTCCGCGGGAAACACGGTGACCTCGAGCGTGTTCGGAAAACCGTGCTCCCGGCGGCGCGTCTCTTCCTCCACCACAATGCCGCGCTGCGCGGCGGCGGTGGCGGAATTCACCAGGTTGACCTTCTCATCGAGCACCGGATTCAGCAGGCCCGCAAGCACGGCGCTGCGGAGCACGGTCGAGGCCACGGCGGCCGGCTCGCCGGCGTAGCGGATGCGCACCCGCGCCACGCGGCTTCGCGCCACCTGGCTCGCGAAGAGTCCCAAGCGCTCGGCCAGCTCGAGATACGGCCGCAGTCGGCGATACTGCTCGGGCGAAAGATTCGGCAGGTTGACGGAATTCCGCAGCACGCCGCTCTCGAGGTAGTCGTACACCTGCTCGGCGATCAGGACGCCCACTTCCTCCTGCGCTTCCACGGTAGACCCGGCGACGTGGGGAGTGGCCACGACGTTGGGCAGGCCGGTGAGGGGAGAACCCGTGGGCGGCTCGGTGTTGAATACGTCCAGCGCTGCCGCGGCCAAGCGGCCGGAACGCAGTGCATCGGCCAGCGCGGCCTCGTCCACCAACTCGCCGCGCGCAGTGTTCACCAGCCAGGCGCCGCGCTTCATTTTTCCGAGCGCTGCGGCGTTGATGATCTTCTCAGTGCCCGGGCCGAGCGAGGCGTGCAGCGAAACGCAGTCGGCGCGGGCGAGCAGGTCGTCGAAGGGGACCAGTTCGATGTCCTCCGCTCGCGCTACCTCCGGGCTCACGTAGGGATCGCAGGCCAGCACATTCATTTCGAAGCTCAGGGCGCGGCGCGCCACGGCGAAGCCCACGCGGCCCAGTCCCACGAGGCCGAGAGTCTTGCCGCGCAGCTCGCTGCCCATGGCGCCGCCCTTCTCCCAGCGCCCGGCGTGCACGGAAGCATCCAGCCGGGGCACCATGCGGGCGAGCGAAAGCAGCAGCGCGAAAGTGTGTTCCGCCACGCTGACGGAGTTCGAGCCCGGCGTATTCATCACCAGGATGCCGCGGTGGGTGCAAGCTGGAACGTCGATATTGTCCACGCCGGCGCCGGCACGGCCCACCACGCGGAGGCGAGGCGCAGCGGCGAGGAGATCGGCGGTGACGCGCGTGGCGCTGCGAACCACCAGCGCGTCTGCATCGGCGAGTGCGGCGGCCAGATCGGCGGCAGCGGGCGCGGCCACCTGCCAGCCCGAGCGGCCAAGCAACTCCATTCCCCGGGGAGAAATTTTGTCAGCGACGACGACGCGCATAGAGCTGAGACTATATCCTAATCTGGCGCCGCAGCCGATTCAGGGGAAAAGAGCTGCCAGCCCTTCGCCCGCCCCGCCACGGCGGGCAGGCGCCGCGGGCTCAGGACCTGCGGGAAGCCCCTAGACGGGCTCGGGACAAGCCGGCGCTACGAACCGGCGCCCTGTCGATTCCGATGCCGGCAAAAAGAAAAAATGCTACAGTTTTGAACGCACATGAAACTCATCGAAAAAATACAAGCGGATATGACTGCGGCGATGAAGGCGCGGGAAGAGTTCCGCCTCGGCGTGCTGCGCATGGTGAAGACGGCGCTGAAGAACAAGGAAATCGAGAAGATCCGCCCGCTCGAGGAGGCGGAAGAGTTCGGCATCCTGCAAACCTTGGTGAAGCAGCGCCACGAGGCTGCGGAGCAGTTCACCAAGGGCGGCCGGCCCGAGCTGGCGGATAAAGAGATGCGCGAGATTCCCATCATCGAAGCCTACCTGCCCAGCGCCGCGACGCCCGCCGAAATGGATGCCGCGATTGCGGCAGCCATCGCGGAAACCGGCGCCAGCTCCGCAAAGCAAATGGGCGGTGTGATTAAAGCGGCGCGGGCGCGGCTCGAAGGCAAAACCATCGACGGGAAAGCACTCTCCGACCGCGTGCGCGCGCGCCTGGGTGGCTGAGCCGGCAATCCCGCCACGATTTTTCCCCGTCTCGACCCTTCCGCGGCCCGGAGGTATGCTCAAACCGTGCCGCTTCCTGCAGTCATTCCCGTACGCTACACCGACGAAGAAGCTGGTTTCATAAGTGTGCGTCCCGTGCTGCGGATGGGCCTGCGACCGGATCAATTGCTCGAACTCATTCTCGGCGTCACGGGGAAAACCATCGCGCGCGTGGAACAAATCCTGCGCAGCGGGAGCGTGGCCGCAAACGGCTATCGCTACTGGTGGGACGCGGTGGAGGTGGGCGCGGGCGAACTGGAGCCGCTGCTCGCCGCATTCCCCGACGCGGATCCCTCGCGGCCCTTCGAGGCCGCGCGCTGCATCCTGGTGGCGGCCGAAGGCGGCAGCAGCGCGACTGCCCTCGCGGAATTCACCGCGCAAGCCGCCTCGCGCCGCCGCACGCTTCGCCGCCGCAGCTTCTGGGACGCGCTGCTGTCCGCCGCCGCCGAACAATCGCCCGGCTACCGCAGCTATTCCTATGCACGCCGCGGCGACCTCTACGCGCTGGAACTCGAGGTGGACCGCGGCGCGCAGCTGGCTCAGGAGGCACGGCGCCTGGGCGTGGCCGAAGTGCGCGATCATGCTGCCGCACTGGCCCGCGCCGCCCGCCTGGTTTACGTCTGCTCTCGCTGACGCGCCGGCGGCAGCCGGGACCTCCTTCGCAGCTTGCACCCCCGGGACGCCGATGCTACCTTGCGGGCCGCTGTTTCCCGGACGGGCGGGAAGGGCGCGGTCTCGCGATTGCGGGCTGCCCCAGAGAGCGCTGCGATTAGCCGGGGGTGCAGGGTGGCAACAAAATCGTGGAGTCCGACGGCGGTGGCCGGCGAGTTCCGCCCCTACGTGGGTGCGGAAGAGTCGCTGGCCGAATTCACACTGCGCGCCGTCGTGTTTGGGATGCTCTTCGGCGTGCTGTTCGGCGCCGTGACGGTGTACGTGGGCCTGCGCGCCGGGCTCACGGTTTCCGCCTCAATCCCCATCGCCGTGCTTTCGATCACCGTGCTGCGCGCGTTTGGGCGCGCCTCCATTCTGGAAAACAACATGGTGCAGACGATCGGCTCGGCGGGCGAGTCGGTGGCTTCCGGCGTAATCTTCACCCTTCCCGCGCTGATTTTTCTGGGTTTTCCACTCGAGTATTCGCGCGTGTTCTTCCTGGCGCTGCTGGGCGGCTGGCTGGGCGTGTTGTTCATGATTCCGCTGCGGCGGCAATTGATCGTGAAGGAGCACGGGAACCTGTTGTATCCGGAAGGCACGGCGTGCGCGGACGTGCTGGTGGCGGGCGATAAGGGCGGCTCGTTTGCCGAGCGCGTATTCTGGGGACTGGGCATCGGCGGGGTCTACACGGTGCTGAAAAATTCCGTGGGCCTCTGGAACGGCCAGCCGGAATATCGCCCGCCCTGGCTGCCGGGCGCGTCGCTGCGCGCGGACATCGCCTCGGAATACCTCGGTGTGGGCTACGTGATCGGACCAAAGGTCGCGGGAGTGCTTTTCGCCGGCGGCGTTTTCTCGTGGTTCGTGGTGATGCCGGCCATCAAATTCTTCGGCTCGCTCGCGCCCGGCGTGGCGCTCTATCCCAGCACCGTCCCCATTCCGAATATGACTCCGGACCAGCTCTGGCGAATCTATATCCGGCCGATGGGCGCGGGCGCTGTGGCCGCGGCGGGCCTCTTCACGCTGCTGCGCACGATGCCGACGATTGTCGGCGCGCTCAGTTCCGGGTTGAAGGATTTGGGCGCCGGCAGCAGCGCGCGGGCCGGCACCAAGCGCACGGAGCGCGACCTGCCCATGAGCACTGTCGTGATCGGTTCGGTGGTGTTGATCGCCATGATGTGGGCGCTCCTCACCTTCAAACCGGTGCCCGGCGCGCAGACGGGGATCTTCTCGAATCTGATGGCAGGGATTTTTGTGGTGGTGTTCGGGTTTTTGTTCGTCACCGTGTCGTCGCGAATCTGCGGAATCATCGGGACGTCCGCCAACCCGGTGAGCGGCATGACCATCGCCACGTTGATGGCCACCTGCGCGTTGTTTCTGGCTCTGGGTTGGACCGGAGCAGCGTATTCGGCGTTGGCGCTCACCATCGGCGGCGTCGTTTGCATCGCTTCGGCCAACGCGGGCGCCACGTCGCAGGACCTGAAGACGGGCTTCCTGGTGGGGGCCACGCCAGTACGCCAGCAGATCGGGCTGGTGCTCGGCGTGATGGCCTCGGCCGTGGTAATCGGCCTCACCCTCATCCTGATGAACACGGCGCTGGCGCAGTTTGTGCCCATGCAGATGCCGGTGGATTTGGCGAACCTTTCCTCCGGCGTGCAGATCGAGCAGCAAAGCTACGAGCACGACGGAAAATCCTACGTGCTGCTGAACGCCATCGGCTCGCGCGACGTGCCCGATGGGAAATTCCTGTACGATCCGGCCACGAAGCAGATTGAAATCCAGTGGATCCAGGGAATCGGCAGCGACAAAGCCGCGGCGCCGCAGGCGCGGCTGATGGCTACAGTGATCAACGGCATCCTGAACCAGCGCCTGCCGTGGCGCCTGGTGCTGCTGGGCGTGTTTCTGGTGGTGGCCATCGAGCTTCTGGGAGTGCGCTCGCTGGCCTTCGCCGTGGGGTCTTATCTTTCCATCGCCACCACCCTGGCGATTTTCGCGGGCGGCGTGGTGCGCTGGCTGGCCGAGCTAGGCACCAAGTCGGGCGAGCATGCCGAGAGCGAGGTGAGCCCGGGATCGCTCTATGCCACCGGATTGATCGCCGCGGGCGGCGTGTTTGGCCTGCTGGGCATGGTCCTGACGGTTCTGGGTGACCCCAACTTCAAGTATCACTTCCTGCCGGAAAACGTTCTGGGGCGCGGCGGGGCGTGGCTGGCCGGAGTCACCGCCAAATCATCATTCGGAGACGTCACGCAGAACAGCCTGGTGGCCGTGGTGATGTTCCTGCTCCTGGCGTTCTCGCTCTATCGCTCCGCGCGCACGAAGCTGAAATAAACGCGAAAATCGAAATCCGAAAATCGAAAACGGTTTCGAGGCAGACGGCTCTGCTGAACGGCTGGTCTGCGGCCGATTTTCGTTTTTCGATTTTCCTGCTTACCAGCTAGACTAGTTGCGCCATGCCAGGTTATGCCCGACCCGTGTACCGCTTCAACTGGCGCCGCGAATTTACGCCGGCCATTCGCTGGCTGATTGTGGCCAACTGCGCGGTGTTCACGTTGCAAAGGATTGCCAGCCTGGCCACGGACGGGGAAACGGACCGATGGATCGCCGAGTGGTTCGGCCTGATTCCCGCGCTCGTCATGCCCGGCCTGCGCGTCTGGCAGCTCGCCACCTATCTGTTTCTGCATGCCGGAATCATGCATCTGGTGTTCAACATGTTCACGCTGTGGATGTTCGGCCGGGATCTGGAGCCGGTGTGGGGAGCGCGGCGATTTCTTTCCTATTATTTCCTGACGGGGATCGGCGCTGGCGTCTGCGTGGTGCTGGTCAACCTGCTGCCGGAGCTGTGGGGCCACCCGCAGCCAGTGTCGGTGACCGTGGGCGCCTCGGGCGCCATCTACGGAATCCTGATGGCCTGTGCGCTGCTCTTTCCGGACCGCCAGGTATGGTTGATTCCTCTCCCCATCCAGATTTCCATGCGCATGTTCGTGCTCATCTGGGGGGCCATCGCCTTTTTCAGCTCGCTGGAGGGCTCCGGCAACGGCATCAGCCACGTGGCGCACCTGGGCGGGCTGCTGGTGGGCTACATCTACATCCGCAGGGGGTCCTACTTCTTCAGCATGCGCAACGTCTACTTGGATTGGCGGCAGCGGCGTTTGCGGCGAAAATTCGAGGTGTACATGCGCGACCGCCGTAACGAGCCGCCGTCGGACCCCAGCCGCTGGGTGCATTAACACCGAAAATCGAAATTCGAAACTCGAAAACCGGTCAGAGGACGCGGATCGATCCTCCGGCCGATTTTCGAGTTTCGATTTTCGCTTTCTAGACCGTATGAAGTTTCATGAAGTTCGTCGTTCCCCGGCTGCCAAACGGGATGCCGGCCACGATGCCCACCACATCTCCCCGCGCCACCAAACGCTCTTCCAGCAGGCGCGACGCGGCCACCTCCGAGAGATCGTCGATGTTTCGCACGCGGCCAATCGTGCGCGGCAGGACTCCCCACAGCAGGTTCAGGCGCCGGCGCGTCTCCTGATCGGGCGAGAACGCAATAATGGGGCAGGGCGGGCGGTATTTGGAGATGAGCTGCGCGGTGGAACCGCTCTCGGTGAATACGGCGATCACTTTCATGCGGAAGACGGCCGCGGCGTTGCAGATGGCTTCGCAAATCGTTTCTCCGACGGAGAGCACCGCGGGGTGCGGCCGGACCACGTTCCCGATATTGGCCTCGGCCTCGCGCACGATGCGGTCCATCATCCGCACGGTCTCCAGCGGGTATCGGCCGGACGCGGTCTCCGCCGAGAGCATCACGGAGTCGGTGCCGTCGAAAATGGCGTTGGCCACGTCGGAGGCCTCGGCACGCGTGGGCCGGGGATGCTCGGTCATGGACTCCAGCATCTGGGTCGCGGTGATCACGGGAACGCGCAGGTCGCAGGCCAGCGAAATGATGCGCTTTTGCAGGATGGGCACCTGCTCGGGCGCCAGTTCCACGCCCAGGTCGCCGCGCGCCACCATCACGCCGTCGGAGGCGCGCAGGATCTCCTCCAAATTTTCGATGGCTTCGGGCTTTTCGAGTTTCGCGATCACCGGGGTGTCGCGCCCGGCGCGGCGGATCACCGCCTTGGCGGAGAGCACGTCTGCCGCGGTGCGCACGAAGCTTACGGCCACGTAGTTCGCGCCCTCCTCGAGCGCAAACAGCAGGTCTTCGCGATCTTTTGGCGTGAGCGAGGCGACCTTCAGCTTTACCCCCGGCAGATTGATGCCTTTGTGCTCCCCGAGTTCGCCGCCGTTCACGACCCGGGTGACGACGTCCCGGCCGCGCACGGCAGTGACGCGTAGCTCGATCAGGCCGTCGGAAAGCAGGATGCGGTCGCCCCGGCGAACGTCGTGCGGCAGGGAAGTGAAGGTGGTGGAGACGCGCGCGGCGTCCCCCGGCACGTTTTCCGTGGTGATGACAAAGGTTTTTCCCGCCACGAGCTGCACCGGCCGCCCGCTGATCAAAGTGCCCGTGCGGATCTTCGGGCCTTGCAGATCCGCCAGAATCGCCAGCGGGCGCTGCTGGCGGAGCGAAGCTTGGCGCAGCGCGCGGATGGCCGCGGCGTGCTCCTCGTGCGTGCCGTGGGAGAAATTCAGCCGCGCCACGTTCATGCCGGCCGCGAGCAGCCGGTCGGCCATTTCCGCTGAACGCGTGGCGGGCCCGATGGTGCAGACGATCTTTGCGCGGCGCAGCGTGAGCGCCCCGGGCGGCGGAGGGGGTCTACGGCGCATGGACGAAATCCTCCACCGCACGGTACACAAATTCGATGCCGGGCCGGATGGAAGCGAGCGGGAGCCGCTCGTTATCCGCGTGCATGCGCCCGATTTCCTCCTCCGTCAGGGGAAACGGCACCAGGCCGTAGCAGGTCACGTTGCGCACGCGCAGCTCGGCGGAATCGGTGGCCCAGGTGGACATCATCGGCAGCGTGGGCGCCCCTGGAAACACGGTGCGGGCCGCCTTCTGAATGGAACGGTAGAAGTCCGTATCCGTTTCGGAGGGCGGCGAGGGCCTCGAAGCAATCGTTTCGAGATCGATGCGCACCTGCGGATCGGCCACTACTTTGATCATGGCCTCGGCGAACTCGCCAGGCAGCTCCCCGGGCAGCAGCCGGACGTTGAGGTTGGCGCGCGCTTCCGAGGGGATCACGTTTGCGCGCACGCCGGCCTGCAGGATGGTGGGCGAAACGGTGTTCCTCAGCATGGCGTTCCACACCGGATTCGCACTGGAAAGAATCTTTGCGGCGTGCTCCTCACGCTCCGGCGTGTCCAGCACGCGCATCCATTTGGCGAGTTCGGGATCCTCGATCTGGGCCAGGCCTTCGAAATAGCGTTTGGTGATCACCGTCGGCTTCGCCGGCGTTTCCCAATTTCCCAGCTTCTCGACGGCGGCGGCCAGGTGGACCACCGCATTGTCCTTCAGCGGAATGGAGGCGTGGCCGGAGGTGCCCGTCGCGGTGACGCGATAGTTCACGGAAACCTTTTCGCTGGCCTGCACGCCCACGTACCAGGCCTTCCCTTCTTTCTGGATGGTGCGGCCGCCCTCGTTGATGCAGAAGGCCGCGGCGATTTTGTCCCAGTGCTTATCGGCCAGCGCGCGGATGCCGGCCTCTCCGCCCTGCTCCTCGTCTCCGTCGGCCAGGAAAATAACGTCGCGGTCCAGCCGCACCGCTGCGCGCTTCAGGGCGAGGAAGGTCGCCAGGTTGGCGATGAGCGGGCCTTTGTCGTCGATTGTGCCGCGGCCCCACATCGCGCCGTTTTTCACGCCCGCGCCGAAGGGATCCAGCGACCACTTCGAGGCGTCCACGCCCACCACGTCCATGTGGCCCAGAAGCAGCACGGCGCGACTGGGGTCCGGCAGCGGTCCGGCCTGCAGCCGCGCGACCACCGCGCCGCGCCCCGGAGCCGTTTCGATAATCTCCGGCTGGATTCCTTCCTTCTGGAGAATTTCCGCAAGGTAACGCGCGCTGGCCAGTTCATTTCCCGGCGGGTTCGCCGTGTTGATCCGCACGAGCCCGGCCAGCCAATCAGTGGCCTCCAGCGCGAGCTTTTCGAAGTCCACCGGCGAGGCAGCGGTCGGCGGGTTCTGCGAGATCGCCGGGCTTCCACACAGGGCCAGAAGCAGGCCGAGGAACAGCGCTCTCCGAAGTGAAGACAATTTCCCCCTCCCTTGGCTTCCAGGTCGCCAAATAAAAGTAGAATGTACCACGCCGTCCGGACTCGCGCGGCTAGGGCATGCCAGGAGTTGCCTCCGCAGCCGGCGGGCTGCTTCCTTCCGTGAAGCAGCCGGAAGCCGCCCGCGTTGACCAGCCTTCCGGGCCGTGGCAGCATCGAAGGACGTGAGGAGATCGTGATGCGACCCAACTACCTCTGCACCACTCTTGCCGGCGGACTCTTTGCCCTGCTGGCGGTGGGCACGGCGCCTCTGAGTGGGCTCTCTGCGCAGTCCAGCGGTGGGCAGCAGGACCAGAAGCAGCAGCCGCCGGTCAGCGTCCCCAGCGTGCCGAAGGACAAGGACCAGCAGAAGACGCCCGACCAGTACACCATGACCGTAGAGGTGCCCCTGGTCACGCTGGACGTTGTAGTGGCGGACGACAACGGCAATCCCATCACGGGCCTGAGCAAGGGCAATTTCCGAGTGAGCGAGGACGGCGTTCCCCAGCCCATCACAAACTTCTCGACCCCCGACGCGCCCATCACCTGCGTGATGCTCCTCGAAACCAGCACCAGAGGCGGGAGCTACACGCACGGAATTCCGCCGTACATGGTAAACGCCGTGAACTGGTCCGCTGTGTTCATCAGCCAGCTCAAAAAGAACGACTGGCTTGCCTTGGCCTACTTCGATATGCGCGCGCACTACGATGTGGATTTCACGCAAGACAAAATGGCCGTGCGCGACTTTCTAGCCACCTTGAGAGTGCCCGGCTTCAGCGAGTCGAACGTCTTTGACGCCGTGATCGAGACGCTCGATCGTCTTCAGGACGTGAAGGGCAGGAAATCCATCCTGTTGCTGGCCTCGGGTATCGACACGTTCAGCAAGCACACCTGGGACCAGACGCAGGCGCGCCTCAAACAGACCGACGTCACCATTTTTCCAGTCAGCGTCTCGCAGTTCCTTGAGGTCATCCAGAACGACGGGCTCAGGCCCGGCGGTGGGAATCTCACCTTCCTTCAGGCCGATAATCAGATGAGAGAAATGGCGCGCCTCACCGGCGGCCAACCCTTCTTCCCCAGATTCGACGGAGAAATCCCCAGCGACATGCAACAGGTCGCCGCCATGCTTCGCTCCCAGTACAGCCTGGGCTACATGCCCTCGAATCAAACGCGCGACGGCAAGTACCGGAAGATCAAAGTAGAGGCGGTGGGCACGGACGGCAAGCCGCTCGAAATCTTGAATGAGAAGCACAAAAAACTGAAGCTCGTGGTTTATGCCCGCCAGGGATACACGGCGCCGAAAGGACCTGTTTCCTGATTCGAGACTGTCTGCAGCACAGCCAGAAAGGCTCTGGCTGAGGTTGAGTAGGCTTCCCGCCTTCGCTTCCGGCGGAGCAGATCACAGACTGAAGTCTGTGCCACGGTTCGGCTAATACCCGCGACCGAGGTCCACGCGGTTGCGCAGCTCGCGGCCGGAAAACCAGCGGTCGAGGTTGTCGCACAGCAGCTCCGCCTGGCGCTCCCACAGCGAATCGGTCGCACCGCTCAGGTGCGGCGTGAGGATGCAGTTTTCCAGCGTCCACAGAGGGCTGGATTCGGGTAGCGGCTCTTCTCCTGCTACGTCGATGGCCGCGCCCGCGATGCGGTGATCGCGCAGAGCGGCGATGAGCGCGGGTTCCTCCACCAGCGAGCCGCGCGCCACGTTTACCAGATACGCACCGGACTTCATCCGCGCGAGCCTCTCCACGTTCATCAGGTGATGCGTCTCCGGAGTTTCTGGCGCGGCCAGGACCACAAAATCGGCCTCGGGGAGCAATCCATCGAGCGCCGAGGCGGGAGCGACGCGATCCGTCACGCCGGCCGCGTCCTGCCCCGAGCGCGTCACCGCGGCCACCCGCATCCCCAATCCGCGCGCCAGGCGCGCCACCTCGCGGCCGATCGCGCCCAGCCCCACCACCACGAGCGTCGCGCCCCGCAGCTCGCGCGGGCGCACCGGCTCGTCCCAGATTTCCTGCTGGCCCCAGTGCCGCGCGGCCTGATGGCGGAATGAAGATGGAAACCTTCGCGCCATCGCGAGCAGAAGCCCGAGCACGTGCTCGGCGATGGGCACCGCGTGCACTCCGCTCGCGTTGGTCACCGCGATCCCGCTCGCGCGAAGCTCCGGATACATGAGCTGCGCAACTCCTGCGGCCGTGGAGTGCAACCAGTTCAGCTTTCGCGCGGCGGCAAACTGCTGCGGGCGCAGCGACCAGCCCACGAAAATGTTGGTGTCGGGCAGCTCCTCCATCAGCCGGTCGTAATGCTTCAAATGCACCACGCGCATCCCCGCGTAGCGCTCGCAAAGGCGCGCAGGAAGCCACTCCGGCGCCCGCCACAGCGTGAACGGGTGCCAGACGCAGAGGAGCAGTTTGGTGTCGGAGGGAGATGCGGGTGGCATAATCTATACGGTCATTTTGGCCCGGGTCGGCCTCGCGGTTGAAGGTCGAAAATTCAATGTTGAAGCTGAGGCTCCAGCGTAGCAATGAAAGAGCGCGAAGCTGGGACTCGTTCGTGGATCGAGTGCGTGGCGCCGGTTCCCTCCACCTTGAAATTTTAATTCTCAACCTTCGACATTCGGCCTTTCTCCGTTACCTTCGCACCACCAGATCCTTCCCGGTCATTTCCCGTGGCGGCTCCGTTCCCATCAGCCCGAGCACGGTCGGCGCGATGTCCTGCAGCGCGCCGCCGGAGCGCAGCGCAATGCGCTCCTGATCGCTGACGAGAAGGAAGGGCACGGGATTGGTGGTGTGGTAGGTGTGGGGCGCTCCGGTGACGGGGTCAACCATCGTTTCCGCGTTCCCGTGGTCCGCGGTGATGATCCAGGCGCCGCCCCGCGGCTTCATCGCCTGGTAGATGCGCCCGAGGCCCGTGTCCACGGCTTCCACGGCTTTGATCGCGGCCTCGAGTTTTCCGGAGTGCCCCACCATGTCCGCGTTTGCGTAGTTCATGATGATGACGTCAAACTCGCCCTTCTCGATCGCTTTGACAATCGCGTCGGTGATGCCTTCGGCGCTCATTTCCGGCTTCAAATCGTAGGTGGCCACCTTGGGCGAGGGAACCAGCACGCGCTCCTCGCCCCCAAATGGTTTTTCCACGCCGCCGTTGAAGAAATAGGTCACGTGCGCGTATTTCTCCGTTTCCGCGCAGCGCAGGTTGCGCAAGTTCTGCTCCGCGAATACCTGGGCGAGGATGTGTTCGAGCTTCTCCGGGGCCAGGATATAGCGCAACCACGGCCAGGACTTCTCGTACTGCGTCATGGCCACGAATAGCAGATTGCGCGGACGCTTCGGATCGGCGAAGCAGTCGAAGCCCGGTTCGACCAACGCGCGCGTGATCTGGCGCGCACGGTCGGCCCGAAAATTGAAGAAGATGACGGCATCGTCATCGCGGATTGTGCCTACGGGTACGCCCGACTGGCCGTGGCGCATCCCCTGGGTGATGACAATCGGTTCAACAAATTCGTCGGTGACTCCGCGCTCGTAGCTTTCGCGAAGAGCGGCTTCGGGACTCGAGTCCTGGTGCAGTGCGTAGCCATGAACCAATGCGCGATAAGCGCGCTCGATGCGCTCCCAGCGGTTGTCGCGGTCCATCGCGTAGTAGCGGCCGATCACCGAAGCGATGCGACCCACGCCGTACTGGCGCAGCTTCTGTTCGAGCTGCTGGATGTAGCTCAGCCCGCTGGTGGGAGGGGTATCACGGCCGTCGGTGATGGCGTGGATGAACACGCGCGCCACCTTTTGCTCCGCGGCCAGACGCACCAGCGCCACCAGGTGTTCGAGCTGGGAATGCACTCCGCCATCGCTCACCAGGCCGATCAGGTGGAGCTGGCGTTCGCGCCCGCGGGCCATCGCTTCGAGCAGCAGAGGCTGCCGCAAGAACTCGCCGCTCTGGATCATCGCGTCCAGCCGCGTGATGTCCATGTGCACCACGCGCCCCGCGCCGATGTTCAGATGGCCTACCTCGCTATTGCCCATCTGTCCTTCTGGCAGGCCGACCGCAGGCCCCGAGGTACGGACGAGCGTGTTGGGGAACTTCCTGAGCAGTGCGTCGTACGCGGGTTTCTGCGCCAGCCCGATAGCGTTGCCGCGCGTTTCCGCACGATAGCCCCAGCCATCGAGCACGGTCAGAAGGATGGGTTTCGGCCGAGGCACAGGGCGCCAGCATACCGAACGCGGCGCGCAATGTGTAGCGGCAGCTCGAATAACTCCCCTGCACGGTTCCCGGCGGAGTGTGCGGGTTCCGGTCTCCAATTCCCCGCACCGGAGACACTGTCTGCACGGGAGCCGTGCCCTGACGAAAGCCGCTGCGCATCAGAGGTCGGGCGACCCGTCGCGGAACATTTTGTGAAGATCGAACTCGGCGTGGATGGCCACCGGCGTCAGAGGACACTCGAAGCGAACCAGGGATTCATCCCCGCGGAGAGCGCGCTTCCCGTGCCTATGGCGGGGAAAGAAAACGTAAAATGCAGCCAGTGCCAGCTCTTTCCGGTCATCGAATTCCGGCAGCGGTGCGGCCCTCACCGTCAATGGGGAAATGCGCTCACCGGTGGCCCTCACCACCAGGGCCGAATTCTGTACCATCGCGGCAGTGAGCACCCCATCCTGAGGAACCCGGTTCACGTCGGTCAGAAGGACACGTAGGTCCACATAGAATATGTAATAGTCACCCGTCTCGAAGCCGGAGAGGTCGCGCGCCTGCTTCTCCGTCAAGGCCCCGCGCAGTTCGCCGCTCCTCGCCATCGCTTCGCGCACCGTACGGGCGGAAGCCCAGCGGACCACCGAAATCCCCCCCACGCCCGTCTGGGTGGGCGGCGCGAAGTCGGCCGCGCGCGAGCTGTTCAGCGCCGGACCATCATCCGTGGTGCGTGGCGTGCGCTGATAGGGACCGTTGCCGGTTCGCGGCGGCGGCGAACTTTCCATCGCCGTCCTGCGAGCAGCCGGCGTGTCCACGGGGGGCGCTTCTTCTTCCTCCCGTGCGACGATCAGACTCATGCGGTGCGCCCAGGGCGAATCTTCCAGCACCCGCCGCACATCCCCCTGATTCCATTCCGTGTACGGTTTCAGGCGCCAGGAATCACCTGCGGGCGCGGCGGCGGCGAGCACGAAAATGCCGAGGAAGAGAGCGCCGGCTTGCGGTGTCCTCATATCCGGTTCCTTGGAGCGCGCATGCAATGCGCCGCGCAGCCCCGCACGGGATGACGGTTGCGAAGATTATACTGCGAATGGACGTCTCGGGAACGGGCTTCCGGGCCGGAACCACTTTTCGAGGGTCAGCGGTTGTGCGGCGCCAGGGCGCTGCGCCCCGGGAAACGCGCGGCGGCGCCCAGTTCTTGTTCGATGCGCAGGAGCTGGTTGTACTTGGCGATTCGGTCGGTGCGCGAGGCGGAGCCGGTTTTAATCTGCCCCGCGGAAGTGGCCACGGACAGATCGGCGATAAACGTATCTTCGGTTTCGCCCGAGCGGTGCGAAATGATGGAGGCGTAGCCGGCCTTGCGCGCCATCTCGATCGCTTCCATCGTCTCCGTGACCGTGCCGATCTGGTTCAGCTTGATCAGGATGGCGTTGGCAATTTTCTGTTCGATGCCGCGGGCGAAAATCTTCGTGTTGGTGACGAATATGTCGTCCCCGACGAGTTGCATCTTTCCGCCCAGCTCGCGCGTCAGCCGTTTCCATCCCTCCCAGTCTTCTTCTCCCATGCCGTCTTCCAGCGAGACGATGGGATATTGCCGCGCCCAGTCCTTCCAGAAGGCGGTCATCTCGTCGGCCGTGTGCGCGGACTTGTCCGACTTCTTGAAGACGTATTTGCCGGAAGCCTTGTCGTAAAACTCGCTGGCCGCGGGATCGAGCGCGATGGCCACCTGTTCGCCCGGCTTGTATCCGGCGGCCTGGATGGCTTCGAGCACGGCCTGGATAGCCTCTTCGTTCGAGCGGAGGTTGGGCGCAAAGCCTCCTTCATCGCCCACGCTGGTGGATTGCCCGCGCTTTTTCAGCACGCCCTTGAGCGTGTGGAACACCTCGACGCCCGCGCGCAGCGCCTCCGCGAAACTCGGCGCGCCCACCGGCATGACCATGAACTCCTGAAAGTCCACGGAGTTGTCGGCGTGCGCCCCGCCATTCAGGATGTTCATCATCGGCACGGGCAGCGTGGCGGCGCCGGCATCGGAGGAATAGCGCGCCAGGTATTTGTAGAGTGGAAGCTCTACCTGGGAGGCCGCGGCGCGCGCCGCGGCCATGCTGACGGCGAGGATGGCGTTGGCGCCCAGCCGCCCCTTATTGGGAGTGCCGTCGAGCTGGTTCATGCGCCGGTCGAGTGCGATCTGATCCGCGGCGTTCATGCCGGCCACGGCGGGGCCGATTTCGGCGTTCACGTTCTGGACGGCCTTGAGCACGCCCTTGCCCAGGTAGCGCGACCTGTCCCCATCGCGCAGTTCGAGCGCTTCGTGCTCTCCCGTCGATGCGCCGGAAGGAACGGCGGCCCGGCCCATCTGCCCGCCGCTCAGCATCACCTCGGCCTCCACGGTGGGATTCCCGCGGGAATCGAGCACTTGGCGGGCGCGGACATGAGTGATTCGCGTGGGCATGGAGTCTCCTGGCACGGGAGTAGCGGCGCTATTCCGGCTCTTCCAGCATGGATTCCTGCCGGGTGACCACGGCGATGCCGCCCGGCGACACGGGGAATCGCTTGCGGTCTTCCTCGGGGTCGAAGCCGATCACGGAGCGCTCGGGGAGCTGGACGTGGCGATCGATGATGGCGTTGCGCACACGCGAGTAGCGGCCGATGTTCACGTGGTTGTAAATGATGGTGTTCTCGACGTCGCAGAAGCTGTTCACGCGCACGTCGTATCCCAGCACGGAACGCCGCACGCGCCCGCCGGAAATAATCGAGCCGCCCGCCACGATGGAATCGAGCGCGACCCCCATGCGGTTCTCGTCCGCGAAGACGAATTTGGCGGGCGGGTATTGCTGCTGCCAGGTCCACAGCGGCCACACCGTGTCGTAGAGATTGAAAACGGGCGAGACGCTCACCAGGTCCATGTTCGCTTCGTAGTACGCGTCCAGCGTTCCCACGTCGCGCCAGTAGAGCGCTTCCTTCTTGTTCTCGTCGATAAAATTGTAGGCGAACACCCGGTAGCGTTCGATGATCCGTGGCAGGATGTCTTTGCCGAAATCGTGCGTGGAGTCGGCGCGCTCCGCGTCTTCCAGCAGGATGGGGATCAGGAATTCGGTGTTGAAGATGTAGATGCCCATCGAAGCGTTGCACTTCGCCGGGTTGACGGCGGACCGCTTGGGCGCCTCCGGCTTCTCCTCGAAGCCGATCACGCGCCCCGAGGTGTCCGTCTCCACCACTCCAAAGCGGCCCGCGGCATCGCCGGGTTCCACCTCAAGTGTCGCCACGGTCACTTCCGCGCCCGCATCCAGGTGCTGCTGCAGCATCCTCTTGTAGTCCATCTTGTAGATGTGGTCGCCGGAAAGAATGATGACGAAACTCGACCGCTCGCTTCCGATCGAGTAGATGTTCTGGTAAACGGCGTCGGCCGTGCCCTGGTACCAATCCCGCGACACCCGCATCTGCGGGGGAAGGATTTCGATGAATTCCAGGTGGCCGGCCAGCACGGACCAGCCGCGGCGGACGTGCCGGTTCAGGCTCAACGCCTTGTATTGCGTCAGGACGTAGACGCGCCGCAGGTCGCTGTTGATGCAGTTCGACAGGGTGACATCAATGATTCGGTACACGGCCCCGAACGGCACCGCCGGCTTGGCACGGTCGCGCGTGAGCGGCCACAGACGCTCGCCCTGCCCGCCTGCCAGCAGAACGCCGATGGCCTCGCGCATCCGGTCCATGTGAAATCGGCCCCTCCGGGGAGTCTCCGCGGGCGCGGCCGGCACCAAGAGGTGCCCCCGGCCGCCGCTTGCGTTGCGGAGCGGCTTATTTTAGTGCCGTTCCACCGATTCCGGGCGAAGTTTTCTGTCGAGCGTGCAGGCGCAGAGAAACCGCCGCGGTTTGCGTTCTGGAAGGAGTGATGCCTGCCGGCGTGAGGCGCGCGCGCCACGCCCGCAGGTGCTCCGGCGGGGATGCGCCCTGTTGCAAGAAGGCGTTCTACCCATCCGCGCTATTCACTTTGCGAGGAAGGTGCTTCGTGAGAAAATTCGTTGACAGGGCCACCGGGGAGGGATAGAACCGGGGGCAATCAAACACCGTACAAGGCTTCGCGAGAGCCTTTACTCCTCGCTGTTTCCTTCAAATTCCGCGGTGGATGGGAGGTGTTTTTTTTGACGGAAGTCGTCATTCAAGAAGGTGAGTCTCTTGAGGGCGCTCTGCGCCGATTCAAGCGCCGGGTGCAGCAAGCCGACATCATCAAGGAAATTAAAAAGCATAGCTATTACATGAAACCCGGAGAAAGGCGCCGGGCAAAGGCCGCCCTTTCGCGCAAACGCATGCGCAAGAAGATGCGGCGCGAGCAGGACTGAGCGCCGCAGGGGCACGAACGTCAGACCGGATGGCGGGAGGGAAGCGTTGCCGCAGGGAATCCTGCCGGGATCGCTTCTCCCTCCCCGCCGGACTGCCGAGGCCAGCGAATCCGGCCCTTCGGAGCGCCTGATGGAGTACCAGGATAAAGTCCTCAAGTGCCTCGAGTGCGGTACGGAGTTTGTTTTTACCGCCGGAGAGCAGGCCTTCTTCGCCGACAAGGGCTTCCGCCACGAGCCCAAGCGATGCAAGAACTGCAAGTCCAGCCGGGCGCCCGGGCCTTCCTCCGGAGGCACGGGCCGCACGGAAACCCGCGCCATCTGCTCCCAGTGCGGCAAGGAAACCACGGTTCCCTTCAAGCCTACCCAGGGCCGTCCCGTCTACTGCCGCGAGTGTTTCCAGCTCCGCCGGGCCATGACCAACTCGGCCTGAGACCGCTTTCCCGATTCATCGCCCGGAGCAACTTTCGCTACGCGCCCCCTTCTCGCGCTTCTCGACTGCCCGCACTGTCTCGAACAGCACAGTTTGGAGTTCTCCAGTGTTGTACCCTGCGCTCCGGCCTTGAGGAATTGATTTTGCGCCGGGTCGGACCAGACACAAGAGACGCGCAGATTTCGTATGGTTCCATTTCAAGCGCACGCGCGGCGCCCCGCGGTCCGGGAAGACAGGCGAAAGTGAAAAGAAAGCATTGGGTGATACTGCTCGCGGCGGGATGGATCCCAGCCTTCCCCTTCAGTTTGCAGGCGCAACAGCTACCCTACGCACCCGCAATACCGGATCTTAGCGGGGCCGCATCCGCCGAACAGGCTTCCGTCCCTGTGGCCGCCTTCGCGCTGGAGCCCACAGTCGGGATGCCCGCAGCTCCGGCGGCCGAGGCGCTGCCGGCCTGGCCTCCCGATTCCGGCGGGCTGTTCGGATACGGTCAGCAAGACCTTTCCAAGTCTCTCTCACCGTCGCAAAAATTCTCGCGAGCCATGAAACAGGCCATATTCCCCGGCATCGTCGGCTCGGCAGCCGCAGCGGGCCTCGGAATGGCCACCGACAGGCGGGTCGACCGCGACTACGGGATGGGAGGCATGGGCTTTGTACGGCGGTGGGGCTCGGCGTTCGGTCAGAACGCTGTGGGCCAGTTCGTGGGCGACTTTGCGCTGGCCTCCGCATTCCATCAGGATCCTCGCTATCATCCCGATAAGAAGAAAGGGTTCGGTCACCGGATGGGACATGCCCTGGCCGCAGTCGTGGTGACTCATTCCGATAGTGGCAAGTCCGAATTCAATTCTTCGCAATTGATCGGGATCGCGGCCGCCGCCGGCGCTTCCACCGCCTGGCATCACTCAAGTGACCGCTCCGGGAAGTACTTCGCAGAGCGTTTCGCCTACGGGGTGTCCTTCTCCGCCGGCTACAAAGTCATCAGCGAGTTCCTATTTTATAGGAATGAGCCGCGCAACTAGCGCACCGCGAGACTTCATCCCGCCCGTGTGGAGTGGATGAGCTCCATGTGCCGGAGCTTCGCGCGTAAAGAAGCGCCCCGCCAATCCCGCCGAAATTGCTTGCACCCTCCGCCGCCGCCGCCGTACTTTCTCTTTCCGGTCTCTCGCACTCAGGGAAAAGGTGCCTGGAGGTCGCGTTGCGAAGAAGAATTGTTCTCGCCTGCGGGTTCGCGCTCGTGCTCGCCGCCGTGGTCGCTGCGGACCGCAAGCCCGTCCTGCCCCAGATTGACCTGCCTCACCCCTATTACTTCCGCGAGATGTATTTGCCGCAGCTCACCACCGGCCCTTCAAGCGCCGCGTGGCTCCCCGATTCCCGCGCACTGGTCTATTCAATGGGCGGCACACTGTGGCGGCAGGAATTCGATTCGCAGGAAGCCGAGCAACTCACAGACGGGCCAGGCTACGACTCCCAGCCGGACTGCTCGCCGGACGGGCGCTACGTGGTCTTTACGAAATACAATCAGGACGCGCTGGAGCTCTGGCTCTTCGAACTGGCGAGCGGGCGGGCTATACAACTCACACGCACCGGAGCAGTGAACGTCGAGCCGCGATGGTCCCCGGATGGCAAAAAGCTCCTCTGGGTCTCCACGCAATTCAATCGGCGGTTCCACATCTTCGCCGCTGACTTCCGTGATGGCCAGCTGGAGAAGGTCGAGCGCTTGACCGGTGAATCGCGCAGCCCCCTGCCGCGCTATTACTACAGCCCGTTCGACACGGAGATCAGTCCCGTGTGGCT
>Ga0209415_10006557_pt1 | contig 20630 bp, 18 predicted proteins | sample PeaSoiSIISIP2007_FD_187696 | JGI IMG/M metagenome (GOLD analysis project Ga0209415, IMG submission 187696) | Peat soil microbial communities from Weissenstadt, Germany - SII-SIP-2007 (SPAdes) (version 2) | ecosystem: Environmental > Terrestrial > Soil > Wetlands > Peat | place: Germany...
TCCACCTCGTCGAACAGCACGACCGAGTAGGGCTTGCGCCGGACCGCCTCGGTGAGCTGCCCGCCTTCCTCGTAGCCCACGTAGCCGGGCGGCGCGCCGACCAGGCGGCTGACCGTGTGCCGCTCCTGGTACTCGCTCATGTCGATCCGGATCATGTTCTCCTCGGTGTCGAACAGCGCCGCGGCCAGCGTCTTGGCCAGCTCGGTCTTGCCCACGCCGGTGGGGCCGAGGAAGATGAACGACCCGATCGGCCGGCGCGGGTCTTTGATCCCCGACCGGGCCCGGATGATGGCGTCGGCCACCAGCCGGACGGCCTCGTCCTGGCCCACGATCCGCTCGTGCAGGATCTGGTCCAGCCGGAGCACCTTCTCCCGCTCCCCCTCCTGCAGGCGGCTGACCGGGATGCCGGTCCAGCGGGAGACGATCGCGGCGATCTCGTCGCTGGTCACGACCTCCCGCAGCAGGCGGGCACCGCCCTGCTTGGCCGCCAGCCGCTGCTCCTCGGCGTCCAGCCGCCGTTCCAGATCGGGGATCTTGCCCAGGCGCAGTTCCGCGGCCCGGTCCAGGTCGTAGTTGCGCTCGGCCTGCTCGGCCTCCCGCCGCAGCTGTTCCAGTTCCTCGCGGAGCGCCTGCACCCGGCGAAGCGCGTGGCGCTCGGCCTCCCACTGGGCCCGCAGCGAGTCGGCCTGGGCCTTCAGGTCGGCCAGTTCCTTGCGCAGGTCGGTCAGGCGCTCCTGGCTGGCCCGGTCCGTCTCCTTGGCCAGCGCGTTCTCCTCGATCTCCAGCCGCATCACCCGGCGGGTGAGCTCGTCGAGTTCGGCCGGCATGGAGTCGATCTCGGTGCGGATCATCGCGCAGGCCTCGTCGACCAGGTCGATCGCCTTGTCCGGCAGGAACCGGTCGGAGATGTAACGGTGGCTGAGCGTGACCGCGGTGACCAGCGCGCTGTCGGCGATCTTCACCCCGTGAAAGACCTCCAGGCGCTCCCGCAGGCCGCGCAGGATCGAGACGGCGTCCTCCACCGACGGCTCGTCGACCATGACCGGCTGGAACCGGCGCTCGAGGGCCGCGTCCTTCTCCAGGCGCTTGCGGTACTCGTCCAGGGTCGTGGCGCCGATCAGGTGCAGCTCGCCGCGGGCCAGCATCGGCTTGAGCATGTTGCCCGCGTCCATGGCCCCTTCGGCGGCGCCCGCGCCCACGACCGTGTGCAGCTCGTCGATGAACAGCAGGATGCGTCCTTCCGCGGCCCTGACCTCGGACAGGACGGCCTTGAGCCGCTCCTCGAACTCGCCGCGGTACTTGGCCCCGGCCACCAGGGCGCCCATGTCGAGGCTGAAGATCGTCTTGCCCCGCAGCCCCTCGGGCACGTCGCCGCGGTTGATCCGCTGGGCCAGGCCCTCCACGATGGCGGTCTTGCCCACGCCGGGGTCGCCGACCAGGACCGGGTTGTTCTTGGTCTTCCGGGACAGGATCTGGATGACGCGCCTGATCTCGGCGTCCCGGCCGATGACCGGGTCGAGCCTGCCGCTGGCGGCGTCGTCGACCAGGTCCCGGCCGTACTTGGCCAGCGCCTCGTAGGCCCCCTCCGGCGTAGCGGAGGTGACCCGCTGGTTGCCGCGGATCTTGGTCAGCGCCTCCAGGAAGCCGTCTCGGGTCAGGCCGTCGGCCTGGAGCAGGCGGCCGACCGCGGTGGTCGGCCCCTCGGCGAGCAGCGCCAGGAGCAGGTGCTCGACCGAGACGTACTCGTCCTTGAGCCGGTTCGCCTCCTGCTGGGCCGCGTCGAGCAGGCGGGACAGCCGCTGCGTGACGCGGACCTGTCCCGGGCTCACGCCCGGGCCGCTGACCCTCGGCCGTCGCGACAGCTCGGCCTCCACGGCCATCCGCAACCGGTCCGGATCGCCGCCGGCCTGGCTGAGCAGCCGGGGGACGATACCCTCGGCCTGGTCGAGCAGCGCGAGCAGCAGGTGCTCGCCGTCGACCTCGGTGTGCCCGAAGCGGAGCGCCTTGGTCTGCGCATCGTGCAGCGCCTCGGCTGACTTCTGCGTCAGGTGGCTCGGGTCCATGTTCACCTTCCTCGCCGCTGGGCCCCTCGCAGGGCCGCTTCAAGTACCGCGATCCGGTCGAGCAGGTCGGTGACGAGCCCGATGGCCGCGTAATTGAGCGCGAAGCCCGCGCGCAGGCGCTGTACCCGGGCCACTGCGGCGAGCTCGCCGCGGGAGAACCAGAGCTGCCCTGCCGGGTCGCGGTACGCCTCGATGAGCCCGAGGGCGACCAGCCTGCGGATCAGGTCCGGGTGCAGGCCCGACAGCACGGCGAACTCCTCCAGGCTCAGCCGCGCGGCGCGGACCATGGCGTAGCTCACCGCTGCTTCCTCGGATCGAAATTGGATTCGGCGGCCAGCTGCTCGAACAGCCGCCGCTCGGCGCGCGAAAGCCGGGACGGCACCATGATCCTCGCCTCGGCGTACAGGTCGCCCGCCTTCCCCTTGGGGTTCGGCAGGCCGCGGCCGGCCAGCCGGATCCGCCGACCGCTCGACGTCCCGCCCGGGACCTTGACCTTGACCTCACCGCCCGGGGTATCCAGGGCGACCGACGTGCCGAGGGCCGCCTCCCACGGCGCGAGCCGCAACTCGACGAACAGGTCACGCCCGTCGAGGCGGTACCGCGGGTGGGGCGCGATCCGCACGAGCAGGTACAGGTCGCCGTTACGCGCCCCGTCGCTGCCGCGGCCGCCCTGCCCGGCCAGCCGAATCCGCTGCCCGTCCGTCACCCCGGCCGGGATCGTGACGTCGAAGGAGCGGCGGGTACCGTCACTGGACAGCGTGACGGACCTGCGCCCGCCACGGTAGGCCTCCTCGACGGTGAGCTCGATCTCGGCCTCCTGGTCGGCACCCGGGATCGGTCCCCAGCCGCGCCGGGACCCCCGGCCGCCGAACCGGCTGCCGAACAGCCCGCCGAGCAGGTCGTCGAGGTCGATGTCGCCTTCGCTGAAGCTGAACCCGCCGGGACCAGCCCCCGCCCCGGCACCAGCGCCGGCCCGGGCTCCGGCGCCGGCCTGGGCCCGCCGCCACGTCTCCGGGTCCACACCCTCGGGAACCTGGCGGAAGTCGCGCCCGAAGGCGTCGTACCGGCGCCGCGTCTCCGGGTCGGACAAGACGTCATACGCCTCGGAGGCCTCCTTGAACCGGTCCTCGGCCCCCGGGTCGTGGTTGACGTCCGGGTGGTAGGTGCGGGCCAGCTTGCGGTAGGCGCGCTGGATATCCTCCTGGCTGGCGTCCCTCGGCACGCCCAGGATCTGGTAGAAGTCGTCGCCGTCGGCCATCAGCCCGGCCCCATCAATCCGGCCGGGCCACCACCACCTGCGCCGGCCGCAGCTGGTGGTCCCCTTCACCGTAGGCCGGCCGGACGACCTCGGCCACCACGTCGGCCTCGGCCCCGGGGTCGGGCCGGGAGGCGATGGCCTCGTGCCGGACCGGGTCGAACCGGGCGCCCCGGTCGTCGCGGCGCGGGAAGCCCAGGCGGGCCAGCACGTCCAGGGCCTGGTCCCGGACCGCCCGGACGCCTTCGATGATGGTTTCCGGGTCGGCCTCAGCGTGCGCCAGGGCCAGATCGAGGTTGTCCACCACGGGCAGCCACTGCCTGGCCACGGCCGCCCTGGCCTCCTCCTCGGCCCGGCTGACCTGCGCGGCGCATCGCTTGCGCATGTTGTCCAGGTCGGCCAGGGCCCGCAGGCGCAAGTCCTCGAGCTCGGCGATCCGGGCCGCCTGCTCGGCGATCCGGGCCTGCTCGGTGATGGCGTCGGGACCGGGCCCGGCCTCGCCGTTTTCCGCCGCCTGGCTCATCGGCCCGCTCACTCGCTGGGGGTGAACTCGGCGTCGATCACGTCGTCGTCATCGGTGGCGCCCCCCTGCGGGCCGGGACCGGATTGCGGGCCAGGGCCGCCGGACTGCGCGCCGGGACTAGCCGAGGCCAGGGACTGGTAGACCTGCTGCAGCTCGGCGGTCAGGCTGCGCAGCCGGTCCAGCGGGGTGCTGTCGTCCTTGAGCGCCTGCCTGGCGTCGGCGACGAGGTTCTCGGCCCGCGCCTTCTCGTGCACCGGCACCGCGTCCCCGCGCTCGGTCGCCACGCGCTCGACCTGGTAGGCCGCGGTGTCCAGCGCGTTCCGGGCGTCGGTCAGCTCACGCAGCCGGCGGTCCTCGTCGCGGTGCTGCTCGGCGTCGGCGATCATGCGCTCCACCTCGGACTGGTCCAGGTTGGAGCTTTCGCTGATGGTGATCCGCTGCTCGGTCCCGGTGTCCTTGTCCCGGGCCGAGACGTTCAGGATCCCGTTGGCGTCGATGTCGAAGGTGACCTCGATCTGCGGCACGCGCCGCGGGGCGGGACGGATGTTCTCCAGCCGGAACCGGCCCAGCACCCGGTTGTCGGCGGCGCGTTCCCGTTCCCCCTGCAGGACCACCACGTCGACCGCCGACTGATTGTCTTCGGCGGTGCTGAAGACCTCGGTGCGGCGGGCCGGGATCGTGGTGTTGCGCTCGATCACCTTGGTCATGACCCCGCCGAGCGTCTCGATGCCGAGCGACAGCGGCGTCACGTCGAGCAGCACCACGTCCTTGAGCTCGCCCTTGATCACGGCGGCCTGGATGCCCGCACCGATCGCCACCACCTCGTCCGGGTTGACCGTCATGTTGGGGTCCTTGCCGCCGGTCAGCCGGCGGACCAGGTTCTGCACGGCCGGGATCCGGGTGGAGCCGCCGACCAGGATCACCTCGTCGATGTCGGCGTCGGTGAGCTTGGCGTCGGCCATGGCCTGGCGAACCGGCTGGACGGTGCGCTCGATGAGATCGGCGGTGATCTGCTCGAAGGTGGACCGCATCAGCGTGGTGTTGAGGTGCTTGGGCCCGGAGGCGTCGGCGGTGACGAATGGCAGGCTGATCGTGGTCTGGGTCACCGAGGACAGCTCGACCTTGGCCTTCTCGGCCGCCTCGAACAGGCGCTGCAGCGCCTGCGGGTCGGACCGCAGGTCGATGCCGTTGTCCTTCTTGAATTCGTCGGCCAGGTAGTCGACGATGCGGCGGTCGAAGTCGTCGCCGCCCAGGTGGGTGTCGCCCGCGGTGGCGCGTACCTCGACCACGCCGTCGCCGATGTCCAGGATGCTCACGTCGAAGGTGCCGCCGCCCAGGTCGTAGACCAGCACCGTCTCGTTCTTCTTCTTGTCCAGGCCGTAGGCCAGCGCCGCGGCCGTGGGCTCGTTGATGATGCGCAGGACCTCGAGGCCGGCGATGCGGCCCGCGTCCTTGGTCGCCTGGCGCTGCGCGTCGTTGAAGTACGCCGGCACGGTGATGACGGCCTCGTTGATCTTCTCGCCGAGGAACTTGGAGGCGTCTTCGACGAGCTTGCGGAGCACGAGCGCCGAGATCTCCTCGGGCGCGTACAGCCGGCCCTGGATCTTGAACCGCACTGCGCCGTCCGGGCCGGGGACCACGTCGAATGACACGGCGTTCAGCTCACTGGTCACCTCGTCGTAGCGCCGCCCGATGAACCGCTTGGCGGAGTAGATCGTCCCCTTCGGGTTCAGGATCGCCTGCCGCCGGGCGAGCTGGCCGACCAGGCGCTCGCCCTGCGGGGTGAACGCCACTACCGAGGGCGTGGTCCGTGACCCTTCGGCGTTCGGTATCACCGTGGTCTGGCCGCCCTGCGTGGCGGCGATCACGGAGTTGGTGGTGCCGAGATCGATGCCGACTGCAACTGCCATCACTGCCTCCTGCTTCTTAACCCGCAAATGCTCAGGCCTGGCCCCGCGCGCTCCCGGCGTCCTGGGTTTAACGGGCCCGATCCGGGAGCGCGCGGGAAGTCGTGCTCAGCCGGTGATCTCGATCTTGCGCGGCTTGGCGGCCTCGGACTTGGGTACGGTCAGGGTTAGGATGCCGTCCGAGAGCTGCGCGGTGACCGCGTCGGCGTTGACGTCGCCGGGCAGGTAGGTCCGGAGCTCGAACTGGCCGGTGCGACGCGAGCTGCGGTGGCGGCGGCGGTGGCCATTGCCGTCCTCGGGCTCGGGGATCTCGCCGCTGATGACCAGCTCTCGGTCCTGGAGCTGGATGTTGACCTGGTCCTTGTTCACGCCGGGCAGTTCGGCCTTGACCACGTAGGCGTCGTCGGTCTCGGACAGGTCCGCGAGCGGGACCCAGGGCATGTCGGCCGGGACGGCCGGGGTCAGGCCGAACGCGAAGTTCATCAGCTGGCCCATCCGGTCGTAGATGTCCTCGAACTCGCGGGAAGGGTTGACGACCATCGTGTTCCGTCCGCCGCGGCGGACCGGGAGCGCTGCCATTGGATTCCTCCTGTGGCTGGAAACGTGACTGTCGGAATACCCCCCACGCTTCCCGCGAGGGGCGGCGGGCACATCCACCATCCTGGTAGTCATGACGTGTCCGGCTCAGATGAGCAGCCGGAAAAGCTCGAACGTGCGTTCCCATTCCCGGGTGTGCACGGCCTTGAGCTCGGCGTCGATGAGCTTGAACGTCCGGGCCAGGGCGACGCTGATGCCGCCGAAGAGCAACGGGAGCCTGGCCTGGGTGTCGTCGGCCAGCGCGGCATCCAGCGGGGGCCGCGCGGCCAGGGATTCGAGGATGGGGCGCAGCTCGATCTCCTCTTCGAGGCGCTCGAAGGCGTGCACGCTCTCCTGCAGGCCCTTGGTGACCGGCAGGTCCCAGGGCAGGATGATGTCGCGGACGTTCGCCTTCCCCGTGGCCTGGCCGATGAGCAGCAGGTCGTAGAGCGCGTCGTTGACGAAATCGAGGTAGCGCTTGATATCGTCGCGGTCGACGTCGACGCCGCCGGCGGCGCGGAAGAAACGCTCGAACTTGGTAAAGCCCATCACGGGCATCGCTGCTACCTCCTAGGTGGGACGTGTTCGTTCGAAGGCGAGCCGGATCGCCATCGCGCCCTCGCCGACGGCCGTGGCGACCCGTTTGGCCGAGCCGGCGCGGACGTCGCCTACCGCGAAGATCCCGGGCTGGCTGGTCTCGAGCAGCGAGCACTCGGCACCGGGGCTCCCGGTGCGGATGAATCCGTGGTCGTCGAGGTCGACCAGGCCGCCGAGCCAGCCGGTGCAGGGGGCCATGCCGATGAAGACGAACAGCGCGCGGGCGGCGACGGTGTGCCGCGTGCCGGTCCGGTTGCTGACGACGGTGACGGCCTGCAGGGCCGCCTCGCCGTGCAGTTCCCGGACCTCGGCGTTGGTCATGACGTGCACGTTCGGGATCCGCGCGATCCGGTCGACGAGGTAGCGGGACATGTGCTCGCCCAGGTCGCCTTCGCGGACGATGAGCGTGACCTGGGCGGCGTGCGCGGACAGGAAGACCGCCGCCTGCCCGGCCGAGTTGCCGCCGCCGATGATGGCCACCGGATCCCCGCTGCATAGCAGCGCCTCGGCCTGCGACGCCGCGTAGTAGATGCTCATCTTCTCGAAGTAGTCCGCGCGCGGCACGTCGAGCCTGCGGTACCTGACCCCGGTGGCCAGGACCACCAGGGCGCTGGTCAGGCTGGTCCCGTCGCCGAGGCGCACCCGGTAGTGACCGTCGTCCTGCTCGATGGAGGTGGCCTCGGCCGGGACGGCGAACCGGGCGCCGAACTTCTGCGCCTGGAGCAGTGCCCGCTCCGCGAGTTCGGCGCCGGAGATGCCCGACGGGAAGCCGAGGTAGTTCTCGATCCGCGACGAGGTCCCGGCCTGGCCCCCGGCGGCGGTGGCGTCCAGGACGATGACCCGCATCCCTTCCGAGGCCCCGTACACCGCGGCGGACAGGCCCGCGGGCCCGGACCCGACCACGAGCAGGTCGCAGCTGGCCTGCGGCTCACTCGGCGCCGGGAGCCCGATCGCGGCGGCCAGCTCGGAATTGCTGGGGTTGCGGAGCAGCCGCCCGTGCACGATCACCACCGGGGTGTCCTGCGGCGTCACGCCGAACTGGGCCGCCACGGCCTCGGCGGACGGGTCGGCCTCCAGATCCAGCCAGCGGTACGGGAGCCGGTTCCGGGCCGCGAAGTCCCGGACCCGCCGGGTGTCCGGGGAGTACTTCGAGCCGACGATCCGCAGGCCGGCCCCGAGCCCGATGAGGATCGAGCGGCGCAGCAGGTAAGCACGCAGGATCAGGTCGCCGAACGCGGGATCGCCGGCCACCAGCTCCCGGAGCCGGGCGACCGGCACCGCGAGCACCTCGCCCGCGACGAGGGCCACCGCGGAATACCAGGCGCCCTCGCCGGTCAGCAGGCTGAGCTCGCCGAGGAACCGGCCGGGGCCGTGGACGGCGATCACCCGCTCCTCCGGCGTCCCGTGCCCCTCGACCGAGGCCGCCTTCCCGGCCAAGACGACGAAGAAGTCGCACTCCCGGTCGCCCTCGGCGAACAGGACGTCGCCCGGCTGGGTGGACCGGCGCCGGCCCTGCGCGTCCAGCGCGGCGATCTGGGCGTCACTCAGCCGCGGGAACGCCCCCTGCGGGTCGGGGGTTTCCTCAGACGAAGGTTTCGTCGACATAGCACCAGCGCCAGTCCTCGCCCGGCTCGAACGACTGGACGATCGGGTGCCCGACGGCGAAGGCGTGAGCGCGGGCATGCCGCAGCGGCGAAGAGTCGCAGCAGCCCACATGCCCGCAGGTCAGGCACAGGCGCAGGTGCACCCACTCGGACCCCAGGATCAGGCATTCCTCGCAGCCGGCTGGTGTCCGCGGCGTCACCGGGCGGACCAGGCTCAGGTGCGGATCGGTCAGCGTCGCCATGCCCGCCGTCCTCTCGTGGTACGCATGGACCCCATGCTGGGCGGCGAGGACAGGACGCACATCAGCAGACCAGGTAGTTTCCGGGCCGGGCCGGGCCGGGTGGCCGGGCCGGGCAGGCCTGGCAGGTCTGACGGGGTCACCGACCCTGACCGGGGTTAGGATGGTGGTGCCGTCGCGAGGAGAAATCGTATGGCGAGGCCTGCGTCTACCACCTCGTTCCCGGCCAGTTTCTCCATGGCCCGGAGTAGGCAGTGACGGGCGTCCCGGATCATGACGGCCCGGTCCGCGAACAGCTCTCCGCGCTGCGGAGCATGCTGGTGCTCGCGATGCTGCTGACCCAGCAGGACAGCCAGGACAGCATCCTGCACTACGTCGCGAACGCGGTCGAATCCCTTGGCTCGTGCACGACGGAGGGTATCTTCCTCGACGGCCTGTGGCAGGACGTCCGGATCCCCGGCCGGAAGGCCGCCAGACTGCCGGCCGTCGACGATGCGGCCGAGGGCGGCCCGGTCACGCTGACCGACGTGCCGTGGTCGTGGGCCTACTCGCTGTCCAGCCGCCACGGCCCGGCCGGCTACCTGGTCGTCGGGGCCCCGGCCCCGCCCGCGGAGAGTGAGCGGTTCCTGCTGCAGGTGCTGGCCCAGCAGGCGGGGGTGGCCCTGACGAACACGCGCCTGCACAGCCGGGAGCGGGAACAGGCCGAGGAGCTGCGCCTGGCCAACTTCGCGCTGGTGCGCAGCATAGAGATTCACGACCGGCTGACCAAGGTGGCGCTCGGCGGGGAGGGGCAAGCGGGGATCGCCCAGGCGGTCTACGAGCTGACCGACCGCCCGGCGGCCATCGAGGACCGCTTCGGCAACCTGCTGGTGTGGGCCGGACCGGACCGGCCCGATCCCTACCCCAAGGCCGACCCGGCCAAGCGGGACCGGCTGCTGGACTGGGCCATGACCGCCGCGGGCCCGGTCCGGGAGGGCGAACGCCTCCTCTCTGTGGCCGCGCTCGGCGGCTCCCCGGTGGCCGTGCTCGTCCTGCACGACCCGGCCGGGACGGCAGCCGACACCGAACGGGTGGCCGTCGAGCACGCTACCACGGTGCTGACCATGGAGATCGCCCGGCTGCAGCACCTGGCCCAGGGCGAAGCGCGGACGCGGACCAACCTCGTGCTCGACCTCGTCGGGGACACCGGCGCGGAGCCGGCCACGCTGCTGAACCGGGCCCAGGCCCTCGGCTACGACCTGGTCCGGCCGCACCGGGTCGTCGTGACCGAACCCGCCGGGGCCCGCCGCGACGACAGCGACCTGTTCTTCCACGCCGTCGGCCGGGCGGCCCGGGCCGCCGGAGTGGGGTCGCTGCTGGCGCCGCGGCTGCACGACGTGATCGTGCTGGCCGACACGGAGGTGCCCTGGGACCGGTTCTGGGCCCGGGTCGTCACCGAGATGCACGGCGGGCGGTGCCGGATCGGGGTGGGCGGCCGCGTCCTGGAGCTGGCCGGCTTCTGCCGCTCCTGCCAGGAAGCGGAACTGGCGCTGCGGATCCAGAAGACCGCGGGCGGCCCCGAGCGGATCACGCTGTTCGACAACCTCGGCATCTACAAGATCCTGGCCACGGCGGGCGACACCTCGGCCATGGAGCGCTTCGTGACCGAGTGGCTCGGCCCGCTGATCGACTACGACGCCGAGCACGGCATGCCGCTGGTGCTGACGCTCAGCGAGTACCTCGACTGCGGCGGCAACTACGACGCCTCGGCCAAGGCGCTGTCGGTACACCGCAGCACGCTCAAGTACCGCCTCCAGCGCATCCGCCAGGTGTCCGGCCACGATCTCGGGCTGCCCGACGTCCAGTTCAACCTCCAGGTCGCCACGCGCGCGTGGCGGACCCTGCAGGCGCTGCGTCAGTCCTGACCTCGGCGCCCCGGCTGTCCTGCCGGGGTAACGGAATTGCCCGGGCAGGACGATGCGCCCGGCCCCGGTCCCAGGCGAAGCTGGCGGCAGAGACCGCAGGGGACGAGAGGAGGCCTGATGCGACCCGAAGCCGACGTCTACGCCTACGTCCAGGACCTGGAGAAGCACCTGCAACTGACGTTGTTCGGCGGCGGGGTGGCTGATCCCGAAGGCGCCGTGCTGCTGGTACGCGGCGCGCTCGCCGACGGCGACCGGGACCGGGCGGCCGCGCTGGCCAGACAGACGCAGCGGCTGGCCATGATCACGACCGGCGACCCCGATATGACGGCCGCCGCCGAGCACGCCCGCGGGCTGACCGAACAGGACCCCGCCGCCCTGCAGCGGGCCGCGGGGCGCTACGCGGCCGCGCGGGCCCGGGCCGGCGCGCTGGAGGACGCCGGGAACGCCTGGGCCGGGCGGGGTGATCCGGGCCGGGCCACGACCCTGCTCAGCCAGGCCTACGCCCTGTACGAGGAGCTCGGCGACGCCGACGACCTGGCCCGGGTACGGTCCAGCCTGCGGGCCGCGGGCACCCGGCTCCGCCACTGGACCCACGCGGATCGGCCGGCCTTCGGCTGGGACAGCCTGACCGACACCGAGCGGCGGGTCGCCGACCTGGTGGCCCAGGGGCTCAGCAACCGGCAGGTGGCGAACCGGGTGTTCCTGAGCACGCACACCGTCGCGTTCCACCTGCGCCACATCTTCTGGAAGCTCGGCATCACCTCCCGGGTCCAGCTGGCGCGGATCGCCGCGGAGCAGGACACCGAGGATGCCTCGTAGCGGTCAGCCCGGCAGGTAGCCGTGAGGCCGTCGCGGGCGTCGGTCCGGAGCGAGTTCCACATGGCTGAGCCCTCCGCCGCAGCCGTCTTCCTTGTTTTCCTGGCATGATGAGCAGTTAGCCGACTGCCCTGTCGTGTGAGAAAGTGGCCCTATGACGCAGTCCGTACCGCTAGGCATCATGGACCGCTCGGTCCCGAGCGGCAGCCACGTCTGCGCCTTCTACTCCGGCCCGGCAGGCCGGGACGAAGTCGTGCTGCCGTTCCTGGCCGAAGGCCTGCGAACCGGGCACAAGTGCCTCGCCGTGCTCGACTCGACCAGCCCGGCCGAAGTCCTGGCCAAGCTCGGCCAGAGCGGCGTGGACGCGGACCAGGCCGCGCAGGCGGGGCAGATCGAGGTGGAGACCCCAGCCAACGCGTACTTCCGCTCGGGCACGTTCTCCACCGACGACATCCTCACCTTCTGGGGGCAGGGGATCAGCAAGGCCAAGGACAGCGGCATGTTCGCCTTCCTGCGGGCCACGGGCGAGATGCCGTCGGTGCTGAACCACCCGGACGGCCGCACGGAATTCTTCCGGTTCGAGGCCATGCTCAACCAGTTCTCCTCGCCCCTGCCGCTGGTGGTCCTGTGCCTATACGACCTGGACGGAATGGGGGCCGAGGTCCTGATGCAGGCGCTGCGCACCCACCCGGCGGTGATCGTGGACGGCACGATCCACGAGAACCCCTATTACATCGAGCCGAGCAGATTCCTGGCCCGGATCGGGTGAACCACGCTCCGTTAGGTAGATAGAAAATCTCTTTTTCCTGAACGGGCCGTGGTATCAGCCCGGGCGGACCGGTCAGCCCGTCCGCACGAACGCGTCGAAGTGGACATTGCGCGGACGCACCCCCCGCCTGGTGACCAGCTCCACGGCGGCGTCGATCATGGCCGGCGGGCCGCACAGGTAGGCGTCGTAGCCGCTCAGCCGGGGCAGTCGGCGGTCCACCGCGTCGGTCACGAGCCCGGTCTCGCCGGCCCAGCCGAGCCCCGGCTCGGACAGCACCGGGACGATCTCCAGGCCCGGCATGCGCGCGCGGATCGCCTCGAGGCGTTCGAGGTGGAACAGGTCCGCGGCGGTCCGCACTGCGAAGAACACCGTCACCGGCCTGGTGTTGCGCCGGTCGGCGAGGTCGGCGGCCATCGACTCGATCGGGGCCAGCCCGGATCCGCCGGCGATCATGATGATGGGCCGGTGGGACAGCCGGACCTTCAGCTGCCCGAACGGGCCGGACACCCGGAGCCGGTCTCCCAGGGCCAGCCGCTCGTCCAGGGCCGCGGAGAAGGCCCCGCCGGGCAGCACGCGGACGACCAGATCGATGGACCCGGACTCGCTCGGCGGGCTGGCCATCGAGAACGCGCGGGTCGCCGCCGTCCCGGGCACCTCCACGGTGACGAACTGCGCGGCGGTGAAGCGGATGGAACCGGGGTCGAGCAGGCGCAGCCGCAGGCCCCGGACGTCGCGGGTGAGCCGCGTTATCTCGGCCACCTCGGTCACGTAGGTGCCGGCGGCGTCCCCGGCGAGGAATTCCTCCTCGGTCAGGGCCATTCCGTCCGGGCCGGGGGACACGTCGATGACGCAGTCGCCGGCCGGGGCGCTGGCGCAGGCCAGGATCCAGCCGTCGGCGCGGTCGGCGCGCGGCAGGGCGAAGGACGAGCCCGCCTGCTCGACCTCCCCGTCGACCAGGAGCACCCGGCAGGTGCCGCAGCCCCCGTGCCGGCAGCCGTAGCGCAGGAACCGCCCCGCGCGCAGCGCCCCGGCCAGGATGGTCTCGTTCCGTCCGCAGTCATAGCAGGCCCGGAACGGCAGTACGTCGATGATGGGCACGTCAGGCCAGCGGATCCTTCACCTCGAAGCCGATGGCCCGGATGTCGTCGATCGTCCAGAGCCGGTCGAGGTCCAGCGCCGGCTGGCCGATGAGGGTCTTGCCGTCGGGGCGCACGTAGCCGAGGTCTTCGATGACGTCGGCGAGATCCCAGCCGTGATAGCGCGCCCAGAACTGCCTGCGCCCGGCGTGCGCCACGGGCCAGGTGCGGAAGATCCACTCGCAGCCCTCGCTGCAGGTCGCGTACTTGACGCCCTGCCATTCGACGAGGCGGAATTCGTTGCGGTCAGGGCGCGGCATCACGCAGGGGAGCTGGCACACCTGGCAGAACGGCGGCAGCCCGGAAAGTTCGGCGAGGATGAGGCGGCCCGATGAGGGATGGGCCAGCTGGCGGTAGGTGTCCCAGAATCCGCCGTAGGCGTCGTGCCAGCCGGGATAGTGGTTCTCGAACCACTCGAAGTCGGCCGGGCCCATCGCGTCCGAGCGCCAGAAGTTCAGCGGCCACATGGCGGCGAACGCCTGCGCGAGCGTGTGGTGCGACCAGCGCACGTCCTCATCCGCCTGCGCCAGGCGCCGGGGCGGCTGGACGCCGAACTCGGTGAGCCGGTCGATGTAGCCGCCGACGAAGTCGTCGACGACCCACTCCTGCCACTGGTCGTAGTAGGACCACGGCCGGACCGTGGCGCCGTATTCCGACTGCCAGCCGACCAGGCCGTCCAGGGCCTTGTGCGAGTGCCAGAAGTGACGTTCCAGGGCCCGGTTGAGCGCCGGGACGTTGTTCTCGTCCTGCAGCACGGCCATCAGCGACCCGTATCCGTTCGCCATGTGCCGCGCCTCGTCGGACTGGATGGACAGGAAGGTCGTGGCCATCGCGTGCTCGCCGTTGGCCACAGCGATCTGCGGGGCCGCCACCAGCAGGATGTTGGTGAACGCCGTCTCGACGCAGACGTTCAGGTTGACGATGCAGTCGACCGGGTCGCCGGTGTTGAAGTTCTGGAACAGCCCGATCGAGACCAGCCCGCCCGGATGCTGGTGGAGGGCCTTCTGCGAGATGTCGAAGCCGGCCGGATCGCACCAGGGCCTGACGTAGTAGTCCCGCAGGGTCATCTCGAGCTGCGTGTGCCGGATCTCGTCGAGCATCTGGGCGTGGTAGCCCTGCCGCAGCTCCTGGTTCTGTACCGAGGAGATGATCCCGCCGGTGGCCGCGACCGCCGCGAACTCGGCGAAGGTCAGGCCGGGCAGGGTCAGCTTCATGCACTCCATGAAGCGCGGCTGGACCTCCCCGGCCGTGCCCATCCGCAGGACGCCGTCGAGGAAACCGTGCGTGCGGTCGTCCTTCTCGGCCTCCATCTTCACGTAGTCCCGGATGAGCATGCGGAACGGGTCCCTGCCCGTCGGCGGGATCGTGTACTGGGTGGGAAACTTCGGGCGCTGATCGCCGACCGTGAACGGCCAGTCGTAGCTCTTGGCCTTCGCGTGCACGGTCTCCAGGCTCCTGGCCATCGTGTTCGACCTGCCCTTCGCCTTTTCAGCTGCGGAAGCGGTCCGGGAGGATCTCCGGATGGATGGTTACGTGGTGGTCGGACACCATGATGCGCCCGTAGTACGAGCTCATGCTGACCAGGAACGTGTCGGTGTCGATGTCCCGGCCCAGCCGGTCACCGAGCTTGGCCATGTCGAAGTCCAGCTCGCCGTCGCGCTCGATCTTGCAGTAGGGGCCGCGGAAGCCGACGGCCGCGTCCGGCATCTGCTCGCGGACCAGCTCGACCGCGGCCTCGGTTTCCGCGCTCAGCATCAGGCTGATCCCGACCCTCCCGGCCTGGGCCCGGCCGTCGGCCTGGTTCGCCTGAACACCCCCCGACGAGCCCGAGGCCGGTCAGCAGGTCCAGCTGGCCGGCCAGCACCCTGGACAGGCAGCTGCCGATCGTCTCGCTGGCCCCGGCGCCGAACAGCGGGGCCAGCGCCTCGGCGGCCCGGATGCTCTCCGCCGTCCACGTGTCGAGCCAGCCGGCCAGCACCGTGCGGTTGCCGTCGCCGTGGGACGGGTCGGCCAAGACGAGCCGGACCAGATCGGCGGTGGCGGCCCGGTGCCGTTCGGTGTCGGCGTTGGCGGAGGCCAGCACGAGCGGGGTCACCGCGTCCCCGTGCCGCGGGGCGTTGCGCGCGAGCAGTTCGGTCTTCATCAGGCGGCCCACGATGGGCTCGAACACCAGGTTGACCGCGACCACGATCTCGAACCAGTCCCGGCAGGACACGATCCGTTCGATGTTCTCGCGGGCGGGCACGAGCACCGGGTCGGTCATCCACGCGTCCCTGGCCCCGGCGTCGGTGAAGCCTTCCCTGGCCTCCGCCAGGTCGAACATCAGGTGCACGATGTCCTGCAAGTGCCGCATGCGGTCCCCGGCCTGGAACGCGATCGAGAACGCGATCGTGTCGCCCAGCGCCTCCCGCACCGCGTAGCAGAGCGCCAGGAACAGGCCGTACTCCACGAACGGCCAGGCCGCGTAGTAGCGCGACAGCATCGGGTCCAGCCAGCCGGCGTCGATGCCGCTGCCGAGGCCCGCGGACAGCTCGGCGGGGATCAGGCGCGCCAGGGCCTGTTCGGTGTGGTTGGCGGCGGCGACGTAGGGCCGCTGCCACAGCCCGGCGGGATCGCGGTAGCCGGCCCAGTTACCGCACCTGGTGGCCGTCGATGACGCCGTGTAAGGCTCCCGGCCGTCATCGAACCGGATGGGCCAGCCGACGTGGAGCCACTGCCCCGGGTTCGACTGCTGCCCGACGGTGTACAGCTCATATTCGGTCGCGGCACGCCGCCGCGGGGTGAACCAGGTGAAGGTACGGTGGCCTTCGAAGGGCGGTGTGGCCACGACCTCATGCTGCCCGGGGACGGTATACCTCACACCGTCAGGTCTGGTAGTTCCGGAGCCCCAGGGTCAGCCCGGCGGCCGTGGCCTAGCCGACCGGGAGGTGCCGGGTGATGGCCAGCCCGGGGGCGGCGCGCCAGCTGAGGGCGTCCGGGCCCACGATCCCGGCCAGGCAGCGCAGGGCGTCGGGGCCGGCGTGGACCGCGCCGTCCGGGCCGATCACGGCCGGGAGGGCCGGCTCGGGCAGTGCTGGCTCGAACAGGGCCAGCCACCGCTGCCGCCATTGCCGGGCCCGGTGGCAGGCCGCGATGGTCAGCGGGCCTCCGTCAGGCGTGATCGTGCCGCCTTCCCGGCGTACGATCCGCATCGGGTCGGGGTCGTGCAGGACCGGAGCCGGCAGGTCGGGGCTGACCAGGTGCGGATAGATCGGGTCGGCTGGCCACAGCAGGGCCGCGACCACCCGCCGCACGTCGTACGCGCTGCTCATGTTGCGCCCCTGGGCCCAGATCGACTCGAACAGGCGGAGCCGCAGCCGGTCCTGGATGCCGTCGGTGATCGCCTCGGCGTAGGCCGACACCGCCGCCCTGGTGTTGCTGATCACGGCCGGGGGCCCGGCGGGCAGCCGCTCGCCGGGCAGCGCGAGCTGCGCGGCTTCGGCCAGGTCGTCCTCCCCGGCCTCGCCGCCCGGCTGAGCCTCGCCTGGCCGTGGCTTGTAGCCGGTGACTGGGAGCCGGGGCAGGTGCTCGACGGCGCGCCAGTCGACCTCCGCCGTCCCCTCGCGCGTCAGCCGGTCAGCCCGCTGGCTGGCGAGAAAGCAGTACACGCAGTTGAAGTCGGCGTAAACGATCACCTTCACGGTCAGCTCCCGTGACTCGCGGTGCTCATGGCTGGCTGTCTCCTGCCTCCCGCGGCGGGGGCGGGAACCGCAGCTTCGCCGCCGTCGGGTACTCGTCTGGCATGAGGTCCGCCGCAATCTGCCTGGCCGAGCCGCCGGTCTCGATGACGGCCGCCGCCAGCTCGTCCAGGACGTCAGGGGTGTACCGGGTGGGCTTCCCGCAGACGGGGCAGACGTCCCCCGAGGCCGCCAGCCAGCGGGACTCGTCACAGACCACCCCGAGCAGGGTGGTGCCGTCTCGTACCAGCAGCGTGTCGATCGCGGACATGCTGCCGGCCCACAGGCAGTCCTCCGGGCCGACCGCGGCCAGCCCGCCCGCCGCAGCCAGCTCCAGCACCTGATCGACCAGCCGCTGGTCCTGCTCGCGCTGGTAGCACTGCACGACGCCCTGGGCGCTGCGGCGTATCTCGGCCACCGGGGTCGCGGCCGGGTCGGCCCAGAACGTCCCGGCTACCCGGCCGCGCAGCTCGTGCGGCAGGAGGCGGAAGAACTCTCCCAGCTCGTACTCGTGGCCGCCGACGACGAGGACGTCGTACCCGTCGGTGCGCAGCAGCTGGTCGATCACCTGCGCGACCCGCCGGAAGTGCCGCTTGCTCTGCTCGTCCACCCGGTTCTGGATCCGGTCCTCGGCGCGGGTTCCCGTGTTACCCGCCTTGCGCAGCGGATCGGTGACGGTTTCCACTTCGCGCATCTCGTCCTGGTACATCTCCCAGACCAGGGCCTCCTCGCGGTTGACGACCAGGACGCAGGAGCGGTAGTACTCGCCGAGCACCGCCAGCATCGGACGGACCAGCGGGGTGGCGTCCACCACGACCTGCTGACGCACCCGGCGCGGCAGCGGTATCTCCTCGTAAAGGTCACGGCCGGAGCAGGAGAAGATGGCGATCGTCCCCGGCCCCCAGCGCTCGCTGCCCAGGGCGTCCTTGATGCGCTCGATGTCCGTACGCACCGACAGCCGGTACCGGTGATCGAGGTCGCGGTCCTTGGCCAGCGGACGGATCTGGTCCAGCAGGCTGTCCACCCGAGCGCACACCTCCCGCCGGCTCGCGCCGGGGTCGACGCGGCAGTAGACAGACACCACCGGCAGGCCGTTGGCCTGGAACCTGACGATGCTGTTGACCGTCTCGGCCGTGATCATCGGCTCAGGACCGCCAGCGTGATCGCCCTGATCTCCTCGGCGGTGAGCTCGATCTCGGCGGCCGCGACGTTCTCCTTGACGTGATCCGGGTTACTGGAGCCGGGAATCGGCAGGACCTGCGGCGACCGGGTCAGCAGCCAGGCCAGGGCCACCTGCCGCTCGCTCACGCCGCGACGCCGGGCGGCGGCCATGAGCGCGGGGATGGTCCCGGTTTCCTCGATCGGCGCCCACGGGATGAACACCAGCATCTCCTGGTCACACAGGTCCAGCATCGGCTCGGAGGACCGGTCGACCACGTTGTACCGGTTCTGCACCGACACGATCGCGGTCACCCGCTCGGCTTCCCGGAACTGGTCCTCGGTGAAGTTCGACACCCCGATGTGACGGATCTTGCCCTCGTCCTTCAGCTCGGCCAGCGCGCCGATCGACTCGGCGATCGGCACCCGGGGGTCGGGCCGGTGGAACTGGTACAGGTCGATCCGGTCCAGCCGCAGCCGGGCCAGGCTGCCCTCGCAGGCCCGGCGCAGGTGCTCCGGGCGGCCGTCGGGGACCCACTGCCCCGGGCCCGGCCGGACCAGCCCGCCCTTGGTCGCGATGACCAGTGCCTCCGGATAGGGGTACAGGGCCTCGGCGATCAGGCGCTCGCTGACCTCCGGCCCGTAGGAGTCGGCGGTGTCGATGAAGTTGACGTCGAGCGCCACGGCCCGCCGCAGCGCTTCCTTGGCCCGGTCTCGGTCGGGCGGATCACCCCAGATCCCGGGGCCGGTGATCCGCATCGCGCCGAAGCCCAGCCGGTTCACCGTGAGGTCGCCGCCCACGTCGATCTTGCCCGCAGCCGCCGCCGTCGGCCTTCCGTTCATGACCGCTCCTTCCGCTGCCTATCCAGCTATCCAGTCAGCTTCGGTGCTGCCGGCGGCGCGCGCATCCCGCGATTGGTTAGTTCACGGCTCGGTTCCGGTCTCCTCCGTGAGGCCGGCCCGGCGGCGGCGGGCCAGGACCAGCTCGCGTAGCGCGGGGCCGCGTGGCCGCTGGCCCGGGCGGATGTCGCAGGCGGTGAACTCGTAGGCTCAGGCTATGAGGTGGCGCGGATGATCATGCCGGGGCAGTCACCGGTGGCCGAGGCGGCCGAGCGGTCACACCTCGCGCTGCGCCGGGCCGTGATGGACGTCGCCGTGAGCCTGGCCCGGGCCGGGGTGCTGTCCCACTCCGGGCACGCCGACCTGTCGGCGCGGGTCGGCCCCGATGCTGTCCTGCTCACCGCGCTGAGCCGCAGACGCGACCTCGGGCCCGACGACCTGGCGGTGGTCCGCCTCGACGGCACCGTGGCGGAGGGCGACCTGGCCGAGCTGAGCCCGGAGATGACGGCCGCGCACCTCGCGGTGTACCGGATCCGGCCGCAGGTCGGCACGGTGATCCACACCCATTCGCCGAACCTGCTCGCGTTCGCCCTCCGGGGCCGACCGCTGCCGGTCCGGTACGAGCCGCTGGCTCACCTGGGCCAGGCCGAGGAGGTCCCGGTGGTTCCTAGTCTGGCCGGGGACCTGGCCCGCCGAGCCGGCGCGGTCGCCGCGCTGATCGCGGAACGACCGGGTACCCAGGCCGTCCTGCTCGCCGGCCACGGCGTGCTCGCCTTCGGCCCGGACACCGAGGCCGCCGTCTCGCTCCTGGTGGCGCTCGAAGAGGCGGCCGAGGCCGAGCTTCGCGCCGCCGCGCTCGGCCGCTGAGTTTCGCGCTGAACATTGCACATGTGGGGGATGGCCGCGCCGGCGCGGAGCGTCACGCTGGCGGGAAGACCCGAGCGCTAGGGAGCTGATCACGATGATGCCCACCCGCGCGCCAGCCCCGGTACCTCGGCGACCAGCCGGGCAGGTCAACGACCTGCTCCCGCTCGGTGCCTGGGTCCGGCACCATTCGCTGCGCAGCTGGCCGGTGCTGCTGTTCCTGCTGCTGATCTGCGTGCCGTCGATCGCGCTGCTCATCTTGGGCCCGAACCCCAGCGCCAGCACGTTCGACCACGTGGCCTGGATCTACGCCGCCTACTTCGCGGTCGCCTGGCTGCTGCTGCTGGGTGTCATCATCCGGCCCGACCACGTGACCAGGCCGATGCTCGTGCTGGTGACGGCGATCGCGCTGGCCACCCAGGTGCCGCTGGCGGTCACGCTGGAGGTCGACCTGCACGCCGAGACCGCAGGCCTGGGGCCGAGCATCTGGAGCGTCGGCCTGCCCGAGGAACTGGCCAAGGCCATACCGGTGGTGGTGGTCGCGCTGGTCTACCGGCTGTTCTTGCAGCGGGACCTGATGCCCCGCGACTACCTGTTCCTCGGCGCGGTCAGCGGGCTGGTGTTCGGGGCCAGCGAGGTGGTGCACTACTTCACCGTCAACGG